>Ga0247779_1001253_pt1 | contig 12547 bp, 16 predicted proteins | sample UWRJL221509R5_FD_179925 | JGI IMG/M metagenome (GOLD analysis project Ga0247779, IMG submission 179925) | Plant litter microbial communities from Arlington Agricultural Research Station in Wisconsin, United States - UWRJ-L221-509R-5 | ecosystem: Environmental > Terrestrial > Plant litter >...
GCAATCGGGGCCGCATGACGCGCCCGGCGAGCTGCACGGCGTACCCGAATTCGGCATGACCGCTGGACAGCCAATTGAGGGGGACGCGCAGAACAGTTGGGGAGGATCGATGGTCTGGCAGTTTGGATAAGGCGAGCCTCTGCTGCACGCGCTGCACCAACAGCGCGAACCGTCCTCGTACCAACAAGAGAGCTCGGTGTCCGAGCAAGTTTCGGGCTGTGCTTGGGGCGTTGACGGACAGGCTGCTGGCAGAGGCGGCGCGGCGCAGGTCGTGATCGAGACCTGCCAGGTGCTGTTCTTGCACACTGCTTCCGTGCGGCATTGCGGACGGGGATCACTTCCGTAGGTGCATTCCGCGATCCCGTTCGACGCGGTGTAGGGCGGAGTGCACGGGGTGCCACTGACTGGTGGTACGGCGGGACAAGGGCCGCTGCTCGAACCCCCGCTACCGGCGTTGTCCCCGACTCCACCCGATGCACCAGCAGCGCCACCCGAAGCACCGGCTGCGGCACCGCCGTCCGAGACACCAGCGGCGCCGCCCGAGGTACCAGCAGCGGCGCCACCCGAAGCACCAACAGTGCCACCCGAGGGACCAGCGGCGCCACCGCTCGAGCCTCCTGACCCGCCAGCGCCGCCGCCCGTGTTTCCTCCGGCTGCCCCGGAGCCAGTGGAGTTTCCACCACACGCAACGATGAGCCCAAGCAGGCTAAACGTGACTGCCCAGCTCGGATGGAGACGTGATGACCTGAACGTCATGCGCAACAGTGAAGCACAGCACGCGCCTCTAAGCTCGGTCGAGGATTGCCCCAGACACGATTCGTGTGCGACCGAGCCGCCCAGTGTCGCTACCGATCCGGTGCAAAAGTTGCTCCGACGCGCCAAAACGGGAGCGCTCGATCGTGTCCCGACTGACGCCCGTCGAACGTGCTCTTCATCGGTGCCGATGCAGACCAGGTCCGAGTCGTTCGGCCGAAAATCAGGCCGCGCATATGAGGACGGTTCCATGCGCGACGCAGCTGCGACCGCCGCACAGCGAGCCGATGCAATCGCAGCCGACTGCGCGCCCCGCGCACGGGTTTGCGACGCATTTGGCATTCTGCATACCGGTGCCCGCGTCGATAACGCAAACCTCACCAGCGGCACAGTCGACGATCCCGCCGCAACGAACGAGTCCGCACGGCAAAGTCTCCACGCTGGCGGTCGAGCCACTGCCGTTGCAGTTCACCGTGACTTGTCCGGCACCCGAGCAATCGAGGTAGGTGCACTGACCCTGCGCGCTGCACTGGGAACCGCTGGCGAGGGGCGTTGCAGGACACAAGACCGCGTCACCGCCCGCGTTCCCACCGCCCGCGTTCCCACCAACGGAGTGAGACCCGCCGGAACTCGAGTGACCGCCGCTCGCGTTGCCGCCGCTGTATTCACCGCCGCCGCCAGGTTGATCACCAGCTGCTCCCGCGGAAGGGACATTGCTGGAGCCAGCCGTGCTGCTGCTGCCGCCCTCGTTTCCAGGCTGATCCTTGCTGTTGTCACATCCCCAACTCAGACAGCCAATCAGAAGAACAGAAAAGACAGCGCGCTTCATGGATCACCAAGGATAATTTTTCGCGTCTTAGGGGAGACAAACAACAGCGGTCACTAGAGCACCACCTGCGCCACCCAGAAGCAAACCACCACTAACGATGCGCCTCGTGAGGTCGCCTAGACTCACTGGTACTCTGGCCGACAATGTGGGCACGCGCTCACGTTGCACTTGCAGTATCCCTTGTAGTTGCTGAGGGGCTCATCGCAACTGACGCCCGTCGAAGCGCGCTCTTCATCCGTACCGTAGATGCAGACCACACAATCGTACGTGTTACAGAGTCCGCAGCCAGTTGATCGGACTACCGCGCACTGGTTGACCCACTTGGGCCACTGCGTTTGGCGAGCTGCGCCAGCGTTGCCAGCGCCGTTGCCGTCGGTCGGGGCGCCTGCTGAGTGAGCCCCGCCTGCACCGGGGTTGCCGGCCCCGCCATTCGCGCTGCCGGCCCCGCCGCTTTGTCCGCCGGCCCCGCCGCTTTGTCCGCCAAGCTCATCCGCACCGGATGCGCCTGGAGAGCCAGCCGTACTGCTGCCGCCAGCCTGATTTCCAGACCCACCCTTGTTGTCGCCACACCCCCAAGCCAGACAGCAAACCAAAAGTGAGAACACGACGTGCTTCATCAGCGGCTCTTCACTTCTGGAGTGTGGGACCCGCGTCGAAAGAGTTCGTGAGCTTGCCGCTGGCATCGTAGCTGTACGTTGCCGTATATTCGACGTAGTAATTGTGAGTCTCGTAGATGGGCATCGGCGGGGTGCCGGCGGTTCCTGCTGTTTGGCCGATCTGCTTCTGCCAATATTCGCGCTGCGTGTATCTGTAGCTTGCAGTCAGTGACTCGTTCGCGTTGGTCCAGTCGGGTCCAAAATGCGTATCTGGGCCGCCGGAGAAGACGGTGCCCTGCGGGGGTTGGGTCGCAGCGCGGGCGTCCGCCATCATCGAATCGATGGTGGCCTTCTTTGCGGCCAAGGCGAGATCGAACTTGCTCTTCGCGTCGGCCAGCGCAACGAGCGGTGCCATGGGAATTTTGCTGGAGCCATCGTCGATCGTGACGCCAGTGACGACGAACTCCGCGCGGCCGTCGCTGCCTTGTCCGCCGTTGACTTCGAGTGTTGCGATATACGTATCCTTGTTTAGTCCCCACGCGCTCGCAGTATCTGGATTCTGATAGGTGGCGTCGTACATCACCAAGTCGCCGTTTGGCAGTCGCACGCTGTAATCCTTGATGAAGCTGAGCCCGTCCGTTTCGCTACTGGCGCGGAAAACTAAGGTAAAGGTGCGACCGTCGGCGGCGAAATAGTATTGCGGCTTTTCCAGCGTGCTGGTGCTGTAGACACCGTAGGCCGGCGATGCGCTGTTGAAGAGCACGCCGCGCAGCGTGGGACCCAGATCTTCTGCCGGGTCGCGCAGGTCGATTCCCGCACCGGACCCGGCTGCGGAGTTGGTACCGCCGTTTGCCGTCGCACCTGAGCTTCCCCCGTTTGCGCCGCCGGATGCGGCTACTCCGGTGCCTGCGGCGCCGCCTGGGTTTCCTGCCGCCGAGCCTCCCGAACTTCCTGCGCCAGCGCCACTCGAGCTTCCGCTTGCGTCTTGGCCGAGGGCGTTGCCGGCTGCGCCCCCACACCCGGCGAGAAGCGCGGAGCTCAGAGCCAGCGCAAGCCAGCGGGCTCCTCGGGGATGTAGTGCTGAACGAATCATCTTCGCACTTCGAGCAGAAATCGTGCCGCACGTGAGGAGGCCGCAGTGGGCGCCGCGTGGCAGAATCCGTATCAGCCTGTGCCAGATTGTGTGTCAGCCTGGCGATCCCCCTGACATCGGCGTCAGTTGGGCCGGGCTTTCGTCGCCCGAGCTGTCGCAAAGAACGCCCGAGTTTCGTCAGAAAACACTATTTCTGCGCCGTCAACGGATATTCGCCTCCAGGCACGGGTCGTGCTGAGGTGGGCCGCATGAGACTACGGCCAACCCGAGCCGGCGCAATGGGCCGCCCGTGTGGGAAGCGAACGGTGAGCCGTCTAATGCCCGCATCCGTCCTGCTTTCGTTGGCTATTGGGGCGTGCGGAGCAAACAGCGGCGCAGAGGGCGCAGTAGTCGGAGGGGCGAGTCAGGCCGGTGGCTCGAGCACGGGCGCTTCAGGCATGAGCCACGGGGGAACCGGCGGTGCCAGCGGTGCGGGTGGGCGCAACGCGGGGGTGGGCGGTCTCGTCGAGGTATGCCTGGTCTGCGCTGGCAATGGCGTCGGCGGGCACGCGGGGAGTGTATCGCTCGCGGGCAGCGGCGGATCCATCACAACGGGGGCAGCGGGCACCGCGACAGCAGCAGCGGGCACTTCAGGTGGTGGTGGCGTGGGCTGCGGCGATCGCACTTGTGGTCCGAACCAATACTGTCGCGCTGCGTGTAGTGGCGTGGCATGGCCGAGCGCGGGTACGGGGGGCCGCCCCACGCCCGGCGAGCCGACTTGCGCGGAGCTACCCGCGGCTTGCGGCGGTGTAGCCACGTGCAGCTGCATCTGCGGCCCCACGAGCTCGTTCTGCACACCTGGTGCAGCTGAGGTGCAGTGCGGCTGCGGGTGACGCGGATCGCCGGCCTCGTCGCGCTGATCACTGCCGCTTCGAGTTGCTCAGCCAGGTCGACGGGGTCGAGCGGCGGCGAACCCCGTGCAGGCGCAGCAGGCGCCTCGCAGGCTGGCTCCGGTGCGGCTGACGTCGGCGGTGGCGGTGCATCGCAGGGCGCTGCCGGAGCCGCGAACGCGGGAGCCGCGGCGAGTCCAGCGGGCGGAGCGGGCTCCGGTGGAGCGGGCAGAGCGGAGGCGGGGGGAACGGGTGGTACCGGCGGTCAAAGCGGCGTGTCGGCGTGCCCACCCAATCCGCCTGCGACCGCGGACGGCTGTTCCAGCTTGGGCCACTCTTGCTCTTGGGGAGACCATCCAGCCTTACCATGCCGGACGCACGCTCTCTGCGATGGCACTGGACATTGGTTCGTAACGCCTCCTCAGGCGGAGTGTTCAGTTCTTCCTGCCGCCTGCCCGGCGTCGCCGAATGCAGCGTGTTTGGATCAAGCAACGTGCATTTATGGTTCGGGGCCGAACGCGGGAGCAGTCTGCACTTGCGCCCAGGCAGGCGAGCTGGAGTCTTGCGCTCCACACCCGATCATTTCTGGCGAAGGCTGCCCGTCGATCGTGCCGAACGACGGCGCTCCTTGCGCGCTTCCAAATGGGACAGTGTGCGGTTCGGTTCCCTGCATGATCCCTAACGGGGGCTTCGCTATCACCTGTAGCGATGGCGTGTGGGTTTCGGTGCCCGATGTTCACTGCTTCCTAGTGTGCGCTTCGCCTGATACGCCGATCGCGACCCCAGAAGGGGATCGGCCGATCGCGGATATTCGTGTCGGAGACTTGGTGTACAGCGCGGATGACAACGCGATTCGCCCCGTGCCCGTGGTCAGCGTTCACCGGCAACGAGCGGAGCATCACCACGTCGTGCGCGTGACGCTGGCGAGCGGAAGAGTACTCGAGATCAGTGCGCCGCATCCGACTGCGGATGGACGCTTGTTCGGCGATTTGCGGGCGGGTGACTTACTCGACGGGCAACCGATCCTGGCGGTTGAGGTCATCCCGTACGATCACGAGTATACATACGACATTCTGCCGGCATCGAGCACGCACAGCTACTTCGCTGCGGGGGCACGCATCGGAACCACGCTGCGCGAACGCCAACGTGGAGCGGACCAGTGACCGTTCTTTGCGTCATTCGCCTCTGGCCCGCGGCACCACTGAGCGCGCCAGTTGCCGTCAAAAAGCAGGAGCTACATGCCCTGAATGTGGAGACGGTAGAGCAATGTTGCTGAGCGCAGATCGCTTCTTGGTTCTTGCCGTGCTCGGGCTCCAAGCCTGTGGCAGCAGTGGGAAGGCGCGCGAGGCGGGATCCCCGGCGGGGTCCGCGGGTCTAAGCAGCGGCGGCAATTCAGCGGCCGGTGGCGGAGGTGGCTCCGCTTCGGGTGGAGCTAGTCCCGGCGGAGCTAGCTCGGCTGCTGGGCGAGGCGCTGGTGGTGCCAGCTTCGGAGGGACTCACTCCGCTGGCGCAAGCTCTGCGGGCGGTACGAGCTCTGCGGGGAAAAGTGGCGGAGGAGCGAGCGCAGGCGGCGGCAGCGGTGTCGCTTGCGGATCGGTTGTCTGTGCCCAAGGCTTCGTCTGTTGCGGCCCCCCGGAATGTGGTGGCGGGTGCACGGATCCTTCGAAAGGCCTGAACTGCCCGTCTAACTGTCCGTCCTCCAATTGCGGCGGAACCCGCTGCACCGCAGATCAAATTTGTCTTCAAGTCGATGTCGGCACTGGTGCGGCCCTGACGCGATCGTTCCAATGCATCACCAGCCCCTGCGTCGGCGAGCCATTAAGCTGTGTTTGCGGGGGAGCGACCTGCCAGGACGAGACTCCACCAGCGACCTGCACGCAAGCGTATACGACTGACAAAACGTTGCGCTGCATCGGCGCGGTCCCCTAAGCAGCTCGCATCCTCGCACCTGAACTGAAGCGTCAGCCAGTCATGACCGTTGACCTTGACGCCGAGGTCCTTTTCGTTTCTGACGAGCGCGCGGGGCGCGACCCGCCCTCCGCACGAGCTACTCTGTGCACCCTGTCCGAACGCACTTCGCGCGCTGGAACCAGGCGTTCGCGGTCGGCCAGAGTGTCCCGCCGAGCGATTGAAGATCGCCAATGCGCCCGTTTGCTCGAAGCGCTCGACATGGCGCTGGATCTCGCGCTTGTTCCGCAACACGTTCACGTCGATCACGGCCATGTTTCAGCCCTCGTTCTCCTCACCACGACTATCGTATCACGCAAGGTGCAGCCCGAGGTGCCCTGCTCCGACGCCATATCTATCCGTTCGATGGTGCCACCGTTATGTTCCAACGCGCACCTCACAGAACCTCCGCCTCCCCCAGCTCGTCTCATGGGCAAGGCCTTCAAAGTCGGTCTGGAGAACCTCGTCGCTAGCCGCACGAACAGAAGCACGCGTTAACGCACATGCGCGGAGCAGCGTCGTTCACTGAGCACCCGCACATTGGGTTGGGAGCCGCACAGTCGTTCTCGGTCGTGCATTCTTTGTGGCAACTGCAGGCACCGGGGCCGGGCCCAGGTCCGCCACAACCACAATGAAAGCCCGTCGGGCAGTCCGTGCCGCCAACCTTGCACGATGCTCCTTGAGCAGAACCACCGCTCCCGCCTTGTGCCGGGGCGCCGCCACGGCCGGAAGTGCCGCCGCTGCTCGAGCCGCCCGTCTCGGCGAGCCCGCCTCCGCCGCCGACGCTGGGTGTTCCGCCTGCGCCTCCTGAGACGGGTGTGCCAGCCGCGCCGCCCGCAGTCGCCCCGCTTGCGCCCGAGATCCCGATGCTGCCACCGCTTGGAGCGCCAGCACTCGAAGTACTCGCTGCTCCGCCCGAACCAGACCCCGGATTCGCTCCGCTGGCGCCGCTCCCAGCGGCACCGCCCGGTTTGCCGGGACTCGAATCCGTGCCGCTGCATGCTCCAGTCGAGAGAGCCAGCGCGCAGATCGCCGACGTCACTGTTCCGAGCGAAAACCTGACTCTCGAATCCGCCATCTAGATCTCCTTCGCAAGCACGAGCAGATGGCAGAGCCATTCATCGACGCTACCCAATTGCCTGTCGCCGATATGTTAACGCGTTTGGGCCCACGAGCCCGCAGAATCTGCTGCGCGGTGCGTCGGCGATTCTGTGATTCGACATCGGGCCTGGTTTTGCGGTTTTAGCTTCCACGAAGTCAACGCCCGTACCCCACAGAAAATAGCACTCTCGGCAGCACAGCCGATTCGAGCTCGAACTGATTCATGGGATCGTTGCGCACCGGATAGTTGTGCCACACGTGCTGATATTGTGCGCCAAGTCCAAAGCCGAGCATCGGGACCGATCGCCAAGCGAACTGGTAGCCGCAATCGGCCGCGACGTTGGGGGAGCGTGCGTCTTGATCATCCGTAGCTTGATCAGTGAAGTAAGTGAACACGCCCGCGCCCACCGAAGGGCCGATAAAGAAACCTTGCAGACCGCCTTCGCCCGAGTACACGCGATAGCCCAATTCTCCCCAAACTCCCGCGCCAATGTCGGCGCTCCTCGGCTGCGCGACGGACGTGAGAATGATTGCGTCGTGTGCCGTGAGTGCCACCTCGAAATTGATACTCGCGCGAGCAAGTACGAGTTCCAAAGGATTCAGTTCGATCGCCCAGTTTCGGGACGACAAGGCTGACGACTTTTTCGCATTCAATCGATCAGTTGCTTGCGCTCGCGCCGCGGCACTCGAGCTCACGATCAGGATGCAAAGCGAGAACTGAACCCAAGTTCTGGCCCTACGTCGCGATGTCCGTCGCGTGCGACTCAACATCGCCTTTTGCTTCCATTTTGCATTCCTTCTGGCCTAGCAGGAGGTGTGCCGCGGCGCGGACCGGCAAACCAGGCGACTTTGCGCCGAGCGTGCGTGCAAAAGGCTCCGTCTGTCGGCCGCCATGTATAGGAGAGACAACACTTGCCGATGATCCGCGAGGCAAGCGGCACACCCTAGACTCTTCGATACGCGCTTTTCGGCGACCGAGTCGCAAACCTTATGCCAGGAGCCATGTTGCCTACACTGGTCAGCATGGTCTTCATTGGCTCGGCGTGCCGGTGACATTCCTGCTCGTTGAACAGCGTAGCAGCGCAAAAGTGAGACTCGCCGAGCCCATTAACAGCCCTGTGGGCAGCAGGAATGGTTGCGCTCGCATCTATTTGGTTGCGCTCGCATCTAATAGCACCTAGACTGAGTTGACGATGATCGTGGAACTAGTGACATTCAAGCTCCCCGCGACCACGACTCGCGAAGAAGTCTTCGAGAAATTCGCGAGAACGGCCGAGACTTGGCGGCAAAACCCGGACTTGGTGAGGAAGTACTACCTGTTCGACGCAGTGAATGGTGTCGCGGGTGGCGTGTACTTGTGGAGGGCACGCGCCGACGCCGAGAAATGGCACGGCGCTGACTTTCGCTCGCGCGTTCGAGACATCTACGGTGCCGAGCCCGAAAGCCGATTCTTCGAGACGCCCATCGTGGTCGACTGCCTTGGCGGTGAGGTTGTCGACCACTCGGAGCATCCCGCTCGATGACGCGCGGCGGCCGCGTCGCGGACTCAGAAGCGCAGCAGCTTCAGGCTTCAGTGCAGGGTTTTGTCCGAAGTTTTGGCCTACTCGTTACCAAGCAAACACCATGTGGCCAACCCGTTTCGCCATCGCACGCTCATGCGTTGATGATCCTGCTCGATCGCGAGCGCCGTGGCTTGACGACGTCGCAGTCGGACCTCGCTGAACAACTCGGCCTGGACAAGAGCAACGTCGCTCGGATTTGCGCGCGACTACAGACTGACGACCACGCGAAGCAAGAAGTCGCCCCTGACGATGGCCGCAGCCGGCATCTCGAGCTCACACCACAAGGGAAGCGGCTGGCGACCAATATCCACGCGGCCAGCTTGGAGCGCTTTCGTCGTGTCGTGTCGGCTATTCCGTCCGGGAAACGCAAAGCGCTCCTCGAATCACTCGAGCTGTTACGAACCGCGGTTGGAACCTTGGACGAGTAGTCATGGAAGGTCTTCGCTGCACGGTCCTGCTGTTTCTGCTCGTGAGCGCCTGCCAGTCCTCGTTCGACGCGCCAGCCGCCAAGGCGAGGGAAACGGCGAGCGCAACGGCAACGCGCCCGTCAGCGCCAGCCGTGCTGGACCAACTGGACGCGCGGAAGCCCGTCCCATTGCTCCCGATGATGGCGAATCACCAGAAGCAAAACATGCGGGATCACCTCGCTGTAGTTCAGGAGGTCGTGGCTGCGCTTGGAACTCGCGACTTCAACAAAGTGACGCAGTCGGCTCGGCGCATGGGCTACTCGGGCGCGATGGAACAGATGTGCAAACACATGGGCTCAGGCGCGCCAGGCTTCACAGAGCAAGCTCTGACCTTCCATCACAGTGCTGATCGCGTCGCGGACGCCGCAGAAAAGAAAGACTCGAATGGGGTCATCACGGCGCTCGCCGAAACGCTCGCGACCTGCACGAGTTGTCATGCGACGTACAAGCAGAAGCTCGTCGAGAGTTTGCCTGAATAACTCGTCTTGGTCATGATCCACCAATCCGCTCCCGTCCTCGAAGCTGGTCTGCCCCCGGCAAGCGTGGTAAGGAGCCGGCGTTGGTGCATAACCAGCGGAGGTGAACAGATGAAACGCGCGGTTGGAATCTACGCACTTTTGGCGTTCTCAGTTGGGGCCTTGCCGTCGCCTTCGCCGGTGAATCGCATGGGGGGCTGCGCACAGTGGCGAAGGAGGTTCGGGAGGAAATCGCAGACGTGCGCGAAGCAATCGCCGCGGTGACGCCACGGCAAAACAATATCGAAGAGATTTGCTTTCGCGTTGGGTCCCTCTACCTCACGACGCGGCGCGAATTGGAAGAAGCCGCAGCATCCGAGACGAATGCGTCCGCCCGAGCCAAGCAGTTGGTGTCCGAGCTGATCAAGGATGGCCACTCGCTACCGAGCTTCTGTGGCGACACCGAGAAGGTCAAACGGGAGCCTGGCTACGAACAGGTAAAGAAGGGAGACGTAGGCGACCTGAAGCGGGAGCTTGCAAACATGGAGCGTCGAGCAAGCGAGCTTTCGGGGCTGTAGTCTCTGTCGACCAAATAACACGGCTTACCTCCTTTCGGGAACGACTGGTGGTGTCCTCCCATACAGCCGAGCGAATGCCCGGCAATCGGGCCTGCATTGGCGATCCCAGCCACGGCGACAATGCCCAACAGACTGGCGCCGAAAATTTGCCGTCGATTTCGGCTTAGAAGGCCGCTTCTTCCGCCGTGGGAAGCATTTGCCCGGAATCTCAGGCGTCTCGTTGTGTTGGCGACATGTTTATGGTTTTCGGTCTCGGCTGATCTCAGTGCGCTCTGGCTCTTGTGACTCGACGCCGTGGTGCCGGGCCTGCCGGCTGCTAGCGAATACCGTTGTCGCAATAGAGGACGCCGGTTTGCTCGCTGCAGCTCTCCGGGCGCGAACCGAAACCGTCAGTGCACGAGCAGAACTTCATACACGCGCAGCTCGGTTTTCCGTCGCAATTGGTGGGAATCGGCTCGCAGCGAGCACCACCGCCTCCGGCAACTCCTCCCACTTCTACGACGCACACGGTACCCGTCGGGCAAGGCTCACTTGGACACGCGATGGAGCTCAAAGAGCCGCCGTCCGGGGCGTCGGGCGGCGCGGTGCATGCGTTCGCGCACGTCGTGCCCAGCGGTGTTCGCGTTTCGCAACCATCCTGCTTGTTTTGGTTGCAATCGGAGAAGCCCGCAGGACAACCGCCGCTATCGATCCCCATACATGCCGAAGCGGAATCAAACTGTGCCCAGCCGTCCGGAGCTGCACAAGTGCTCGTGTAGGAACAGCACGTGCCAGCCACCGGATTTTTGGCGAACGTCGCCGTGGTCGCGCAGTTCGCGCCGCTGGACGGTCGCTCCGCGGGGCAATCCGATGCCCCGCAGCCCGAGCTCGTGCAGCTCCAAATCTTCGAGTCGGAGCAGCTACAGGTATTGCACGCGTCCGCGGCGAAGTCGTCGGTAGCGCATGGTGACTGACCCGCGATGCCGGCGCTACCTGCCGAGCCTGCAATCCCGCCAGAGTTCGCTGCACCTACAGCCCCGGCCAAGCCGGCAGTCCCGCTAGAGCCGGATGCGCCTGCCGCATCGACGGTCCCGGCGATGCCTGCCGTGCCCGCATCGTTCATTGCGCCCACGGTTGCGTTGTTGCCAGCGCACGCCAGCGCAACGCAGCTCGATGCCGCTCCCAACCCAAGCCGCCACAGGTTCGTCGCTCGCTTCATTCCGGTACTCCCATTTCGCATCGAATCGCCTTCCTATATCTAAAGGCAGCCACGCGGGAGAGCCATCACACAAAATTCGCGAAGAGCGACCACGCACCTTCATGACCGCGTGAGCTCGGTAGTCCAGCTCGAGCGCGTCTGCGAGAACTCTTGACGCGGGATCTAAACGTCGTGAGCCCCGGCTCATGCGCACATCATTCGGCATATTCGGTTTTGCGGTGGACCCGGCACGCCCGGACTGGGAAAGCAGAGCGTCGGCGTGGAGTCGGAGCAGTAGGGCGGCGGAGCCGAGCATGGATCGTACTGACAGCAACTGGCCGGGGACGTGCACTGGCCGAGGTTCGAATTGCAGCCGCTGTGCGAGCCAGTCGGGCACGTGCCGTCACTAGACGCTGGGAAGCACGCGGGTGCTGTCCCTCCGCAACAGGGAATCACGCAGTACTGCGAAGCCCCACACGTCATGCTGCCGCAAGCCAAGGGCTCACCGCCGGCACCGCCCGCGTTCCCGCCGCTCGAACCCGCACCAGCTGCGTTCGCGCCACTCGACCCAGCAGCCCCCGCCTGATTGCCACCAGACCCGGCATGATTGAGACTCCCACCCGAACCGCTAGAGCCGGCAGCTGCGCCGCCTGCGCCAGCTGAGCTTGCGCCAGCTGAGCTTGCGCCAGCTGAGCTTGCGCCAGCTTTGGATCCACCGGTGCTCTCGTCAACAACGGCGCCAGCGCCTGCTTGGCTTTGGTGTTCGCTCCCCGTCGACGAGCCACACGCTGCGAGCACCATCACAGGAACAACGCCGGCCAAGGCGAAGCGGCCGAGTCCAAAGCGTGTTTGTCTCATATCTGGTTCAGTGCAAAGCGCATGCCCGTGGTGAGGCTGGCTCAATTCAGCGGTAATTGCGAAGTGCGTTCGCTCGCCCCGGACGCGCCGATCAGGGTGGCACAGGCGCGAGTGGCACACCAATCGCGTGCCGGGGACGGGCGCGCATCACATGGTGGAAGTGCGATTGAGCAACGGTCGCGTGCTTTCGATTAGCCCGTCTCACCCAACCGCCGACGGACGCACGTTCGCAGATCTTGCGAATGGAGATGTCCTCGACGGC
>Ga0247779_1001254_pt1 | contig 12540 bp, 13 predicted proteins | sample UWRJL221509R5_FD_179925 | JGI IMG/M metagenome (GOLD analysis project Ga0247779, IMG submission 179925) | Plant litter microbial communities from Arlington Agricultural Research Station in Wisconsin, United States - UWRJ-L221-509R-5 | ecosystem: Environmental > Terrestrial > Plant litter >...
GGTCCGCGACGCCGGGGACGGCGACGAGCTCCTGCTTGACTTGGTAACCGGGCATGGCCGTGGGGCGCGAAGCCCGCACGGAGCGCTTCGGAAAAAGGAGGGGAAGGCCGAGTATGCGCCCGGTCAGAAGACGACCACGGCCACCACGACGATCGCCAGCACCACCCACGTCGCGGTCGACCAGTGGAACGCGGCCGTCGATTCGACGTCGGGCACGGCCGGCCCGGCGTCGTCCGGCAACTCGTCGATCGCGAGGGCGCCGCGCTCGAAGGCGTCCACGGTCTGCCGCGCGGCCTCGGCGAACGACGCCGGCACCATCACGCGGATGCCACCCAGGGCGAACCCGACGGAATAGGTCTGCACCGTTTGAACGTCACCGAGCGTCACCGGGATGCCCTCGGCCTGCAGGCAGCCGCGCAGCATCTCGGCCTCCAGCGAGTTGAAGACGCGCGTGACGGTCACCAGGTCGCCGTGCGGCGGCTCCTCGTCGGCCTGCGACGGCGAGGCGGCGCGGGCATTCGCGGGGAACGGGAGCGACGCCGAGGGGTTCATTCCCCCGTTGTACCTCAGTTCCTCGCCTTGCCGCTCGCCACTAGCGCGTTCCACTCGGCGTCCTCGTAGAAGCGCGAACGCGTCAGGAAGCGCCGGCCGGTGGGGCCTTCGAGCGAGAACATGCCGCCGCGCCCGGGCACGACGTCGATGATCAGCTGCGTGTGGCACCAATACGCGTACTGCGATTCGCTGATGTAGAACGGCACGCCGCCGATGTCGCCCAGGTGGACGTCGTTGTCGCCGACGATGAACTCGCCCAGCGGAAAGCACATCGGCGCGCTGCCGTCGCAGCAGCCGCCGGACTGGTGGAACATCAGGTCGCCGTGGCGGCCCTGCAGCTCCGCGATCAGGGCGAGCGCCGCGTCGGTGGCGACGACCTGGGCCGGAATGTCTTCTGTCACGATCTCGCTCACCGAAGATCTCCCTGGCGAAACGCTGCTGGCTTCGCCGCCGGCGCTCGGGCGTCGGCGGCGAAGTTCAAGGGAGCGCGGATCCGGCGCCGCCGCGGCGGCTCGCGGTGCGCCGCGTCCGGGCGCAGGAGGCGCCGGCGACCTTGCTCAGAAGAATCCGAGCGCTTTGTCGCTGTAGCTCACCAGCAGGTTCTTGGTCTGCTGGTAATGGTCGAGCATCATCTTGTGGTTCTCGCGCCCGATGCCGGACTGCTTGTAGCCGCCGAACGCCGCGTGAGCCGGATAGGCGTGGTAGCAGTTCGTCCACACGCGCCCGGCCTGGATGCCGCGGCCCATGCGGAACGCGGTGTTCATGTCGCGCGACCACACGCCCGCGCCGAGGCCGTACAGCGTGTCGTTGGCGATGGACAGCGCCTCTTCCTCGTCCTTGAACGTCGTCACCGAGACGACCGGGCCGAAGATCTCTTCCTGGAAGATGCGCATCTTGTTGTGGCCCTTGAAGACGGTGGGCTTGACGTAGAAGCCGCCCTCGAGGTCGTCCTTCAACAGGTTGCGCTCGCCGCCGATCAGGCACTCCGCGCCTTCCTGCTTGCCGAGGTCGAGGTAGCTCAGGATCTTCTCGAGCTGCTCGCTGGACGCCTGCGCGCCGATCATCGTGGACATCTCCAGCGGGTTGCCTTGCCGGATGGCCGCCACGCGCTGGATCGCCTTGTCGATGAACCGGTCGTAGATCGACTCCTGGATGAGCACGCGCGAGGGGCAGGTGCAGACCTCGCCCTGGTTCAGCGCGAACATCGCGAAGCCCTCGAGCGCCTTGTCGACGAACGCGTCGTCCTTGCTCATCACGTCGGCGAAGAAGATGTTGGGCGACTTGCCGCCCAGCTCCAGCGTGACCGGGATCAGGTTCTGGCTCGCGTACTGGCTGATCAGGCGGCCGGTGGTGGTCTCGCCGGTGAAGGCGATCTTGGCGATGCGCTTGCTCGACGCCAGCGGCTTGCCCGCCTCCAGCCCGAAGCCGTTGACGATGTTGAGCACGCCCTTGGGCAGCAGGTCGCCGACCAGCTCGGCCAGCACCAGGATGGAGGCCGGCGTCTGCTCGGCCGGCTTGAGCACCACGCAGTTGCCCGCGGCCAGCGCCGGCGCCAGCTTCCACACGGCCATCAGGATCGGGAAGTTCCACGGGATGATCTGGCCGACCACGCCCAGCGGCTCGTGGAAGTGGTACGCGTAGGTGGTGTCGTCGATCTCGCTGATGCCGCCCTCCTGGCCGCGGATGCAGCTGGCGAAGTAGCGGAAATGGTCGATCGCCAGCGGCATGTCGGCCGCCATCGTCTCGCGCAGCGGCTTGCCGTTGTCCCAGGTCTCGGCGTTGGCGAGCAGCTCGAGGTTCTGCTCCATGCGGTCGGCGATCCTGAGCAGGATGTTGGCGCGCTCCGTGGGCGATGTCCTGCCCCAGGCGGCCTTGGCCGCGTGGGCGGCGTCGAGCGCGCGCTCGATGTCCTCGGCGGTGGATCGCGGGATCTCGCAGAACGCGCGACCGGTGATCGGCGTGATGTTCTCGAAATAGTCGCCCTTGGCCGGCGGCACCCATTCGCCGCCGATGTAGTTGCCGTAGCGCTTCTTGAAGTTGACCGCGTAGCCGAAGCGGCCGGGTTCGAGCATGTCCATGCGAGTCTCCTGTTGTGGGTCTGGTGCCGATCCAGGCCGGCGCACGGTGCATCGCGCACCGCGCGCGAGGCGCTGCCGGGACTGCCACATTGCGAGTCGCGTGCCGGCCTGTCAAGGCCGCCGCCAAAGGCCGCGACGGCGTCATGCCGCCGGCGGCGGCTCCGCGGGGGGCGCCGGCGCCAGCTCGGCCGCGGCCGGCGCCGGCCCCGTCAGCGTCATCAGGATGTCGGCGTACCAGGCGCAGTTCAGGCCCAGCGATTCGTCCAGCAGCTGGTCGCGGTCGCCCATGTCCAGCCGCGCCGAGTGCACCCCCAGCAGCAGCCACGGCAGGGCCGGGTCGCGTGGCGGCACCGCCGGGTCGCGCATCACCACCGGCGCGCCGCTGGCGCCGCGGTGCATGCGGGCGTCGGTCAGGAAATAGCCCTGGCCCTGGAAGCGGATGCCGTAGGACGACGCGACGATCGCCTGGCGCACCACCGGCAGGTGATGCAGGCCGTCGTGGAAGCCGAGCGGGAAGCCGGACACCAGCAGCGACGCGCCGACGCCGATGTCGTCCGTCGGCCCGGCGAGCTGCGCGGGCGTGAACGCGCGCAGCAGCACCTGCGCCGGCAGCTTCGCGCGATCGAGCGCCAGCACCGCGATGTCCACCTCGCCGCCGGAGTCGCGGCCCTGGCGCCACACGCTTTTGCCCCCGGCGTACAGCGGGATCGAGAAGCCGGTCGAGCGCGTCAGGTCGACGCCGTCCAGGTGCAGCTCGATCTCGAGGCGATCCGGCAGGTGCTTGTTGGGCGCGTCGATCACCACATGGCGGCTGGTCACCAGGTACAGCTGCGCGTCGCGCTCGAAGAAGAAGCCGCTCGCATTGGTCTGCAGCAGCGGCCCGAGGAAGGTGGAGACGCGGGCGGTGGCGAGCAGCAGCGGGTCGGCGGTGGTCATCGTCCACAATAACACCGACCCGCGCCCTCGCACTCCGCTTGCCCGATGCGCCGCATGCTGACATTGACCCTGATCGCCGTGGCCGTCCTGTACGCCGGCTTCTGCGCCGTGCTGTACCTGACGCAACGCTCGTTCCAGTACTTCCCGACCGCGCGCCGCCTCGGCCCCACGCAGATGGCCGCGCAATTCAAGAGCGGCGACACGCTGCTGCAGCTGACGGTGCGGCCGCACGCCGGCCCCGGCGCGGTGCTGTACTTCGGCGGCAACGGCGAGGACGTCTCCAGCAGCGTCGCGCCGCTGATGGCCGCGTTCCCCGGCCGCGAGATCGTCATGCTGCACTACCGCGGCTACGGCGGCAGCGCCGGCCGCCCGACCGAGGCCGCCATCGCCGCCGACGCCGCCGGCCTGTTCGACGAGGTGCACGCCAGGCATCCCGACGTGATCGTGATCGGCCGCAGCCTGGGCACCGGCGTCGCGGCGCGGCTGGCGAGCACGCGGCCGGTCGCCAGGCTGGTGCTGGTCACGCCCTACGACAGCCTGCTGGCGATCGCGCAGCGCCAGTTCTGGTTCGCGCCGGTGCGCTGGCTGCTGATCGACAAGTACGAGTCCTGGCGCTACGTGCCCGGGATCAGGGCGCCGGTGCTGATCCTGCGCGCCGAGCACGACGAGCTGATCCCGGCGGCCAGCACCGAGGCGCTGCGAGCGCGCTTCCCGCCCGGCCAGGTGCGGGTCGTCGTTGTGCCGGCGAGCCACAACACGATCATCGACGACCCGCTCTACGTGCGGTCGCTCGCGGACTTCGACACGACCCCGTGAGCGCCGCGCCGCCGTGGCGCGGACGACGAGATGCCGGGCCCCCGGTCGCGTCCCGGCGCGCCGAAAAATATTCCCGCGCCGACGGATCTTTCCTGTCGAGCGCCGCTCACACTGGCCGCATGACGCCTCCGACATCCCGCAACCCCGGCCTCGACACCTTGCGCGCCTGCGCCATCGCGCTCGTGTTCATGTACCACTACGAGGTCTTCGTCAGCCACCGCGCCACGTTCGGCTGGCTCGGCACCATCGGCTGGACCGGCGTCGACCTGTTCTTCGTGCTGAGCGGCTACCTGATCGCCAACCCGCTGTTCGCGGGCATGGCGCGCGGCCAGGTGTTGTCGCTGCCGCGCTTCTACGCGCGCCGCGCCTGGCGCACGCTGCCCGTGTTCTGGCTGGTGCTGGCCGCGTTCGCGCTGTGGCCGGCCGCCCTGGGCGGACTGCCGCCGCCGCCGTGGTGGCGCTTCCTCACGTTCACGCAGAACATCGGGCTGCAGCCCGGCACCGCCTTTTCGCACGCGTGGTCGCTGTGTGTGGAGGAGCAGTTCTACCTGGTGCTGCCGGCGGTGCTCGCCCTGGGGGCGTGGCTCGCCTCCGCGCGCCGGCGCCCGCGCGTGACGCTCACGCGCGCGCACGGGTGGGCGCTGATGGGTGCGCTGGTGGCGGTGGGCGTGGCGGCCCGCTGCCTGCTGTGGCGGCGCTACGGGCAGCCGGCGGACGGCAACGGCGCGGGCTACATGGCGTGGATCTACTTCGACACGCTGTGCCGCTTCGACGAGTTCATTCCCGGCATCGCGGTGGCGATGCTGAAGAACTTCCATCGGCCGGCGTGGGATCGCCTGATGGCGCGCGGCGGCCTGCTCGCGGCGGTCGGCGCGGGGGCGGTGCTGGCCATGCTGACGTCGACCTACCTGTTCTACGACGACGGCCGCGGCTGGGGCTTCTTCATGGTCGGCTTCGGCTTCTCGCTGATCGCCCTGGCGTTCGCCGTCCTCGTGGCGGCGGCGCTGAGCCCGAAGGCGACGCCGCTGCGCTGGCGCGTCCCGGGCGTCGACAAGCTGGCGCTGTGGTCGTATTCGACCTACCTGTCGCACAAGCCGCTGGCCCATGTCGTCGCCGCGCAGCTGAAGCCGCTGGGCGTCTCCGACGGCGCGCGGCTGGCGATCGTCGCGGTGGCCTGCGTCGCGATGGGCGGCCTGCTCTACACGCTGGTCGAGGCGCCGTTCATGGCGCTGCGCGATCGCCTGGTGCCGTCGAACTTCCGCGACGACCCGCGGCCGGCGGCGCTGCCGGCCGTGGCGGTCAGTCCTTGAGCCGGGCCATCTCCATCACCCAGTTGGTCTCCCACGCGCCGTCGGGCCCGCCGTGCTCGCCGACGAGCGCGAAGTCCTGCGACCAGCGCGCCGTGTCCGGGCCCAGCCGCTCCCACAGGAAGCGCACGCGCACCGGGCGGCCCTCGTCCTCGTCGTCGCCGGCGAACTCGCCGCGGTCGCCGTTCCAGCCGCCGTGCACCGGCGGCTGCACGCGGCCGTCGCGGCTGTCGATCCAGTAGATCGCCCAGCGCCGGGCGGCCACGTCCAGCGTGCGGAACGTGACGCCGGTGAAGCCCTGGGTCGCGAAGACGTTCTCGTCGATCGAGATCCGGCCGTCCATCAGCACGTGGGCCTGGAAGGTGTGCTCGAACGTCGCCCAGTCGGCGGCGCCCGCGTGGCGCCGGAGAAGGCGGCGGTTGGAGACGCGCCACGTGCCGCCGGCGAGGAAGTCGAAGTCGTGCGGGCGGCCGATGAATGCGGTGGTCATGGTGTCAGCTTTCGAGGGCGTGGCGGCGGCGCAGCGCCGAACGCGGGGTGGGGGCGAGGCGCCACTGCGTCGCCGCGCCGCGGAGATGGGCGCGCCATTGCGCGTGCTCGAGACAGCCGGAGGCCTGCAACAGCGCGGCGTGGCGGTGCTGCGCGGCCTCGTCGTCGAAGCGCGTCAGCCACGCGATGTGCGGCTCGCCTTCGCGCACCGGCAGCGCGGGGAAGTTGTTGGCGGCCGGCTCGGTGACCCAGCACGCCAGCAGGTCGCCGCCGACGCCCACCCACCACGGGTGCACGCACTGGTCGAAGGCCTGGACCAGCGCCGCGTCGGCCGGCCGGCGCAGCGGGCACGCGGTGATCGTGAACACGCCCTCGGCCGGCGGAGCGGCGTCCGCCGGCCGCCGCGGCAGCAGCGCCGCACGCAGGTCGCGGTCGCCGGCCAGCGGGCGCAGCAGCAGCACGTTGTCGGAATCGAGCATCGTGGCGTTGGCCGCCTCCCGATGCGCCTTCCAGGCCGGGCCGCCGTAGAACGCGCCGAGCGTGTCGGCGCGCGACGCCATGTCGGGAAAGCCGCGCAGCCAGACGAAGCGGTCGGCGTCGTCGAGGTCGCGGAACGTGCCGATCACCCGCGCGCCGGCGGCCTCCTGCGGCTCGACGAACTCGCGCTCGAACAGCGCGATCAGCGCGTCGCGCCGGCCGGGATGCAGCGTGTACTGGCGCAGCTCGAGCACCGGCCAGGCCGCGGTGGGGACGGGGGAAGACATCGCGGGGACTCCTGCGTTGGAACGATGGAGGCCATGGTCGCAATGAATACATGCCAAGGCATGTCATGTATTTGAGGCAGACTGCGGTCCATGCGTGCCAGCCGCCTCCTGTCGCTCCTGATGCTCCTGCAGTCGCGCGGCCGCGTCAGCGCGCAGGCGCTCGCCGAGGCGCTGGAGGTCTCGGTGCGCACCATCCACCGCGACGTCGATGAGCTCAGCGCCGCCGGCGTGCCGATCTGGGCCGACCGGGGGCGCCTCGGCGGCTTCCAGCTGCAGCCCGGCTGGCGCACGCGCGTCGATGGCCTGACCGCGCCCGAGGCGCAGGCGATGTTCCTCGCCGGCCTGCCCGGCCCGGCCGCGGAACTGGGGCTCGGCGAGGCGATGGCGTCGGCGCAGCTGAAGCTGCTGGCCGCGCTGCCGGACGGCTGGCGCGAGGACGCCCGCCGCGTCAGCGCGCGCTTCCATCTCGATCCGGTCGACTGGTACCGCGAGCCGTCCGCCACCGACCACCTGCCGGCGATCGCGCGGGCCGTGTGGGGCGAGCGGCGCGTCGCGCTGCGCTACGAGAGCTGGAAGGGCGAGGTGTCGCGCCGCGTCGATCCGCTGGGGCTGGTGCTGAAGGCCGGCGTCTGGTACCTGGCCGCGCAGGCCGGCCACGGGGTGCGCACCTACCGGCTGTCGAACATCCTGGACCTGCAGGTCACGCAGGAGTCCTTCGAGCGTCCCGCGCGGTTCGATCTCGCCGCCTGGTGGCAGGCGTCGACGAAGCGCTTCGAGAAGTCGCTGGCGACCGGCACGGCGCGGCTGCGCGTGTCCGCGTCGGGGATGAAGGCCTTGCGCGATCTCGGCGCGGCGGTGGCGCAGGCGGCGCAGGCCTCGGCGTCGGCGCCGGACGAGTCGGGCTGGCGCCGCGTGACGATCCCGATCGAATCGATCCCGCATGCCGCGGCGCAGGTGCTGCGCCTGGGCGCGCAGGCCGAGGTGCTGGAGCCCGCGGCGCTGCGCCGCGAGTTGCTGGAACGGGTGAGCGCCGTCGCGGCGCTCTATGCGGACTGAGCCGGCTCAGCAGTCGCTGCCGAGGCCGCCGCCACCGTTCTTGATCTCGGGGTCGACGCTGTATTCGTGGCCGGTCGTGATGTCGACGATGTGGACCGAATAGCTGAACGTGTCGGCGACCTTGTTGCGGTCGAACAGCGCGGCCTGCGTGTCGCTCAACGTCCACGACGCGAATGGGAAGTCGCCCACCGGGGAATCCAGCTCGATGGCCTTGGCGGTGCGGAAGCGATACCCCGGGGCGTTCAGCGTGAACACCAGCAACACATGGCTGGTGTCCTTGAGGATGTTTGCCGGGTTCGGATTGCAGGTGATGGTGACGGCGCCGTCGACCGTCGTGACGTCGACCTCGACTGGAACGACACGCGCGGGGGTATGAGACATGATGGATTCCCTTGATCAGGGCGCTTGCGTTCCCCCCGCCTGCGACGCCGGCCCGAGTCGTTTTTGAAGATCGGCGAAGGCGGGGTGCCGATAGGTCGTGCCCAGCACCTTATCGGCCCAGAAGCGCGCACCTTGAGCGTCGCCGAGGCGCAGGTCCAGCTGGCCCAGCTGCGTCATCGCCGCCGGAATCAGGCGTTGCGCGATCGGGCGGATGCGGGCTGCGGCGGACTGCCAGGCCGCGCGGGCCTGGTCGACGTGGCCGGCGCCCGCCAGCAGGTCGCCTTGCGCCAGGCCCGCGGCGGCGATGAGGATGGCGTCCAGTTGCGGCACCACGCCGCCCTCGGCCTCGTAGCGGCGAACGTCGGCCAGGAACGCGGCGAGGCTGGCGATGGCGTCGCTGCGCTCGGCGCCGGTGTCGGCCAGGCGGCCGCGCAGCTCGGCGATACGCGCGCTGTGCGACAGCCGCCAGGCGCGCTTGGGCGTCGGCCGGGCCATCAGCGCGGCCAGGCGCGTGTTCGCCTCGCGTAGATGCTCACGCGCGCCGGCCCGGTCGCCATGATCCGCCAGCAGGCCGGCGAGCAGCACCTGCGCCCCGACGATCTCGCCGACGTTGTCGACGTTCGCGGGATCGTGCGCGTTCAGCGTCAGGAGTTCGGCCAGCGAGCCGCGCGCCGAAGCCAGGGCGTCGTCGAGGCGGCCGAGGTTGCGTTGCCAGATCGCGATCTCGTGGTGCGCGTTGGCCACCAGGAACTGCACGTCCTGGTCCCTGTCCGCGTTCGGCGCGCGCAACGCCGCGGCGATCTTGTCGTTGTCGGCACGCATCGCGTCTTCGTCGCGCCCGAGCGCGGCATCGGCGACCACGGTCCAGCCGATGGTGTTGCCTTCGCTGACGGCGTCCTCCGGATGCCGGCGTGCGATCTGCGCGACCGCGCTGCGCGCCTGCGACAGCAGCGGCAGCGCCTCGTCGGCACGGCCCAGTTCGGTCAGCACGATGCCGATGTTCGTCTTCGAGAACACGCCCTCCATCTGCCAGTCGTGGTCGCCGGGCCGGGCGGCGTTCATGCGCTGGGCCATCTCGTCATAGCGGCGAAACGCCGCCTCCGCCTCGTGCAGCCGCCCGCGATACCACTGGACGTATCCCACGTAGTATTCGCTCTGCGACTGGTCGAAGATGCGCTGCGGATCGCGCGGGTCGGCCTGCAGCAGATGGCTCGTGGTGTCGGCGGCCTGCTGGAAGTCGCGCACCGCCTCGTCGAAGTGCCCGCGCTGTTCCGCGATGCTGCCGATCATGTGCAGCGCGCGCGCGCGTCGCCCCAGCGAGTCGGCGTCGAGGCTGCCCGGGTCCTGCGCGGCGTAGTAGTCGAGCGCCCTGAGGCCGACGCCGTCCAGCACGTCGAGCCGGCCGACGGGCTGCAGCTTCTTGCGCAGGTCGCCGATCATGTATTCGATCAGGCCCTCGGCCTGCACGCGTTGCGCGCGCGCCTCGCGCGCCTGCCACAGCGCGACGCCGACGCCCACGCCGAGCGCCATCGCCGCGGCACTGGCCATCGCCACCCCGGCGCGGTGGCGCTGCACGAAGCGCGTCGTGCGATACAGCGGCGTGTCGGGCCGCGCCGCGATCGGCTCGCGGGCCAGGTAGCGGCGGATGTCGTCGGCGAGCGCCGCGGCATTGGCGTAGCGTTCGGCCGGCGCCTTCTTGAGCGCCTTGGCGACGATGGTCTCGATGTCGCCGCGCACCTCGGCGGACAGCTTGCGCGACTCCGGCGACCAGCGCGAGGTCGGCCCGCCGCGCCGCAGCACGGCCTCGGACAGCCGCCGCGGAACGGTCTCGATCACCGAGCGCATGCGGTCGAGCGGCGCGACGGTGGGCGCGGCGGTGGGATGGTCGCCGCCCAGCAGCAGGTACATCAGCACGCCCAGCGCGTAGACGTCGGTGGCCGTCGTCACGTCCAGGCCCTGCAGTTGTTCGGGCGCCGCGAACTCCGGCGTGAACGCGTTGCCGGCGCGCTGCGTCAACGCGGTCTCCTCGCCCGCGCCGGCGTCGTCGAGCAGCTTGGCGATGCCGAAGTCCAGCAGCTTCACGTCGCCGGCCTGCGTGACCAGGATGTTGCTGGGCTTGAGGTCGCGGTGCAGGATCAGCCGGTTGTGCGCCTGCGCCACGGCGGCCAGCACGTCCAGCATCAGGCGCAGCCGCGCGTCCACCGGCAACGCCAGGCGGCGGCAGTACGCGTCGATCGGCTCGCCGTCGATGTACTCCAGCACCAGGTAGGGCTGTGCGCCGTCGGCCATGACGCCGGCGTCCAGCAGCCGCGCGATGTGCGGGTGCGACAGGCGCGCGAGGATGCTGCCCTCGCGCTCGAAGCGCGCCGCGTCGCCGTGCCCGAACAGGCCCGAGCGCAGGAACTTGATCGCGACCTCGCCCTCGTAGCGGCCGTCGTTGCGCCGCCCGAGCCATACGGTGCCCATGCCGCCATGGCCGATCTCGCGCACCAGCGTGTACGGGCCGATCGCCTGGCCGGCGAGCCCGCCGGGCTTGGGCATGGCGGACGCGGACATGAACTCGCCGCGCTCGATCGCGGGCAGGTGCTGCAGCATCGCGGCGACCGCGTCGGCGAGCTGCGGATCGGCCGCCCGCAGCGCGGCCAGGCGCGCGTCGCGCTCGTCGTCGGGCAGGTCGAGCAGCTCGTCGAGCAGCGGCGACAGCTTGCCCCAGGTCTGCTTGCCGACCGACATCAGCAGGTCTCCGTGCTGCGCGTCGCGATGACCGCGGCTTCTGCCGAGCGGGCGGCGCTCATTCGTTCAACGCCGAGGACAGGAACAGCCGCGCCTTGCGCCAGTCGCGCTGCACGGTGCGTTCCGTGACGCCCAGGATCGCCGCGATCGCGGCTTCGGACAGGCCGCCGAAGTAGCGCAGTTCCACCACGTCGTACAGGCGGCGGTCGGCCACGGCGAGCTGCTGCATCGCCTCGTCGACGCGCAGGATCTCGTCGTCCTGGCCCGCCGCCGCCGCGTCGCCGATGGCGGTGTTGAGCGTGACGTGCTCCGCGCCGCCGCCGTGCTTGGCCGCCTGGCGTGCGCGCACGAAGTCGACCACCACCGAATGCATGACGCGGGCCGCATACCCCATGAAGTGTTGCTTGTCGGCGAAGACGGCCTCGCCGGCGCCCTGGAACCGGAGCCAGCTCTCGTGCACCAGCGCGGTGGTGTCGAGCATCGTCATGTTGCCCGAGCGGCTCATGCGGCTGTGCGCCAGCCGCTGCAGGTCGGCGTAGAGCAGCGAGAACGCCTGGTCGGCCGCCCGGCGATCGCCCTCGGCGGCCGCCTTCAGCAGGGAATTGATGTCGGACATGGCTTTTACGTCTCGGGCCGCGCAGCCCGCATGCCCTGACTTTAACGCGTCGTTACACATTTTTCGTGAATTGCGCTGTCGGGTTTTCCGGACGCCCTGCGTTTTATTCAAGGAGGAGCGGTGTTCGGGAAGGAAGGGAGGCCGGAGGGCCGACCCGCATGCCGCTTCTCACCGTCTTGACGTGCCGCTGTCATCGGCCGGTCGGACACCCTGGCAACGAGAGGAACGCACCGCGATGTCGCCGACCCGACCCGAACGCGAGGAAGACCACAGCCCGCCCGGCCCGGGGGATCGCAGTGCCGTCGCGCCGCGCGCCACGCCCGTGTCGGGCCCGGCGGAGGCGCAGGCGCGCGTCGAGCTGCACCTGGCGCAATGCCGGCGGCGCGGCGGCGTGCTGGCGCTGTTGTGCGTCAGCGTCGACGCGGTGTCGCGCGAGGGCGGCGAGGTCAGCGCCAGCATGGAGCAGCGCGTACGGCAGGAGGTATCCAACCGCATCGGCAACGCCGTCCGCGGCAGCGATGCGATCCTGCGCGAGAGCGATCGCGATACCTGCGTCGTGATGCCCGGCGCGGACGCCGCCGTCGCCGATCGCGTCGGCCGGCGGCTCGCGCGGCTGGCCGGCGGCGACTACCGGATCGCGGGCGAGCTGCTGCGGGTGACGCTGCGCATCGGCGCCGCCGCCCATCCCGAGCACGGCTCGCGCGCGCCCGAGCTCCTGCGCAAGGCGGGCGACCGCGGCTGACGCGGCAGCCCGGCGCGTCGGCGCCGAACCCCGGCAGGGCAGCGGACGTCGGTGCCTTCGCCCGGCGACC
>Ga0247779_1001255_pt1 | contig 12537 bp, 12 predicted proteins | sample UWRJL221509R5_FD_179925 | JGI IMG/M metagenome (GOLD analysis project Ga0247779, IMG submission 179925) | Plant litter microbial communities from Arlington Agricultural Research Station in Wisconsin, United States - UWRJ-L221-509R-5 | ecosystem: Environmental > Terrestrial > Plant litter >...
GAAGCTGCCGCAAAATCGAAGGGCTCCGCTTCTTCATGTTTAGAAGCAGACTGCTGTTGTTTCGGCAGGGCGTTTGCACTTGCACTGGCTGTACTGTGTCTGTCTTCGTCAGCCGCAGGCAATGGCTTGGACTCCCCTGCTTTCCGCTTTCGCTTTTGCCTAGCTTGCCCGACTACTACGATTGTGTCGATCTCTTCTTTGACTTCTTTTTTGGTTTGTCTCTGAGAAGGAGCCACGTAGGGTATTTCGACCTGCATGCCGGAAGCCGCGTCAACTTCTGCCTGTTGCACTTCGTTGGTTGTCTGAGGCGTGGTAGTAATGATCTATAATTTGACACTCATGAGCTCCTACGTCTTAACATCACTGTAGAAATCACGAGAAAAAGCTGAGATGAACGGATGCTAGTACTAACTTGGGGAATCGCAGGTGCCATCGAGAAGCTGCGGTTAATTTTTGCGACGAGCTCTTCGAAATGCGGGTGGCTGGCACGATGGTGCGAGATCGGAGTCACCTTCAAAGTTGAAGAGGGCCCCCCCTGTGTAATTAATTTACGTTTTTTTAGGTCAGATACGACAAAGAAAGATAGCTAGGGTTTGGGTTACTTACGACGAGCTGATTTCCACTGCTTGTCCCGAACAACGTGCTCACTGCAGCTGCATAGCCTAGTACTGGGTTCGAAATTTGTAACGAGCTTCCAGTACCAAAAAGTGAGGATTGGGACGTCGAGGGGATCCGATTTTGCCCTACGTTTCGCATAAGTAAGCACCGCAGCGATACGTGACAGAGTCCTTGCCCTGCTTACCTTGCCCCCAGATGCTCGTGTTTTCTTTCTTGTCCGTTTCTTCCAATTTTTTGATTTCCTCATCGAGCATGACTACGTCCTTTTGCGTTTTTTCGACTGCAGGCTTCGTTGACCCGGTTTGTTCCTCTGAGTCGTACCTCGTAGGACCTTGTCCTCCTATGCGAGCCATTGCCATGCCTCGTTTCACTGCCTCCTTGACGACAGTCAGAAGTTCCTTTGCACGTCTCTTCACGATGGGTGGAATGGAAGATTTGAACATGGCCAACAGTGCAGCCATATCCGCAGGCGGCTGTTCTGCCATGAGGAACAAAACATGGTTCTGCAACACGTATCTATGGCGATTGGGAGAAAAGGGAGTGGAAAAAGTTAGAAAATGAAATTAAAGTCATAGATATACGAGAAAATATGGGAATGAACAGGAATAGAATGAAGAGGCGAAAATGGCGAAGCGTGGAGCATACCTGGTGCTTTCGTCTTCCTCCCTAGCCGCACGTTCTCTCCATCCATGAACGCTTCTATAGACCTCCCTATGAAGAGCCCCGATTCCCACTCCAGGTCCTCCCGCCGTCAAAGCAGTTTTATTCCATTTCTTAGCGAGAGTATCCCATCCACCGCTCCCTGAGCCTTCGGCTGCATCATATAGTTCTTTTGAATAAACCCGGAGAGACGTCTCAGCCGAACGTGATAATGCTTCGTCGAGCAATCCTTGCGGGGGAGACGACGATGTTGAAGCAGCGACAGGCGGCGAGGGTGAACGCGACTGAGACTTTGTCTTTGATCGATCTAGGAGGGCGTTCCTTAGGTTATCGTAGATGTACAGTAAGAAGTGCGTGTCTGAGCGAGCATATTTGAGCATGTCTTCAGGAAGCGGTCTAGAATATATTTAATGAAAGCCTAGGGAGAGCTAATGGTTGGACAAACCGTATTCTCCAGTCAGCTAATTGATAGCGTTTATCGGGAATAAAATCACAATACATCTCAAGAAGATTAGCCAGCCCGTGACGAGGGAATTCTATATTAATTTATGTTAGCTTAGCTGATAATCAATAGACTTTAGAATGCATGCCGAGGAGCTTGGACGCGTGAAAGGTATCGAAAAGATTGACAATATAGATGTTAAAGTCTTGTTGAAGCCATATAATATCACTGTCTGCACCGTGGAAAACCTAGGAGATGTCAGAAAGCATAGTTTCGGCGCACAAAAGTCATGATCTTACTTTGACAATTTCAGGATCAGTGAATACTTCATTCAAACTCTCCATTTCGTCTCTTACAGCCAGCAAGTCGACTATCCAATCTTGATCTCTATCGCTTATCTGCATAAGACACAAGAAACCCGAATATGAACGATAACTGTGATGTTCCAAATCTACCGCAATTTCTGTCGCTGTCTTTAACTTGGAGAGCATCCGTTGGAAGTCTTCTTTAGTATCAACCCACGTTGCTTGGGTATCTTCGAGAGAAGGAGGGGGTATGGGTGTACACGGCTTGAACATCCTACTAGGATATGTGATATGCGTAATCTCATAACGGTAAGGGTGATTTGCACTGCAAATAATCAATACACCTATGCGGAAACAATGATATTGCACACACATTATACGGTCGTCATTTCCATTGTCATCCGTGTAAACGTAGCCGAGAGGTACCTTTGCGTTATACTTATGCGAAAGAGTAGGATACCATTGCACGTCCGAATTATCGACTTTATTACTGAAAAGTAGCTGAGGTTTTGGGAGATTTGCAGCGTGTTGGATAACAGCTTTGTCGTTAGTGGAGGACAAGACGGACTTCTACAAAGAGATTAGTTAACAAAAACTCTACTTCGAACTGTGCCGGCGCACCTTCTTCGTAGAGATTATCGGAGGGTTGATAGCAATCGTAGGCGCCTTGTTCTTTCCAAGGAATTCATCCAGGCAAGAATCCTAGAGGTACCTAAGCATTTATTTTCAGCGCATAATGGGAAAAATGTGTACGCACTGTCTTTTCTAATAGTTGATCCACCGAATCGACAACCAAAGAATGAAAATTGTCAATGACATCGTCCTGTGCCTCTAGTTTTCCTTTTCCCTTTTCTTTACGACCTCTTGTAGCGTCTACCGTTGACACAAGACTAAGAAGTTTGTTGGTCATGTTAAGCACTCTCTCGGAGAACGCGTCTAGTTGCCCCGCGAGATCCAGGTCCATAGAACGGTGAAATCCAATATCTGAAGGTAAACCTGCTGCTTTTCGTGTTGCGCCCAGGGCTGCAGCTTGGAGCCGAGCATTATAGCCATCAAAGGATGTCGAGGTCAATGTGATCTCGTCCGTCATTTCCAAGAGACAAGAGACACCAAGAAACGCGTAGAATTCGCAAAGTAGTAAGGAAAAACTCAAAGTTAGTCGGAAATGTTAAGAAAATGTTTTCCGAATTCTGAGCACCACGTGATAATACACGATGCAGACTCCAAAGTCTACCACGGGCCGCCAATGCCGGGCGCATTTGTCACTGGTACTGATCAATAAATTGACCAGTAATTCTGTTCGCCGCCATCACTGACGCTCAACAATCGTTTCTCTTATTTTTTCCTCAGTCTTGTAAAGTGTTTCTGAGTACTAAGAGGTGATTTTACAGTTCAATGGATGTAATGGAATACATTACAAGAAAACACAGGTTCCAAGACCCTGGCAAATTATTTCACGCTGCGAAAATTTCTGGTTCGAGGATGGCACAGTTATTCTTCAATCTGGGATGGTACAATCCAGGGTTCACGAGTCTTTTTTATCCAAGCAGTCTGACGTTTTTAAATCAAACGTGTCTGGGCATTGGAGAGTCCTGAGATGATTTGATTCGCTGTCAAAAGTTGGACGAAGAAAAAAATGGCAGCTCAAATGTACTCAAACAATATGACGTTGGTCGTCAAAAAGTTGGGGATATCCTTGTAGCAACGTTCCAACTATACACAGACAATCTCAAAGACGAATGTTCTGTGAAGGAATTGTCTCAGGATGACGATGACGATGAAGAAGAGGACAGACGAAAGAGATTCATGGCAGCGATCAGGAACAAAGTTTCGACGATGAATAAGGTAGAGAATAGTGAACACTTTATTTCGACAAGAAGATCGAATATTTCAAAATACATCTAAGCCTCGGACGATACCACTGGTGTCTGTCCCTTAACTACGGGAAATTAAGCTTGTTTCACTTTATGCGCTACTGTCTGGCTTGGTTTGCTATTTGATATAGCAGATCTTGTCTGATCGTCATTGAGCCGTAAACTCATGGTTCCAAAGCCTATCGAGCAATTCTCCGCGGTGGGAGATGTATACCCCGACATGATTCCTGGTTCATGGTGGCTGGTAGAAGTCGATGCTGGTTCGGCTAATGATACACGAATTGTCAATTAGTAGTCAGCGACAAATCTTTGACGTCGGACATACCTCTCGTCTCGCCGGCTACGTTTTCTCTAACACGGAATTCTGTGGATGACATTTCAATATGTGTAATAGGGTGTTAAATGTGTTAGGATTGAAATTGGAAGGTGGTATGTTAGCCCTTGGCCGTTTTATACCCCCAGACTATGTCATAGCTGACCTAAAACATCTGAGTCGAGACCATAAGTTTTTGGAGTAACTTGGAGACAATGTAGCCACAGCTAGACGACAGTTGGAGCAGCTTTTCCGGAGTTATATGTGAAGATGGTAAGTAAATTCTAATCTCGTATGGGCGAGTAAAAGTATTGCTCCTTCCCTCCATAAGGATGAACGGTGAAAATAACTAAAAATCAAATGTTTGAACCGAAGTTTAAATGTACACAGTACCTGAACATTTCCTTGACGATGATAGGTCCGCCATAGCCTATGACCACGGAGTCTTGACCGCCGATGGAGAATCAGAAGTGCGCGCACAATGGTGGTTGCAGGAGTGTGGGTTTGCAGTAACTTGAAGGCGCGTTGACGTTCGCGCGACAAATCTTTACGCTGCCAATTTCTGGTACTACCTCACGGGTCAACCAGTCACTGTATAATGGTGGGCGGGATGAATTGGGGCTCGGCGAAGTTTCCCTAATGAAATGGCGGTGCTCGAAGTTCGACGTTCAGCGAATATTTCTCGCAGAAAATGAGACTTTCTAGACAATTAGATGAGTAAAATACATGATTGATCACTGGTAAAAGTACAGGGTATTCATGAAGCATAAACTAATACGATAAATAACAATCAGCGAACAGAACTGGATATAATTAAGAAGCAAAGCATAGTGGACAGACACGAATAGGACCAAGGCATATACGATTATCATTGCGCTTGGGCCTCCTGCGATAATGGGGTAGGAGCTTAGTAAAATAGAAGATTGAAACTGAAAGACACATACCTGATCCACAAATTCCATTGCCTCTTCTCGCTTGATTGCACGAATGGAAGAAACCTTCTGGTTATTGAAAAGTACTCCGTAGAATTTGTCGGCAGTGACCAACATCTCTGGACGGAAAGTAGTTGTGATGAATTGGGCGGTCGGCGCAAGTGATTGAATCATGGCTGAAAGACATTCGTGAGGTGGCCAATGTTATAGCAAAATCATGTCTTACATGCAACAGCTGTTCGGTATTGAGCATCCAAATTGGCATCGATCTGGAATTCAGGTCAGTAAATGAAAACCTCCGTGCTCATTGTCGGAAAAATCACCTCGTCAAACAAGTAGAAAGGTGCAGGATCGCATTTTTGGATCGCGAAAACTAAAAGGTGAAGAGTGTAAGAGACCACTTCAGCAAGGAAGAGGGGCAAACGGAATCGGTTACCAGTTGCCAGAGCGACTAAAGATTTTTGCCCTCCAGAAAGTTGCTGTATCCGGAGACCTTCGTCAACTTTGGAGTTGAATGATACCTAGAAAGACAATAAGTTTGCTTCCGCAATCAGAATGCGAGGCAGTCTACTTTGATTGACACTCCTGTGTAGTTGTCGACAGAGCTTTGTTGAGTTTCATCTGCATCCTCATCAGCGTCGTCGTCCTAATGGAACGAAATGTAAGTTGAAATGTGTCTTCAACAAAGCAGTAAAATACTTGCCTGGTCTATCCGCCTTTGAATAATTAATCGACCCCGACCTGCAGGCACTAGCTTTTCGAAAACTTCTTCGAAATTGCTCGCCACCTGCTTGAACGTCCGTTCGATTGCCTCGTCCTTACGCTGGTCCAGGACTTCCACAAGCTCTTGGATGGACTGGGCAGATTTATCTAGCTCCTCTCTGCGTTCTAGCAACTGATCGCGCTGTTTGGTAAAGTTGGAGTATTGTTCGAATGCTTTCTTATTTACGTGAGCGAACTTCTTCAAGCTTTCGTTGACCGTGTGAAGTTTTTTGACGAGCTAATTTTTATTTCGATCAGTATTGCGTTGGCTTGATTTTCAGGGGTTACTTACTCTTTCGAGTTTTTCGTTGATATATTTCTCGAATGCTTCTTCCGGTAATACACCCAAATCACGAATATTCCTGTTACATTCATCCTTTCTGGTCATAAGCATTTGACGTTTAGCTAGATATCTCTCGGTGCTCTTTTGTTGTTTGGATATTGTGCGACTGTCGTCCGTTTGCTCCGTTTGAATTTTCTCTAGGTTAGAACGAAGTTCTTGAACATTCGAGGTCAATTGCTCGCCCTCCTTTTCAACACCTAGGAGAGGGAGGAAATTAATTGATTGCCTACAATGACAGCCACAAGCCACGTACTTTGAAGTCTCTTGGTTAGAGTTTGAATAGAAGCATTGAGTGTTTTGAGCTCCCTCTCTCTGGACTCTAGATCATTGGCAGAGGATGTATCATCGTCGACATCGTCTAAAGCCTCGATCTTAAAACGAAGTTCTTCTTGACGACGGCGAAGGCGCTCCTTGAGTTCGATTTCTAAAGTGTTCTTCTGACCTTCGAGCTACGGAATGGGTAAGAATGAGGGAGGATTTAATGAGATGGGTGAAACGTACTTCGTTTCTGCGTTTGCTGAACTCAACGATGTCCTTACGCCTACGCTCAACTTCTTTTCCAAGGGTTGCGATCAACTGTTCCTCTTCACGAGTAAGTCCATGGGTCAACGGTGTAGCCAGCTCAGCATTATACCCGGCCAGTTTGGCCTCCAGCCCACTTAGCTCCGTCTGCAGCTCCTCGGCGTCCTGCTCCAGCTTCTCGATACGACTCTTGAGTTTGTCAAGAGACTGTACCAAAGACGTCTGTTCTTCAGTCAATCTCTCGCGCGAGTCCCGAATCTGGTTCAGTTGTCCATTAAGGATGGTCATTTCCCCCGTAACTTGTGTGATCTCTTGCTCGATCTTTGTGATAGATATTTTGACTTCCTCTGATCGAGCGCGCTCTGTGTCATATTTTGCTCGCCACGTCTTGACATTTTTAATGGCTTCGAGACGAGAGCGACGAATGTCGTGGTATCCTCCGGTCAGAGCACCTTTACGGTCGACTTTGTCACCGTCCAGGGTAATGGCGTTGATGCCATGACTGCGAACATACGCAGCCGCAATGTTAAGGTCCCTACACACACAGGTCTTGCCGAAGACCTGCTGGAATGCCTTTTCATGCCGGCGATCGAATTTAAGTTTGTCAACTAGAGGCTCCGCGTCCTGCGAGTTGGGGGCTGCGGGATTCTTGGGCTTGAGACGGTTGAGAGGCATGAATGTGACACGTCCATTTTTCTCCTTCAGCATTATATCGAGTACTTTTGCAGCTGTCTCATCTGTGTCGACGACAACGTGGAATAAGCTGAGGGCGGAGTCAGTAATGTGGTAGCTGTCGCTGTATTGAAAGATGCATACCTATTTCCGGCAGTAAGCTCAACGGCGGTGTTGAATTTAGGGTCAGAAAGTTCGAAAAGTCGGTATAGAGGGCCATATACGCCACTCAAATGGTATCGTTCTGCAATGCTGTCAACGGCCCTCAGGCCTTGACTGGTGTCCTGTATGTCGTCATTTATATTATATTTTAACCCCAATGTTCCGAGAACTTACCTTATCCATCATGCTAGATAAAGTCCGTTCAGATGTTCGCAGTTCATCTGCCGCACGGCTGACGAGACTGTCCAGCTTGGTATCTTCTCTCCAAAGATCCTTCCTTTTTTCCATGAGCTCGGCTTGTCGTTCCTTTAAGGCACTGATGTTTTCTGTGATACCTTTGACTTTCTGGCGTCCATCCTCGATCTTTTCCTGTACATTCAAGATGGAGTCATCAATTTCCGTTTGTGACTGGCGCGATGTGTCAAGGTTGTTCAATGTCGTTTCCAATGCTGAAAGTTGATTTGCTTTATATGCTGAGACAGATGAAATTTCATGTCGTAAAAAGGCGTCTCTTTCAGATTTGGTTCGGAATTTGGTTGCTCGACCCTGCTTGGAGAATAGTGAGTTCAGTTTGGCACTAGCTTCATCCAACCGTCTTTTCTCGCTGGTTTCCGCAGTACGATGTTTTTCCCATTCTGGTAGGATTTCTTCCAGAAGGGATTCCTTCTCTAAAATCTGCTCCTCTAATTGCTCCAACTCCGCCTCATAGTCTTCCTTTCTGCCCCCCGAATTCTCAGTTGCGGCTCGTAAATCTTCTATGATACATTCAAGTTCGGTACGAGAGCGAATGAAATCGGTCAATTCGGCTTGAACGTCCCGCCGTGTTTGAGCAACTGTCTCGAGGGAATGCCTGGCATCGGCTATTGCTTTTTCAAGGTCCTAAAAATATGTTAATAGGCAAAGCGCCTGAGTCGAATCATTGCTCGCCTGTATCTCCTTCTCTCTCTCATTGTATTTCTGTCTTCGAACGTTGGCACCATGGACGTCTGTCCGCCTGTCCTCTTCTATTTCCACTAGAGCTTCCCCTACTTCCTCTAGTTCTCGTTGGTACAGCGCGTACTCCATGCAACGCCTCTCTTTATCTTTCTCCTGGAAGTCTTTCAATTCTTCCTTTTCCTCTTCCAATTCCGTGAGTCTGGATTCAATGTAGTCAAGAAGTTCACTAATTTTGCCACGTTTTGCGTCCGTGTCGGCCATAATTCTGAGAGACTCGGTACGTCGTTGTTCGTATACTTTGGTTCCCGCTACTTCTTTAAGAAGAGCCAGTCGTTCGTGATCTTTCGCGTTGGTTAATGCCGTAATCTAGTTTGATTTGAGTGGTTTTGCAACACGACGGGTGGGTGACACTTACACGACCTTGTGGCACGATGTAGTAAGGATTTGATTTACTGAATCCAGCGCTCTCTAGGAGGTTCATCACGTCCGCTTTGCTCGCACTTTTTTTGTCCAGAGAGTATTCATCTTTCTTGAGACCAATGGTTCTGCGCAGTATGACTTCGTCGTTGCCAGTGGGGAACCGATTGTCGGAGTTATCGAAAACGATTTCAACTGTTTTTCGTCAATGTTCGTGAATATTGCAGGGATGGGAATTTTCTGCCACATACCAAATGCTGAGAGGGTAGTTGTCACTGATACACCTTCGTGTAAGAGAGCCTGCCTTTCTTCGCGCGACATTGATGTGTATGCATCAGAAAGCACAAAGCGAATCGCTGGGGGAAAGATCACGTTGAGAAATCCTTGATAAAAGTTTCGTAGAATATATAGCCATACCTGCGAAGAAATTACTCTTCCCCGATCCATTACGACCTACTACAACATTATGTTTCGGTGAAAAAGGTTCAATCTGTGTCTGGTCGCGATCTGCTCGTACGTATTTCAGAAATTAGCATCCGTGCTAGCTTGATATAAAAAACATAAACCGCACAAGATTTGAAACCCTGAATCGTCAGGGTCTTGATATACATATTTATTGACGACTAGGATTTTCGTCCAAGCGCCTGTTGGAAACCGGTGGCAAATAGGTAGAGCGCTTAAGAAAGCCAAATGTTCAATGCAAGCCTTGCACAAGGTTGTTCAATTTGGGAGGATCCGTGACAGCAGGTGACACAACGCGTTTGTGACGGCGCGTGATAAAATGACGGCCACGCGACCCTGTTCGCACGCCAATGCTTAATCACAAAAAAAGTCGAAAGGAATTTCTGGAATCTGCTGGCAATTCGTAGCAAGAGCAACTTCAATTTTCCTGGGTGCAACAAGAAAGGATAGAAAAACTAAAGACAATAACATAGAAAACCTGCTGCTTTATTACAAAACCAACGTAATATTCGTGTTATATTTAAGTATTATACATTGTGGGAAATTCTTGAACTGAGCAGTAGTACCGGCATGGGTTTCTGCTGCATTGTATGATTCTCGTTATTAAAAATGACTGGTCCATCTACGGTACTGGGTGTGTCCAGGTCCTCGCGCTTGACAAACACTAACTCATTTCGTGCGCCTGCCTCGGGGTCGAAAGCCGCGGTTGGAGGTGGAGTGGGAAGGGACATTATAAACGAGGGATGGTGGAACAAATGTCCATCAGAGGATGATTGTCTGCGGCGCCTGCGATCGAAAAGAAATGACTGGGGGTGGGAAGGGTTGTCAGAAGTCATTTCTTGTCCTGCTTTCTTTAGGTTGAGAGTAATTCTTGACATCATTGCTACCTGTGGAGGATGTTCAGTAATCATGGGGGATGCTTTAAGCCATGGTGGCAAGACTTACCGTAATACTGCCAGATTAAGAGAAGTCCCGTGAGCTCTGCTTTATTCAGAAATAGTTGGAACTCTTACAGTTGCTCTGTCCTATTGGTTATGAGTGAATATTAGTCCTAGTTGATCATAAGAAGTGTTGCAATGAGCTTACTGCGCTGCAATATTCTTAGTTCCTGGGGGCGCAGCAACAATCATGAACGTCAGAACGCAAGTAACAGAGAATATCACGCTTGATTTTCAAAGTTAGCTCTGCAATTACTGGCACCGAAGTAGTAATGCGTCCTCTTTCTCACCTGTAATAGAGCAGTCCATCTTCTAACAAGCGCTTAATGATATAACTTGCTTCTTCCCGCCTTACTGAAGGCACAGTGCGATTAAGGGTTAGACCGAATATTATTGTATCGTATAGGAGGGGTATCCAAGCGGAAGACGAAGCCAGGCTGCTTCTATTAATGCGAATTATAATTCTGTTTTAACGAAAGAATCAAGCCTAACTTACATGGAAGGGTCAAACACCATACTACATGCTAGCAGGTGTTATGATAAAGTCAGAATATTAATATTTCAGAAAGGCGACTGCAATACCATGAATGCCCGACGCGGGATTGTGGACGACGGCTGGGAAAGTAAATAAGCGCCGATAGCGTGATGGTGATTGTAATGATGGAACATACGTTGTCCGCGACTGATTAGCCATACGTTCATTGCTGTCTCAAAGATCAGGATACACCATAGTCCATTGATTATCCATTTTTGGTGAGGATATAGCGCTTTGACGCGTAGAAGCATCATAAGGCCGACTACTTCGACCGCGATGGCGACAGTGCAGCCTTCGTAGCGAACGAAACGTGCACACCTGTAAGGAAAATGATCAATCGACAGTCAAGTACCTTGTGGATGAAATCCCAACCTCTGTAGTAGACGGAAAAAAACGCTTGTTTACCGTAATATACGGATTAATAATATATTCTCGACGTACCTCGTATGTCCATGTAGGCGACAAGTACGCTATTGTGAAAAATACTCAGAATATTGATGTTCAAATGCAGTAAGGACCATACCATATAAATTAATAATAAATCCCAGTGGAGTGAAGTAGCGATTCTTTCGGAGGAGTTAGCATATATCGCATATTGAATAGCGAAGAGCACTAACAAAAAGAAAGAGGTATACAACTAGGAGATAGTTCAGCGTCTCGGAGATTATAAAGCAAATCAACCACTACTCACAGAACCCTTTCCGTTTCCCTTTCCACACGAGCTCTACCTATCATAAAACATGAGACCCGACACTTCAAAGAAGTTATTCCGATTTACCTCGTCCGCAAATGTGTCGATATGGTCCCATATTAAGACCATGAAACTTGCGAATCCGACGTACTATATATATGAGAACAATTGGGTTGTTAGTAAAAAGGTCGAAACTTTTGGTGAGGGCTTACATTGGTACGAACTCTGTTCAAAGATGATTAGCGGAGAAAAATAAGGACTATCAATGGTTGGAAACTTACGTATCTGCAATATCGGGGTAAATGGATGGTATTCCTTGAGGCATACTGGCATGAGCGATGAGATACGACCCCGGTGTTAGATATACTAGAAGTGAAAGTTAAGGAGCGAGGAAGCCTTGCGATCTTTCCTTCGTGTTATTATACGAGAAATAATGTAGATTGTTAGGACCAGGAAAATTCGGTGTTGATCCGCAGAAGAATATCGTTGGAAGGAGTCAAACTTGAAGTGGGCTTTATGTAGCTTCGACACTTCTCATATTCTCGTAAGGTTGAGTATACGCGTACTCCACGAGCGTGCTCTGCAACCTGGGTATACATAGGTGAGGAGGCGCGGTGCATTATGGAGAATGTGGAGTTTAACATTGCGTGTTGTTCGGAGAACTGGTGAGAGATTTACCCCTGTTTAGGATGATGATGATCTTTTTTAGATATTTTTTAGAAGGGAGGATCCCTGTGCTGTAGTGTTAAATTTGTACTTTGAAAATGGAATCATGATGGAGCTTTACTTTATTTTGATCATCGTCGTTCGAGTTCTAACTTTCTATCTGATAGGTTGAATTTAGATAAAATTTACGAAGCGTAATATGCGTTCAAAGGAACGTCAGAGGAAGTGATAGGTAAACTGAATCAAGGCGAGGCGCGGGGACTCGAGTTTCTGGTGACATGATCAGT
>Ga0247779_1001256_pt1 | contig 12537 bp, 10 predicted proteins | sample UWRJL221509R5_FD_179925 | JGI IMG/M metagenome (GOLD analysis project Ga0247779, IMG submission 179925) | Plant litter microbial communities from Arlington Agricultural Research Station in Wisconsin, United States - UWRJ-L221-509R-5 | ecosystem: Environmental > Terrestrial > Plant litter >...
CGTCCTCGGTGACGTCATAGATCACCGTATCGATCTTCACATGCGCGGCATCCCAGTAATTGGGATTCTTCACCAGGACGACCTTGGATTGCGGCACGAAGTCCTTCAGCACATAGGCGCCATTGGTCACCATATTGGCCGGGTTGGTGTAATCGATCTTGTTTCCGGCCTTCTCATAGCTCGCCTCGTGCAGCGGCGCCGTGGTGAGGGTGGTCAGAATGTAGAGCGCCGCCGGCATCGGATTTTCCAGCGAGATGACCACGGTGCGATCATCCGGCGCCTTGATGCCGACTTGATCCGCCGATGCCTTGCCGTCGTTATAGGCCTTGGCATTGACGACCGAGAGGACGTTGATCAGGTAATAGGAGTTGGTCGAGCCCACTTTCGGATCGACGATCCGCAACATGCCGCGCACGAAGTCGCTGGCCTTTACCGGATCGCCATTGGACCATTTCAGGCCGTCGCGCAGATGGAAAGTCCAGGTCTTGCCGTCGCTACTGACCTCCCACTTATCCGCTTCACCAGGCTGCGTGTTGCCGAGCGGGTCGGTAACCACCAAGCCTTCATAGAGATCGCCGATGATATAATTTTCATGGGCGCCCTGATTGAGCTGCGGATCCAGCGTCGAGGGTGCGCTGCCGAAACCACGATTGAGGACGGTCTCCGCCTGTGCTGCCGTCATCGCCACACTGGTCAATCCTAGGGCCAGGGCAAGCGGCAAGGCTATTTTTCGAAGATGAGTCATAACTTCTCCCAATTGCCGTTGGCCACGTGCAGTCATGGGAGGTCAGGAAATATCGCCGCCGAGAAACGGCGGATATCAGACAGGCTCCCCACAATCGCTCTTGTAGCCAACTAACTTTTCTTTTGGCGATCGCCGCCCGATTAGGTGGAAATCAGGGCTGGGTCGCAAGCAACAAAAGTTATGCCACCTTGAACCTGGGGTTATGCGGCAATCAATATCGGCAGACCTTGTTTTCTCAGCTGAGCGCGCCGCGAGCCTCCACCGCCCAGACATCGACGACCGCGCCATCACGATGGGCGATCAGCCAGTCATGCAGATTGACGGTGGGATCGCAGTGACCGGGAATCAGCTGCAGCCGGTCACCCAATTCCGGCAAGGCCCCACCATCCGCACAGTGAATGACACCATGTTCATCGGAAGGATTGCCATAGGTGAGATCCGGCCGGCCGAAGACCGCCGGCATGCCGGAATCGATCGCATGCGCCTTATGGCCGGCATCGACCACGACATATTCACGCCGGGCGCTGATAACGGTGGTCAGCAAGGTCAGGCTGTGCTCGAAACGCGGTGCCTCGGCGGCCCAGTGATTATCGCGATAATCGCGATCCATAAAGATATAGGAGCCGGGCTGGATCTCGTCATAAACACCGCTGGCCGCCTCGAGATAGAAGGTGCCGGTACCGGCCCCCGTGACGATGCCGATCGCCGTCTGTTGCCGCGACAAGGCATCGCGCAGCGCCGTCACCCGGCGAATGGCGACGTCGATCGCCGCCTGGCGCTGTGCAGGTTGCCGCAAATGCTGTGCCTGCCCTTGATAGGCCTGTATGCCGGCATAACGCAGCCGGCTATGGGCGGCGATCCGTTCGATCAGGATCAAGGCTTCCGCATCGCTCTGCACACCGCAGCGCGTCGCACCGACATCGATTTCGACATAGACGTCGATCGGTGCCTCGGCCTCTTGTGCCGCTTCCGCTAGGCGCTCCAGACCAAGCAGGCTATCGACGCAGATGCCGATCCGTGCCTGCCCGGCCAGATGCGCCAGGCGGCGCAGCTTCGCATTATCGATCACTTCATTGCTGACCAGGACATCGGTGACACCGGCCGCGATAAAGGCTTCCGCCTCTGAGACCTTCTGGCAGCACAGACCGATAGCACCGGCTGCCTGCTGCAGCCGGGCGATGGCGCCACATTTATGGCTCTTGCCATGCGCCCGCAGGCGGATACCGCGATCACGGGCAAACGCCGCCATGGTGGCGATGTTGCGATCGAAAGCCGCCAGATCGACCAGCAAGGCCGGACTATCCACCGCCGACAGCGGATCACCGGGCCGGATAGTAGGACGCTGTGCAACCATGCCAATTCCCCTGGTTTACGCAGACAGCAAGCTGCAAAGCTGACCGGCAATCCCCGGCAGGACAGTGGTGCTTTCCGACATTTCCTTGCCCTGGGTGAAGACGACCAGAATGAAAGACCGGCCCGTCGGCAATTCGACATAGGCGGCATCATGACGACGATAGCTGGCATCGACATCGCCCGTCCAGCCCGTCCAGCCGGCCTTCGACCACAATTTCGCATCCGCTGGCAGGCCACCGCCGAGATAGGCCTGCACCTGTGCGGCCGGCTGGGTGACGAAATCCGGCGACAGCGAGCGATGCAGCAGTTCCACCATGTGCCGGCTGCGCGCCGGTGTCACCAACTGGCCGCTGAAGATCGCATAGAACAACCGCGCGGCGGCATCGGTGGTCAGGCGGTTGTGGTTGTTGCCACCCATCTGGACGAAAACCTTCTCACGGCCATAGCGATCGTCATCCATCAACTTCTGGCAGACATTGATCGGCTGCAATTCCGGCCAGCCCAGCGATTGAAAATAGCGATTGATCCACTGCCGGCGCTCTACCCAGTCGCGCATCTCGGCATCGCCCAGCAATGTATCGCCGGTGGTGCCGGTGACAAGGTCGATGATGTAGTTGGTCGCCATATTGCTGGACCACAGGATCATATCGCGCATGGCACGATCGAGTTCACCATGCGGCTGCACCGCACCTTCTTCCAGGCGCGCCTCGACCGCAGCCAGATGAAACGCCTTGATGACGCTGCAGGGATAAAACGGCTGATCGCCGTGATAGCTGAACCCCGCCGGCCGCGCTGGCGCCGATTGTGGGTTGAGCGGCCGATCGAATGGCAGGAGGGTCAGCGCAAAACGCTCCGCCACCAGGCCTTGCTTGCCGAAACGATCCAAGGACCAGGCCACCAGCTTCTCACCAATGCTGCGGCTTTCCGCCGTCATCTCATAGAACATCTCGTTCCCCATCTCAAAAGCTGTTGCAAAACGATATCATCAATTGATCTCACGCATGCGCCGGCAGCGCACGAGGTGACCCGGGTCAAAAGTATCCAAGGTTGGGTGCTGCGCCTGACAGGCCGCTTCAACCCAGCAGCAGCGCGTCGAGAAGCTGCAGCCGGCCGGTGGATTGAGGGGATCGGGTAATTCGCCCTCCAGGCCAGTCGAGGTGACGCGGTGCTCGGGATCTGGCCAGGGAATGGCCGAAAGCAGCGCCTTGGTATAGGGATGGCGCGGTGTTTCGAACAGCGCATCGGCCTCTGCCAGTTCCACGACCTCACCCAGATACATGACAGCGATGCGGTGGCTGATATGGCGCACCACATTGAGGTCATGGGCGATGAAGATGAAAGCGATGCCGAATTTGTCGCGCAGTTCCTCAAAGAGATTGATGATCTGCGCCTGGACCGAGGCATCCAGCGCCGAGACCGGCTCATCGGCAACGATCAGCCGCGGTTCCAGCGCCAAGGCACGGGCAATGCTGACCCGCTGTCGTTGGCCACCGCTCAAAGCATGCGGCAGACGATCCTTGAGCCGCGGCGGCAGGCCGACTGTCAGCAGCAGCTCCTCGACACGTTCGATCCGCTGCTTGCCGCTGCCCCCGAGGCCATGGGCCTTCAGGGCCTCCGACAGCGTCTGCTGCAGCGTCATGCGCGGATTGAGCGAGGAATAAGGATCCTGGAAGATCATCTGGATCTGACGGCTGGCAGCGCGGCGATTGCCGATCGCCGATAGCGGCCGGCCCTGCCACAACACGTCGCCGGCACTGGGCTCATAAAGGCCGGCGATGCAGCGGCCGAGCGTGCTCTTGCCGCAGCCGCTCTCCCCCACCACGCCGAGTGTTTCACCCGGCCGCACCGAGAGCGAGACATCGCGCACCGCTTGCAGAACACGCGCGGGCCGGCCGCTGGCAAATTGCAGCATATTGCGGTTTTCGGCGAAGCTCTTTGACAGATGCCGGATCTCAAGCAGCGCATCCGCCTGGGGAACGGCGTTCGGTGATGCCGGGTTCGTTGTTACCAGTGCAGCGCTCATAACCCCAGCTCCTCAACCCGCAGACAAGCCGATTCATGCCCCGGCTCGACGGCATGCAAGTCAGGCAAGCTCTGCCGGCAACGATCGATTGCATGGGCACAGCGCGGATGGAAACGACAGCCGACCGGCGGTGCGGCCAGATTGGGCGGCTCGCCGCCGATCGGCTTCAGCTTGGTGCCGCGCCCGGCATGGGCCGGCAGGGCATCGAGCAAGGCACGGGTATAGGGATGCGCGGGACGACGGAAGATCTGCCGGGTCTCGCCCATTTCGGCGATGCGGCCGGCATACATGACGGCGACCCGGTCGCAGGTCTGCGCCACCACGCCCAGGTCATGGGTCACCAGCAGAACGCTCATCCCCGAGTCATCACGCAGACGCAGGATCAACTTCAAGATCTGATCCTGGATCGTCACATCGAGCGCCGTGGTCGGTTCATCGGCAATCAGCAGCTTCGGCCGGCAGGCAAGTGCTATGGCGATCAGCACGCGCTGGCGCATGCCACCGCTGAATTGATGCGGATAGGCATTGAGACGCGACCCCGGCGAGGTGACCCCGACACTGGCCAGTAAGGCCACCGCTTCTTCCCGTGCCGCGCGACGGCCAAGACCGCGATGCCGCCGCAGGCCTTCGCAGATCTGTTCGCCGATCGACATGGTCGGATTGAGCGCCGTCATCGGGTCCTGGAAAATCATGGCGATGCGGGCGCCGCGGATATCTTCCATCCGGCGGTCGTTGAGCGTGGCGAGATCGAGCCCGTCGAACAGGATCGAGCCGCCCGCCACCTCCGCCGGCGCACCGCCGAACAGCCGGATCAGCGAGCGGCAGGTGGCACTCTTACCGCAGCCGGATTCACCGACCAGGCCGAAAATCTCGCCAGGGCGGATATCGAAACTGACGCCATCGACCGCCGTCACCGCCGCGCCATGGCCATTGAAGCGGGTGACCAACCCATCGACTGTCATCAGGGAGGTTGCGGTACTCATGCTTTTGGCCTCAGGAAATCATCGAGCCCATCGCCGAGCAGCGCGAAGGTGACACCGACATAGACAATCGCCAGGCCGGGGAAGAGCGAGCCCCACCAGCCATCGAAAATGAAATTGCGACCTTCCGCGATCATGACGCCCCATTCCGGCGTCGGCGGCTGAATGCCCAGACCGAGGAAGCCGAGCGACGTCACCGCCAGAATGGTCAGCACGACATCGGCCATCATGAAGACGATGGCTGGCGTGATCGCATTGGGCAGGACATGGCGCAGGATGATGCGCAGATGGCTATAGCCCAGCACCTTGGCGGCCTGGACATATTCCATCCGCTTGATCAACAGAACCTCGCCCCGCACGATTCTGGCAAAGGAGATCCAGGCGACCAGGGTAAAAGCGAGATACATATTGGCGATACTGGGGCCAAGCGACCCGACGATGGCGATCACCAGCACGTAGAAGGGAAAAGCCCAGAGAATATCGACGAGGCGCATCAGCACGATATCGGTCTTGCCACCGATATAGCCGGAGACCAGGCCGACGGCGGTGCCGATTAGGAACGGCAGCAACACGCACATGATGGCGATCTGCAAATCGATCTGCGCCGCCGTCACCACGCGGGTGAAGACATCGCGGCCGAGATCATCCGTGCCGAACCAGTTGCTGGCGCTGGGCGGCAGCAAGGCCTGGCCGAAATCGACGGCGATCGGATCTGTTGTCAACAGCAGCGGGCCGCCGAAGGTAATCGCCAGCAGGACGACCAGCAGGATCAACCCCACCTGCAAGGACCGGTTACGGCGGAAGCGGGCACGGGTATCCGGGGAAAGCCAAGCCATCATAGTTTCACCCGGGGATCGGCGATCGCATAAGCGACGTCGGTGAGAAGGTTGATAGCGACGACCAGGACAGCGAAGGTCACCGTCAGACCCTGCACCATTGGATAATCCCGCGCCGAGATCGACGATACCAGCAGATAGCCGAGGCCGGGGATGGCAAAGACCGATTCGATCACCACGGTGCCACCGATCACCCAGCTGGTGTGAACACCCAACACCGAAATGGTGCTGATCAGCGAGTTGCGAAGGATGTGGCGGAACAGCACCACGCGCTGGCGCAACCCCTTGGCGCGCGCCGTGTCGATATAATCCGCCTTCATCACATCGAGCAGGCTGCTGCGCAGCGAGCGAATGGTCAGCGAGGCGGTGCTTAATGAAATGATGAAGGCCGGCAGGAACAGATGATACAGCCGGTCCACCACCCCATCGCCATAGCCGGAAACCGGAAAGATCGGAAAGACCACGCTGAGCAGCAGGACCAGCAAGACGCCGAGCCAGAAAGACGGCATCGACATCACCATGACGAAAATGATCTTGATGCCGTGATCGACCACACCGTTGCGGCGCAAGGCGGCGATCAGCGCCAGCGGAATGGTCATGGCGACGGCCAACAAGGTGCTCAGGCCGACCAGTGCCAGGGTGGCCCAGAGCCGTTCCAGGATGAGCGGGCCGACGGCGGTGCGATAGGCGATCGACTGACCGAAACTACCCCGCAGCATGTCGCCCAGAAAGCTCAAATATTGCTGCCAGAGCGGCCGGTCGAGGCCAAGCTGCTTGGTCAGCCGGGCGATATCCTCGGCCGTCCCGCGATTGCCGAGAATAAGCGTCGCCGGATCACCCGGCAGGACCCGCAACAGCAGGAAGGCAATCAGCGTGATGCCCAGCAGAACTGGGATCAGCTGCAGCAACCTGCCGAGGGTGAATTTCACGATCTCCATGGGATAACCACTTCATCTGCCGGGGCGACCGGGCTTCGCCGAAGGATACACGTCCTCAGGCGAAGCCCGACCTATCCGTGCAGAACCTTACTTGATCACAACATCTTCGAGACGATAATTCGATGTCGGCAGGACTTCAAAGCCCTCGACATTCTTCCGGCTCGCATAGGGCGTCCCCTGGTGATAGAGGAAAATGAACGGCGCCGCGTCATGAACGCGCTGCTCCATTTCCTTGAACTGAGCACCCCGATCCGGGCCATCGGCCGTGCGGCGTTCCAGATCATAGAGCTCATTCACCCGGGCATCCTTCCACTGGGTGTGAAAGGCATTGGCCCGTTCCGGATTGACGGCGGTAAAGCCGATCAACTGATCCGGATCGATGGTGTCGCTGGTGGCATAGCTGAGCGAGGTTTCGAAATTGCCAGCCTTGGTCGTGCTGTATTGCGAGCTGCCTTCGATGGTCTGCAGCTTCACCTCGACACCGACCTTCTTCAGATCACTCTGCAGCGAGCTTGCCACCTGACGCGCCGTGACATCGCCCGACGAGACCAGCATGGTGGTCGAGAAACCGGTCGGATAACCGGCCGCGGCCAGCAGCTCCTTCGCCTTCGCCACATCATGCGGATAGGGCTTCAGCGCATCATTGTTGTAGGCCATGATCGGCAGCGAGGAATCGGCAACCGTGCCATTGCCACGCAGCACGCCCTTTACCAGCGCATCCTTGTTGATGGCATAGTTCAAGGCCTGACGCACGCGGGGATCATCGAACGGCTTCTTGGTCGTGTTGAGCTGTACCAGGTCGATGCGGAAGACCGAGGCCACGCCAACATTGAGCTTCGGATCAGTCTTCAAAGATGCGACCTGATTGAAGGGAATATCGACAATCGCATCGATCTCACCAGCCTTCAGTTTCAGCACGCGAGCATTATCTTCGTTGATGATATCGATCTCGGCCTCATCGACCGCCGGCTTGCCGCTCTGCCAATAATTGGCATTCTTGGCGAGAATGATCTTTTCGCCATGATTCCACTGCTTGACCTGGAACGGGCCGGAGCCATAAGGCTCCTTGAAGAAATCATCGCCCTTCGCCTCGACCTCCTTCTTCGGCAGGATCGAGGCGCTGAACAGAGCGAGGTTGTTCAGCATCGGTGTGAAGGGCTTGTCGAGATGCAGGGTGATGGTCTTCGGATCGACGATGGTATATTTCGTCACCGGCTTGAAAAACCGCGCCCAGTCGGACTTTTCGCCCGCCGCGCGTTGCAGCGAATACACCACATCATCGGCCGTCACCGGATCGCCATTGGCGAATTTGGCATCGCGCAAGGCGAAGGTGTAGTCCAGGCCATCTGCCGAGATGGTCCATTTTTCCGCCAGGCCCGGTTCGATCTTGGTGCCATCCTTCGATGGCCGCACCAACCGGTCGAAAACCAGCAATTCGGTCCAGATCGACGGATTGTCGCTGGAGGCGATCGGGTCGAGGGTCAAGGCGTCTTCGCGGATGGCCACGCGCAGGGTGGTCGCATCGGCTGGCATTGCGAATAGGGGCGACGACAAAGCGCCCAGAATGGTGGCGAGCATCAGCCCCTGGCGCCACGGCCGATTGGTTTTCAAACAGGTCGCTAGATCGAGTTTCATGGATTTTTTCTCCCAAGGTTTGTTGTCGATTGAAGTCGGGTACGCCAGTCTTACTTCTGCATCGTCAGTCGCCAGCTCATTGCCGCTCCCAGCAATTGCCGCCCAACATACCGTTCCGAGACGGAACGGATCCGCTTAATGAACCGTTCCGAGACGGAACGGATCGGTGGCAATCGAGGTCTTTCCGCCCTGGACCAGTTCGGCGATCAGCTTGCCGCTGCCGCAGGCCAGGGTGAAGCCGAGTGCCCCATGTCCGACATTCAGCAGCAAATTGTCGAACGGACTGACGCCGACAATCGGCTTGCCTTGTGCCGTCGCCGGACGTTGACCGGCCCAGGGCAATGCATCATCGAGATCGCCGAGCTTGGGAAAGCTCTCCGTGACCTGGCGCTTGAACACGGCCAGACGACCATGATCGATGGCGCCATGCGCGGCACCGATATCGACCATGGCGGCAATCCGCACGGCATCGCCCAGCCGCGCATAGACGATCTTATGCTTGCTGTCGGTGACGCTGATCCGCGGCGCCACGGTATCCGCCGACACCGGCACGGTCAGACTATAGCCCTTCAACGCACAGATCGGCAGATGAACACCGACGCCCCGCATCAGCTCGCGGCTGGTCAAACCGGCGGTCATGACAAAGAGATCGCTGTCGATCTCGCCGCGATCGGTGAGAACGGCGCGAATCCGCCGGCCATCTGGTTTCAAGGCACCAATCCGATGGTGGTAAAGGCGCTCGACACCATAGCGATCGCGCAGTACTTCATCCAGGCCGGTGCAGAACTTCTGGCAGTCGCCGGCATCTTCGGAGGGCGTGTAGATGCCACCGGCGAATTTGCCGCGCAGGCTTTCCAAGGCCGGTTCCAAACCGATGCAGGCATCGGCATCCATCACCTGCTGCTCGGCGCCAAGATCCCGCTGATAGGCGACCAGCTGGGTAGCGTCGGCAAAACTGTTCGCCTCGCGATGGATCACCAGCTTGCCTTGGCGACTATAGTCGAAATCGATCGTCTCCGTGGCGAGCAATTCCTGCAGCACATTGCGGCTGAGATAGGCCAGGGAGCTCAGCTCGGCAGTGTGGCGGCGATTGGCGGTCACCGTGCAGGCGCGCAGGAAATTCAGCGACCAGCGCCATTGATCGAGATCGGCGCGCAGGTGGAAACGCAAAGGTGAATCGCGGCGCAGCAAATATCTCGGCAAGGAAGACAAGACACCCGGCGCCGCCAATGGTGCGACGTAGGAATAGCTGAGCTGGCCGCCATTGGCGTAGCTCGCTTCTTGCGCCGGCAACCCATTGCGGTCGACGATGGTCACCTGATGTCCGGCTTTGGCCAAAAAATAGGCCGTGGTCAGACCGATGACACCCGCCCCCAGAACACAAATCCTCATTGCCGACCCTGTCGCCACCGAACCGGGTCGAAGATTTGCTATTCCAGCCGCGCGGGCAAGCGCCTTTGGTTGCACAAGGCATAACGCAGGGTTATGCGCCGTGGCGATGCACCGCCAACCGCGCCTCCCACACCGCAGCAATGCGCGCGCGAGACAGGCTTAAGCGTTGGCCCGAGCGACGCGTCGACGCCAGCCCCGCAGCAGGCGAGCCAGCAGATAGGCGCAGAAAATCGCCACCAGGGCAGCGGGGAAACCGTTTGGTCCGAAGTGGTCCATGGCGGTGCCGCAAATGACCGATCCCACCAGGGCGCCAAGGCCCCACATGAAGGCGAAAGCCGAGGTGCCGGCAATCAGATCGGCGCCGTGGAAACGATCACCGAGTTCGGCCAGGCCGACTGTATAGATGCCAAAGCCAGCCGCGCCGGCGATCACGATCAGCGGCCATTGCCAAAAGGTCGTGATGGCAAAGGGCAGCAGGATCAACGTGATCACCACCGTGATGAAGCAGGTGATCATGGCGCCGGCCTTCGAGGTATGGCCAGCGATCCAGCCGATCGGAATCTGGAAGACCACGTTGCCGAAAGCCAAAGCCGTGATGGTCACGGCAGCGCTTTCGATGCTCATCCCCATGCGCACGGCATAGACCGGCAGGAAGCTCAGCATGCCGCCATCGAAAATCGCATGAACGCTGATGGCAGTCAGGAGAAGCGGTGCCTTTGGGGCAAAACGCAGGATAGAGATATGCTCATGCTCGGCGTCGCCCGCCTGCGGCGTGACCAATGAAATCGGCAGGATCGTCACCAGCAGGACGCCAGCCCCGATCACGAAAGGCAGGTAACCGGCAATGCCGACCCAGCCGATGACAGCAGGGCCAACCCCGAACGTGGCAGAGATACAGGTGGCGTAAACGCCGATCACCAGGCCACGCTTGGTGCCTTTCGCGTTACCGAGCACCCAGGCTTCGCTCAAGGCGAACAAAGTGGCGACACAGATGCCCTGCAGCAGTCGCAAGGGAAACCAGGCCCAGAGTGTCGGAAAGCTCGGATAGGCGAGGAAAATCAGGGCAGCACCCAGGGCCATGCACATGGCGACGGCGCGGGGGCCGAACGCATGGGACAGCTTGGGAACGATCATGCCGGCCAGCAGAATGCCGATCGGACCCATCGCCGCATTGAGGCCAATCATCTTGGGGCTGACGCCACGGCTTTCCAGATTCAGGGAAAGCAGCGGAAAGACCTCACCCAGCGAGAATGAAAAAACGCAGACGGCGGCGCAAGCCGCGATCAAATTGCGCCAATTGATGGAATTCTCAGATACCTGCACGCACGGCCCCGCAGCAAACACTCGACGCGGGCCCCTCGCCTCGCGATTGGAGCTGTGTACAGTGCCTTAAGGAAAGTGCAAAGACCAATGTGAATTATGATCGGCCCGCGCGCTAAAACAGTGGATCTCTCTGCATATCTGTCATCGCCGCGCAATGGAACCGGTCACAATCCCCTCACCCGCGATCGGCGAAAAAGACTCGCAATGCAGCAGCGGTTTCGGTTGGCCGTTCTTCCGGCAATGCGTGACCGCAATCAAGAGCGTGGCCAGTTACCTGCACCGCTTTCTCCCGCCATGTCGCCAGAACATCATAGAGCGCACCGACCGTGCCCTTGCCACCCCAGAGCGCCAACAGGGGTGCTTGAATGCGCGTCTCGGCATCAGCGGCATCATGAACCAGATCGATCGTCGCCGCGGCCCGGTAATCCTCGCAGATCGCATGGCGCGCGGCTGGGTCAGCGTAGCAGCGCAGATATTCGGCGAAGGCGGCTGGTTCGATGGTGTCCGGCGTTTTGGTCTGCTGATCGAGATGGGTGCGCAGAAAGAACGCGGGATCGGCATCGATCAGACGCTCTGGCAAGGGCGCTGGCTGGATCAGGAAGAACCACCAGAAATACCGGGTGGCGAATTCCCGATCGGTCCGCGCATACATCGTCGCTGTCGGGGCAATATCGAGGACGGCGACGCCGGAGACCGCATCCGGATGATCGAGTGCCAGGCGATGCGCCACGCGACCACCACGATCATGTCCCACCAGCCCAAAACGCGCATGGCCAAGTGCATGCATCAGGCTGACCTGATCCTGCGCCATGCTGCGCTTGGAATAGGTACCGTGATCGGCGGTACTTTCAGGTTTGCTGCTGTCGCCATAGCCACGCAGATCCGCCGCCACGATGGTGAAGCTTTCGCTCAGTGCCGGCACCACCTTGCGCCAGGTGACATGGGTTTGCGGATGGCCGTGCAGCAGAAGCAGTGGTGGTCCCTTGCCGCCTACCGCCGCCCGGATCGTCACACCATCGCCAACGTCAACATCCAGCAGCCGAAAGCCGTCCAGGAAAGGCGAGATACCTCGATCTGAGATTGTCATGGTCGATCCGTCTCCTCTGCGAAATCGGCGGCAAAGAACCCTGACGCCACCCACGATGACCTCGGTTGGGTTCGTGAACCCAGCTTTCATATGTACGGTCTGCCGCCGGCTGTTCCGTCGCCACTTGATACATCTATTATAGGTTTGGCAACCGCCGCATCCGGGAACAAAATGCGCTGACGCGGCATTGCTCTTAGCCACCATGATGCGTGGTATGACGAAGAA
>Ga0247779_1001257_pt1 | contig 12527 bp, 13 predicted proteins | sample UWRJL221509R5_FD_179925 | JGI IMG/M metagenome (GOLD analysis project Ga0247779, IMG submission 179925) | Plant litter microbial communities from Arlington Agricultural Research Station in Wisconsin, United States - UWRJ-L221-509R-5 | ecosystem: Environmental > Terrestrial > Plant litter >...
ATTGAGATAATAAGTCGGTGACGCACTTTTCGCCAGTAAGATGTAAAACCCGAACCAGACCACTAACATATGGACGTCATTCAGAGCGCTTAACACGATTTTTGAAAGTACTTACTACTTTCCATTGCCTGAAACTATAAGACTTGTCAATAAATATCAGAATTATTTTATTCACAAATACCGACGCTTATGATAACAGCCACGGAGGCCATACTACAGCGGTCAAAGTACTTTAGACATTCGGAATAAAGGATATGAAGGGATTCCACTACCTTGTGACGAGACCCGTTTCTGTTAGACATTTGATTTAGATGAATGTTTTCGATGATAAGGTGATAAAAGCCTTACGAAGTGAGAATCTAACCAATCGGTTGATAATGTTGGTTGTGCTACAGGGAGTAGTCAATTTAAATCTGTTGATCATAAACCAAACTTACGATTGTCGGTTGCTAGGTAAATCCATCTGCCTCAGGTAGTACAGCATTGAGGCCGCGATCAAGACATCCGCCGCGGCGCCGCAAGTCAAGGAACATGTAATCAACCAGCTAAGCTTCACCACTACGACGATTCCATTCGGAGTCGTGGGAACGTCTATGAAACCATACCCTATAATCGTCATTCCACCGACAAAGCGGAGTAAGACGAGAATTAAGCACAATAGTCCGAGGGCAGTGCTACCAGATAGTCTATAAATGCGGTGTACAAAGAAGAACTACGATTTTTCAATTATACGTCCCGATTTTGTCTAAAACGATTATGACAGGACTGACCTGCACCATAGCCGTGATCAAGGTCTCGACAAGTCCTGTGACCATAAGAGGATACGAGTTGGCTTCGGTAGTCATATATCTGGTAACAGTATCAAAATAGATTGTCTGAGAGGCTGTAAACGAGTGACAAGCTTCCAAAGCTCTTCGAAGGTTGAAATCAGAAAAAAAAATTCCGTAAAAATGATGTTCTGTAATTCACATCAGAAAAGCGACCTGCTCTCCGAGTTCAAGACTGAGTCAGCCTTGCAGGTAGATAAAAAATCTGGATATGCCACCCTCACCAAATACTGAAGTGACCGTTTGTCTTGCGTACGAGAGAAATATACGTATCCCTGAGATAGTAAGACTCCAAACATGACGAGACCGATGTATGTTGTAATCTCCATCGCTCCTAGATTCCTGTCCGTCTGGATGACGAACGAGCTCGGTATGATTGTTTTCAGTGTCATGATCAATGTCAGGGGTAAAGGTAATAGCAGACAAGCCGCCAAAAATACCTTGTCTGTCGAAGAGCAAGGTTGGAAGACGAAGAAGAAAAGGAACCTGCTAAACGGAGATTTCTTTTGCTGGGCTTTATATCCAGCGACATTCCAAATACATTCCCGAGATGTATGATATCAATGATAAACAGAGAACAAGTAGCTGCCATAACCTAACCCCAATGGGTTAAAAGCATTCAGTTAGATTAGGATCTCCCTACATACACTATATACAATGTCCACCAAACCCCTGTGGGAAACACTTATGCAATGCTGCATGCTTTCCCCTGGGCCCTTCTCTCCGAGTCTCTCTTCTGAATTATTGAGTTTCCGCAAGCCGTGTAACCCTACCTATCTATTAAAATCACTGAATGATAAGGTTTGTATTTCGATAAAAAGGACAGATTGTTAATTCGCGCCCTTGATCAGTCGAGAAGGTGAGCGATGGCACTGATTTGATCTGATTGAGATGGGGTGCGACAGGTTCGGAGACTGAGCAAGTCGTTTGCAATATTCCGCATGTGATCTTGACGTACGTGGGCGTTTACATAAAGACCAAGATAAATCTAAGAATTGCATACTTGCAATGCACCTATTTTGGAATGTCAATAAAAACAGATAGAATATTCAATTGGCAAAAAAACTCTCTCTGCCTGGGAGTCGAACCCAGCTTTCACGCGTGACAGGCGTGTGTACTAACCGATATAAATACTAGCAAAGACGAAATGTTGTGTTCCATGAACACAATTACAGGTGTCATCGCACTGGGTGTTTTAACAGTGATCCAACTATTCAGTCGTCGCATCGGCATTTAAAACGGCAAAACCGGCAGGTTCGGCCATCCACTTTTGCAGATCTCACGGTGCGTACCGCGTCATCAGTATGCACATATGCATATGCATCAACCTATACTTGAACACTATCGGTCCTCCTCCTCCACTACTCTCCTTCAAGCACTTGCGATGTAGTTAACACACGGCGCCCCTATCTATGCAGCGAAAATTACTAGGCGAAATTCAATAAACCTTAGTGCATGCTGCTACGGATCTGTTACCAACTTCGTACTACCTGGTGTCTACGGCGCGTCCTCTAGCAGAGACACTCTTCATAGGCTCGAAACTGCGTATTTGATTGCGATGGACTAGCTTGGTGCTTTATATTCTCTTAAATAACATATAGGCCGTCATTCTTTGGATTACCGCATATCGTTGATGAAGAATTCTTCTCTGTTTTCTGGGTTTCCATGATTCCGTTTGTCTTTTATTCAAAGGTCTTCGTTTTGCCTTCTGCTTTACTTTTTGGACAGCTGGCATCAGGAAAATCAGGTCAACAGTACGTCTTTCTTGAACCCTTTTCTCCTTTTCGAACCCGGAAACTTCCATTTTCAATGTGAACAAATACAGCACAGGCGTTTCTTTGTTTATGTGGCAGCGGTTTCTTCCTGGCTAGGGCTCAAGTATTTACATAAAGCGTGCTTTTTAGCTGCGGTAGGAGCTTTGCTTTCTCTTAGCACCCTGACTGTCAAGTTAGTTCTATGCAGCTGTGCGACCTCCGCCGATATCGATTTCTAGAACACCGATGAACATGATGAAACTTGAGAAGAGGAACTTCCGTACCCATGTAATGTGGGCAAGCAGCTGAGATATCAACAATTTGCCGTGGCATCATTCAAACTGAGTATACTGAGCAGTGGTTTCATGTGGCGATAGTGAATATTAAGGATCGTTTCTTGTCGGACGGAAGTCGACCTTTTTTAATACACCTTAACTTACGCACTTGAATAATTTCAAGTTGTAATGAAATGAACATTGTGTATAGCCATAGAAGTGTAATAATTAGATGATAGTAATATGTATATGTACATTTAAGGAAGACAGAGTAGTTTGAGATCAAAGCTCAATATATGAATCGACCCTTCAGTTTTCCTACTTGTTACTAGTCAGAACGGATAAGATTAGCTGCCCACTGCGACCTCGGGACGATTGTGCACTTGAAGGGCTTTAAATGACTAGTTTTTGGACAGGTTTAATCAGCTGGTTCCCAAGGTTATGGACGAATAAAATTACCAACCTGATTGTACCAGTCGTTTGTTCCTGCTTTGGCTCATCGAGAGTCCCATCAGAAGCTCGATACTTGCTGATATCGAAAACGGCCAACACCATAGCGCATGAGATGAAGAGAGATGCGTCGGCTAGAACGCGACCTATGTATGTATTACAGTGCAGAAATGAAATGAGTTTATTTTGGAAGTTAGAAGATCAAAGAGTATCTGACCAGGGCATATTCTAACAATGCCGAAAGGAAACAAATGTCAATTAGTCAAGCGAAGGACCAGAACTAAGCATTGCGCACCTTCTTCCAAATCCAAAACATATTGCCCGTGGGTCTTGTTCTGGATTCTCTCCTAAGAATCGTTCCGGATTGAACATGAAGGGATTCTTGTAGACACTGGGGTCGTGGCTCATCTGCCTGTCAGAGAACGCCCGTTATCAAAAAAAATAGCCGAACGAGGCGGAAAGAGCTTAAGTGACATACCAAATGTTCGGGATAACCAAAGACCCTTTGGGAATGAGATAACCATTGTACACATTATCCTCAGTCACCCTATGTGGAACACCTGAGATATTAGACATCAGAAGAAACTGTTAAAGATATGGTCATCGATGCCTTCGTTGAATGCGCACCTGTCGGTGTTACAGAATGCCATCGAAGAACCTCTAGCGCAAGAGCGTTTGTGTACGGCAGATTATCCCGGTCAGCGAAGCTAGGCAACCGGTCTTTACCAACCACTTTGTCTATCTCTTCGCGTGCCTTTTTTGCAGCCTCGGGGTACAGCATTGCAGCTAAGAATAAGGCATATATTGCCGATACGGTCTGTGAACAGACTATGTTGAGTAACATCCTTTAACATGAATAACAGAGATTCGCCAACTTGAGCACTAGAAGGAATCCAGAACTCACGGTATCTGCGCCACCGGAATAAAGAGAGGCCGCTGACCACTTGATATCGAATTCTTCGTCTGGTGATACATTTCGCGATTCAAGAAAACGTGAAGTGAAAGAAGACTCTGCGCTTCCATATGCCTGGAAGAATAGCGAGGTACAAGATAAGATTGACACGTAGATATAGGTGTAAATTATACTTACCATTTGCCTTTTCACAAACTCGTGAGGTTCGTCAGTCATCGTCGCAAGTGTGTTGGCCCATTTTTCTGCGGTTTTTTTGAAGCCTGCACCGGGAAACCAAGACGGAACGTATTGCACTGAAAAGCAAAGTTTGGGGTCACGGTATTTATAGAAGTCTGCTCCAAAAATAAGGAAAAGGAAAACTCACGAGGTGGAATAAGATTCACCAGAAACCCGCCTGGCGCCGTACTCAAAGCGAATTGTTCTGTGGCTTCGTCGGCTAGAGTAACGAAAGGATCTTCCTTTTCCTGGACCGTGTAACCGTGCGAGATACGAAGGATAATGGCACCGGCAGTCCTAGGAATAAATGACACAAAGAACATGTTAAGTCACCTAAGCTCAAAGCAACCATCCCTCACGCCTATGATGCAATCCTTCCCTGTCCACTTACTTTCGTATATGCGCCGCCAAGTTATCAGGATCTACCAAAATTCTTTGCAGAAAACGCAGAGTCTCATGTTCTTCGACTGAATGATAGGCAGACATTGCTGAAGGCGTACCGATGACTTGATGGAACATTTTCCGGTAATTACGGAACCGCTCGCCATATGGAATGAGAACGAGTGTGTCCTTCCATCCTACCATTTCGCCACCCATCTGTAGGATGGGCCTATCAGAATAAATTGAACTTCTTGTTTCCAGCATCTCAAATGCTCGTTGTGCTGAGTTCAAGATGATCATATGCTGTCCAAAAACTGATACGGACATTATATCGCCTAATCGTCAATGCTTAAAAAATGTTTTTCACATTGAGTGGAGTTGAATCGTACCGTATTTCTCCCCCCATTTAGCGAAGGTAAACCATTCATGAGAAGAGGGCATGTCGAGGACATTCTCGAGTAGAGGTAGCTTCGAAGGACCTGGCGGAAGGGGCTCCGGCTTCTTGCTTAAGATTTTCCTTACGAGATAAACCGCGAAACCCAGTATCACGACGTCCAGGTACAATAAAGAACCGAGCATATTGCCAACGTCACTATAGAAATGTCCTGTGTAAAGGCTAGGCACGATAATAGTCAAAGAAACGGAAGGAAAGGGAAATAAGTAAACGTATGCAGGATCCACCTAGATAATATATAGTGGACGATCCGGGGTTTGCGTGCCTTTATTCCCTTTGGTAACCAGCGGAAGCCTTACACATTGTTGATGGACCAATAAAGCGGAGGTCCTCGGAATCGGAAACGAGCATTGAACCAGGAAAAGGAGTTATTGATGTCCCGTATATCTTAAAACAATCGTACTTCTGGCGTTGGCGATGTGGTAAGTGTTTAGGGTTCATGAGAATCCAAGTCATACAGTCACGAGGCCAAATTGAATTTTCAAAAAGGTCTGTCTGATGAAACAGTCGATCTCCGAAAGCATCCAAAGCATCCATATGTCTTGTATATGTCACTAGCATTGTGATAAGCGACAACGAAAGAGTAAGTAAATATTAAATTACCGATTAACTTTGAGACCGGCCACAACAATGTTGTTTCACACCTGGGGACGTGAAAATTTTGATGCAGTGTGAACATATAGATATATTTGCCTTGGCCAACCCATTGAATGAAAAATACTATTACAGATTCCACGAGCGTCAATACAGCTACATATGAGAATGAATTTCCCACAAATGTCACATAACACTATCCATTTCAACTGATAAAGTAAAGCAAGAACTTTTGCTTTCCAATGGGTGATATTGGAGGATTAAGCGAAGCAGGGTCATCACGAAGAAGAATAGGTCCAAATACAGTGGCTGCACAACGAAACAATGGAAACGATGTCAATAACAGATGTCAACAGTAGATGAATAGTGCTTACCGATCCGCTCAGCATGATCCTCATTGGACTTCATTCCCTGACAAAGGAAATGTAAGAATGCAGTAAGGGATATCCACACCTGCAATACATTCCAACGCAAAACATTAATGCATGATACGAAATAGAAAGATATCCGTACATTCACAGCAACGGGCGACAACGCGTCGAGTAGCTATAAAGCATGTAAATAAAAGTTTGTGCACCAATAAACATCATAGATTATATATAGATCGTACCTCAAAAGCTTCATCCCTATTCGTCATCTCGACACATCGACCATGAAGTGACGTAGGGACTATGGAGTCCTCCAAGGAGTCTAAGAACCGCAAAAGGGACGAAGCAAACGCTAGTGAAACCTGAGAATCCTGACTGTCAGGGGGATACGGAAACTCTTCTCCTGTATCCAGACACTGGGAAGTACGTCTGAGCATGTGTATGTCCTGAATGTCGGAAAGTTGTGGATATTTACATACCTCCCGGATGTTGGCAATCATCTTTTCGTCTCCCGGTTCCAAAAACATCCCATCCTAAAGCATAATAAGCAAAAAGGAGGAACGATTATCCGACAACGCAGATAAACCCCAACCATGTTTGTCGTATTAGACATCATCCAATTGATCAACCTCATAATTTCTCGTGGTGCATTGATGGCTTTGTTTTCAGGAAGGAGGTCGTGAGGAGATTCCATAGAACGCACCGGCCCTTGAAGCCTCGTTAAACGCGTCAGCGTATTTGCAAAACACGTGTATTCTTACGAGTTACGCGGAAGAAAAATGAGAAAGTTAGTAAAGGTTGTCCCTGGTATATACAGAGAATTATAGCGAGCGAAGACGTACGATACTCCGCTGATACAGAAATGAAATGGTCCTTCCCAAGAACGGTATGTAGAATTAGCGTCCCGCTCAGATCAGAACCTCGTTGGTTGAGTGCTGCAGCTATGTCGTTAGAGTCAACGTGAGCAGTTAGGATGATCTGCACTGTTTCGTTTGGAAGAAGAACGCCCTGGTGCAGAAAAAGAAATACAGTAAGTAACGAGATGGTGACCAATGATATTCATTTACCATCATCGGATTGATGTCCAGCCATTCCGGATCTAGTTTAATGTAGTAGTTGGCTTTGAATAGGTCAAGGATATGCGTAAGAACATACGGATAGGACTATCGAGTTGAACAGGGACGAAACGGAATGCGCAAGGCGCCTGAAGAGTATTGATTAATTAACATGTTTCTAAAGGATAACGAAAATCGCCCGCACTTACACCGTTCGTGTTCACGATACTGATTCTTCGTTCCACGCGGGTTCCATATCTTAAAAACCCGAGTTAGACGACGACAAAAAATATGATAACTCCAGGAAAAGTGACAATAACTTACGAAATCTTCTCAAAATCAACATATGTATCTTCAATCTTCAAACTTCCCCGATTATGTGTACCATCTCCGTCAAGATGCTCCAGATCGTGGAACAGCTTATGAATATTAGATTTTAATAATTCGGTATCGTAAGCATCGACCTTGAATCAAAAAAAATCAGCATGCCTATAAATTATTAGGAGTAGTGAATTGGCACTTACTGTCAAAGAAAACTCCGCGGATACAGGACGATGGTCGCTCATGATGATTTCCGGGTGTGAAGTATATGAAATTAGGTCAAGTTGGCATAGAGGACTAACGATGTGCAAGATTCGATCTGTCCATGCAGGTTTACGTCTATGAAATCGTCCGAAGGTGAACTTTCCGCTCTGAGAAAAAATACTCACAAAATACGTACTTGATATCATATCCTAAGGTGTCCATCATCACCCCTGGGCTGAAGCGGTATGACCTGAAAAAAAAATGAGGGAAAAATTATCAACATCTTGTTTAAAGTTAACTAACGGCATATGCGTGATGGGATGCTCCTTGAACCCGCTGAATGCGTTTCCTTCTTTCATGGCTTTCTTCAGCTACAGGGATAATGGAATTCAGACATAATTTCAAACGTATAGATGCAGCCTTCAGCATACCTGATCAAATCGCAATAGGGCCTCAAACTTGGTTGAATTCTCCCATTCTTCATCACGGAGAATACGCCTTATTGAAGTATCGGCAAGGTCAAGGCGGTAGTTCAGGTCTGTCCAAACTTCTGTTCAGCAAAATACGTGCGAGACACTGAATTGAGTTTCCGCGAGATGTTAGCTCACCTCCCTAGAAAAAAATAATGCGACTGTTAATCAATTAACCATGAAAATGTCGAAAATAAAACCATAAGTTACCATCCAAAACAGCACATCCGCTTCATATACGCTGAGAGGAGGTCGAGATGACAATGCAAACGATCCATCATTAATAGCGCCTTCGGTCTGTTCATTCCCATCCTGATCTACGACATTGTTTTCGAACAGCAGCCTCTTCGAGAGATCTTGGAAATCAGCATTTCGCTTGTCCGCCATTTCGTCAAACGCAGCCAAATGCGCATTCACAAATGTCAGTATGGTCGGCCCCAATGAGGCAGTCGATGAATTAGAAGATGCCAATTTCTCCTTTCCCTCCGTCGTCAAAGTTGGAGAAGGCGGTATAAACGATATTTGGACGGCAGTACCCCCTTTGTTTCCCTGGTTGAATGTTCAGATTTTTACAACTTGGCAGAAAAAGGACTAACTAGACCATACCATGACACCTAGGATACCAGCTCCAACAGCGGTTGTTTTTATGTCTCCAAAGCAAGATTTCAGCTTCTTCTTCACCAAAATAATCAAAAGCATCCCGACAAGTTGTTTTGACACTAGCTGAGCAAATTCCGTCAGTCCACATGCGCTAATATGAGTTGTAAAAAAAGCAAGTAACCTTTTCATAGTTTACAGCTTTCTCTCCTAACGCAGCGAAGATGGCCAAAGTCCAGGCATCTTCTCGAGTGGTTCGTGTTGAGTAAATAAGGGCTTCTGTCGAGAGGTCGAGTTCTTGAAATCCAAGTACGAGCATGTCCGGGTCCTGTGGGTCAGATAGGTCAACTCGTTGAGGTGGATTTTCTTCTTTGGGTAGGGAAGCTACATTACATTATCAATGCAAGTTCAGGCTTTGATTGCGTTGAAACCTACCCCAGTCCAGTGGGTTACGAATGAACTCAGTCAAAGAGAATGGGGACACAGTCTTCGGAGTGGGTAATAAGGTCGTCATTGAGCTACGTTTTGGGTTGCTTGATCCTTGCATCCACGCAGATAGGTCTTGCGAGGGCATCTTCCCATTAACATTGAAAGTACCGAGTCTCAGTCTAAGTATTCTATTATCAAAAAGGCCAAGATGGACACATGGAAAAATATCATACGTTAAAGTCCTGCGGCCTTTCCTGGACATATTCCTCGCATTCACGCGCACCCAGTCGTCCCTGATCAGTTGCAAGTCTGCATGATCGTCTCCCGTGGTCCCGGCACATGCAGACGATAAACGTTCTATCAATGGCTTGTTGATCAGTCGGAGGTCCTGCACCATCGTCGTGACTGCAGATGTTAGAATTAGGCACCCCAACCACGGTGAATCGAGGAACACACACGACTGGCGATGGTCGAGCTCTTCTCGAGGTACGGTCTGACCCAGCTGAAATATGTGGTCGATGAAGCTAGATTGACAACTGCATTGGTTTCGACATCTAAGATGGTCGTTTAGATTTTACGTAGGAATGAATCCTTCAAGTTCACGCACCCGAAGTCTCCTTCAACCGTTTACACTCTGCCACAAAGCTCTTCAACCCCTGCACGTCATAGGTGAAGAATGTAGGTGCTTGTGCATCATTCGGCAGTCCTTCCGCAGGGTTTACGCTGAGAGTGATCACTGAACAGTGGAACTATTCAGCGATCCAGGGGCATGCTACTTGCAGAACCTAGCTCACCAGACCGCGGTTGCTCTAGCACAGTTGGGTGGAGATCGATTGTCCCACGACGCATCTGGCTTATCACAATGGAGAATTGCCCATATATCGGAAAGACCTTCTGGATTTCGAGCTCTTCGGGTTGTCCGTTCATACCAGACTTGAATTTGCAAACTAGCAAGCTGGGGAAAGAACACAACTTGAGTGATTGTTTACCTTCTCATGCATCCTAGAGACCTACCAGCCCTCCTCTGTGAGGTTCCAATCATCTTTATGCGCAACTGCTGCTAATAGACGACGATTCCTAGTGTCTTGATTCGAATCAGAAGAAGTGACCAGTGTAGCTTCCAAAACGAATTTAACATCATCCGGAGGTCGTAATAAGTCTCGAAGTTGATATATCGCAGTCATTGCTAGACCTTAGTGGTGTGAAGAAAAGTGTGGATGGCTGCTCATGGGTGTCATGGACAGACCTACGACATGACGACAAATCATTTTCCGGAAGGCCCTATTTACCCGGGTAATGTTTCTTGGAAGAGCATAAAGGTTCGAAGTATTGTGCGACTGTTTTTATTTACTTTTGATGATACATTATATGCCTAGTATACATTGCATGTTGTTGCCATCCGTAGCCATGTCCAAGAAATTTCTATGCAGATCACTCAACCAAAAAGCTTCTTGAATTGCTTCTTCTCCTTTTCTTTCCTCTCTTTTCTGCGCTGCTTGATCTTATTAAGCTCGCCGCTGATCGCAGAATCTTCTGGGACCAGTTGGTTGGCCTGGACAAGGTCTTCCTCAGCCTTGTCTTCATCCTTCATGTAAAGGTGGGCCAATGCTCGTCGGTACAAGGCTTTCGCTACAGTAAAAGATCAGCATTGGATTGACTGGATTGAATTATAGAAAGGAAGATGCTAACCCTTGTCTGCGTTGTTCAGTTCAAGCTTGTTGAGGGCACGAGTTGCGCTACTAATGGCAACTACGGCGTTCGCTGTTGACTGGGGTTGGGCTTTGATTGCAGCAAGGGTGGAGTTGAGGAGTAAGGGGGCAAGGAGAGCATCGAAACTGTCTTTCAACTCTGGGGGAGAGTTCTCGGGGAGAACTGGGTGCACATCGAGGTAACGAATTGATTCTTGAAAGGATATAAGCAAGAAAGTAATCATCAGCATGGGAAAGAAACGTACTCTGGTATTTCTGGAGGGCCTCTTCCACCTTGCCCTCCTTGAACAACTTATTTCCAATTTCTCTTACGTCCTTTGCGATCTGCAGTGCAATTTCAGGATCTTCGGTGTTCTTGTCCTCATCAACGGGGTAATCTTCGTAAGGATCGCTTGATTGAGCTGTAGGATCGTCCTTCAAGGAAGGGTCATCGGCAGGAAGTTGACCACAATTTGTGATAACTACGGGGGTCGTGGGGACGTCTCCAGATGCAGTTGGGTAGTTCTCAATCTGGCGAACTGTAATTTGTAATTAGGATGGGAAATATAGTCCGTCAAGCGTAATCTAGACTTACCAACTGACTTTCCCTTGATGACTTCTCCAAACACAACGTGCTTTCCATCTAGATGAGGCGTAGGAGCGACAGTGATGAAGAATTGTGAGCCATTGGTGTTGGGGCCAGCATTTGCCTACATGTCTATGAGAATGCAGAAAATCAATTTCATCCTTCGCCAACATACCATCGAAAGCAAGAAAGGCTTCGTGTGCTTCACAGGGAATGCTTCATCTTCAAATTTCTCGCCATAGATGGATTCTCCTCCAGTTCCTGTTCCAAATAAGATGAATGTATGGATAACCTTAATACAGAAGGCGATACTAACCATTTCCTGCAGTGAAATCTCCTCCCTGGCACATGAAACTATGTGGAACCATCGGTGTCAAACGCGCTTGCGCCATCGCGATTTGGTAACACTCACCCCTTGATCACACGATGGAACGTAGATCCCTTATACCAGAGGGCTTTGCCTGCTCGTCCAATCCCTTCCTGGCCTGTGCATAGTGCGCCTGGAAGATATCAAGCTCAGATAACTTGTCCCGCGTCCTTAAACGGCAACACTTACGGAAATTCTCCGCTGTTTTTGGTACGAGATCAGAGTAAAGCGAGAATACAACTCTTCCAATCGGTTTGTCACCGATACTGATGTCGAAGAAAGTAATTGGGTGCTCAGTAGAGGTAGACATTTTGTGGGGATTCGCGTGGTCGAAAGTTGGATATCGAAAGGCGCTTCAGTAGTGATATAAATCCGTGCATTACATAATCATCATCTAGAAAGCGCTGGAACCGTTTGGAAAGAATTTGGCAATTTTGCGTAGACTCTTGTAGAATACATACAGGTTTGTTGGGTGAAATTTTGGTACTTCCGATTACCGGCATGTTAATTTCGCATCCCTGGCATATTTAGTACCTTACGCAATGTCAAAAGTGAAATTCATAGCGAATAGCAGCTTT
>Ga0247779_1001258_pt1 | contig 12501 bp, 9 predicted proteins | sample UWRJL221509R5_FD_179925 | JGI IMG/M metagenome (GOLD analysis project Ga0247779, IMG submission 179925) | Plant litter microbial communities from Arlington Agricultural Research Station in Wisconsin, United States - UWRJ-L221-509R-5 | ecosystem: Environmental > Terrestrial > Plant litter >...
ATGCTGCGGCTGCAGCCCAGGCTGCGCAACGCGGCGATCTACGATGCCCAGGGGCGGCTGTTCGCCGGCTGGCACGCGGCCGGCGAACAGCCGCCGCCCGCCGCCCTCGCCCGCACCGACGCCGCGGTCGCCACCCGCGTGTCGCACGACCTGCAGGTGCGCGCCCCCATCGTCGACCAGGGCCGCACGCTGGGCATGGTCACCGTGCTCGCCCGCGACGAGCTCGACGAGCGCATCGCCGGCTACTGCGCGATGGCCCTCGGCCTGATCCTGCTCGCGCTGGCCGCCACCTGGGCGGTGTCCGGCTGGCTCAAGGCGATCGTCACGCGCCCGCTCGCCGCGATGGCCGACATCGCCCGCGACGCGGTGCAGCACGGCGTGCCGTCGCGGCGCGCGACCAAACTCGGCGAGGACGAGGTCGGCGAGCTGGTGGACGCGTTCAACGGGCTGCTGGACGAGATCGAGCGCCGCAAGTCGCAGCAGGAGGCCGCGGCCGCCGACAAGGATCGCGAGGTGGCCGAGCGCCGCCACGCGCAGCAGGAGGTGATGCGGCTCAACGAGGAGCTCGAGCGCCGCGTGCACGAGCGCACCGCGCAGCTGGAGGAGTCCAACCGGGACCTGCTCGCCGCCACGCGCGAGGCGGAGAACGCCAACCGCGCGAAGTCGGAGTTCCTGTCCAACATGAGCCACGAGCTGCGCACGCCGCTCAACGCGATCATCGGCTTCGGGCAGCTGCTGAGCCACGAGGACGCAGCGAGCGCCGGGCCCGAGCGCAACCGCAGCTTCGTGCAGCACATCGTCGACGCCGGCAACCACCTGCTGACGCTGATCAACGAGATCCTCAACCTGGCGCAGATCGAATCGGGCAAGGTATCGATCAGCCTCGAGCCCGTGGACCTGCGCGAGGTGCTGGAGGAATGCCACGCGCTCACGCGCACGGCGTCGGCGCAGCGCGGCATCCGCCTCGTGTTCCCGATGGACACGACGCTGAGCGTCCATGCCGACCGCACGCGGCTGAAGCAGGTGCTGCTGAACCTGCTGTCCAACGCGGTGAAGTACAACCGCGAGCATGGCGCGGTGCTCGTCGAGTGCACCGCGGGCGACCAGGGCCGCGTGCGCATCGCGGTGCAGGACACCGGCGCCGGCCTGACGCCCGAGCAGCTGCGCGCGCTGTTCCAGCCGTTCAACCGGCTCGGGCGCGACAAGACCAGCATCGAGGGCAGCGGCATCGGCCTGGTGCTCACGAAGCGCCTCGTCGAGCTGATGGGCGGCACGATCGGCGTGACCAGCGTGCCGGGCACCGGCAGCACGTTCTGGATCGACCTGCGCAGCGCGGAGCCGGCCAGGATGGCGATGGCGCGGGCGGATCCTCGCCTGCCCACGCTGACCGAGCTGGTGGGCGACGCGCGCATCGCGACGATCCTGTGCGTCGACGACAACCGCGCCAACCTCGCGCTGCTCACCGAGGCGCTGTCGCTGCGCGCCGATTGCCTGGTGCTGACCGCCACCGACGGCCAGGCGGGCGTGGACATGGCGCGCAGCCACAGCCCCGACGTGATCCTGATGGACAACAACATGCCCATCATGAGCGGCCGCGAGGCGATGCGCATCCTGCAGGAGGATCCGGCCACCGCCGGCATCCCGATCATCGCGGTGAGCGCCGCGGCGATGCCCAACATGGTGTCGTCGGGCCTCGAGCAAGGCTACTTCCGCTACCTCGTCAAGCCATACGACCTGGTGGACCTCACCGACGCGATCGACGCGGCCATCGACCGCGCGCGCGGAGGCGCGACCGCCCCCTGACGCGCGGCGAGCGCGTCACGCGCGCGAGCCCCGGCGAGCCTTCCTCGCAGGGACGGCGACGGGCATGTCCGCGCCGTGGCCGTCGGCGGCGACGATCCAGCCTTCCAGCGCGTCGACGCCGTCCGGCATGCCGTAGCCGGCCTGCGTGTCGGCCCAGCCGGCCAGCAGCAGGCACAGCGCGGCGTCGAGCTTGTCGCCCTGCGGGTCGGCCACCAGCTCGTCGCGCTGCGCGTGCGTCAGCTTCAGGCGCAGGCCGCGCCAGCGGCCCTGCTCCAGCGCGTCGACGAGATCCTTGCGCGCGATCAGGCGCTCCGGCGTCTGCTGTGCCTTGGTGTCGCTCTTGTACGAACGCCGCTGGATCAACGCGCGCGCCACCAGGCCGGGGTAGCCCTCCAGCGCGACCCGCGCCGGGTCGCCCGCCTGCAGGCCCGGGATGTCGACGCCCGCCGCCCTCAGCGCGGGCACGCCGGCGTGCAGCATGAAGGCGACCGGCGGGTTGACCCACTTCATCGACGTGCTGCTGCCTGCCGGCGCGTCGCACGCGCGATGGGCGAACTTGCCGCCCACCGGGCGCGCATCGCAGAACGCCGCGAAGGTTTCGACGATCTCCGTCCGCTTGAGGCCCGCGTAATGCGTCATGCTGCCCGCCCAGTCCGCGGGCCAGCCGAGCGCGGCGACCAGCTCGCGCGGCAGGCCGAACGGCAGGTCGAACGCCGCCAGCCACGGGCCGGGCCGGCGCAACGATTCGTCGAACGCCGCGAGCGAGGTGTTCTCCTCGAAGCGCTCGAGCCGGAGCAGCCCCGGCCGCTGCCAGCGCCCCCAGGCCCACACGATCGGCTTGCCGCGTCGCGGCGCGCTGGAGAAATCGACACCGGCGAGCGCACGCGCTTCCGGCTCGGCGGCGGCGGAGGGCGCGGCGAGGTTCATGTCAGGCATTTTTGCTCATGAACGCCTGTCGCCCGAGCGGCGCCGCGGGCGCGTTGAGGTAGTCTCGAAATCCTTGCAGACCCCTGCTCCGGCTTCTCCCGGAGCCCTCGCCCGTCCGCCATGGTCGCGCCCGCGCCGCCTTCCCCGACCCCGTCCCACGCCCTCGCCGCCGATGGTCCGCGCCATGCATCGAGCGCGCGCGATTTCGACGACGACGACGATGCCCAGGGCGCGCCGCTGCTGGAGGCGCTGCTGGCCGACACCCCGCGCCCATCGCGCCTCGGCCTGCCGGCCGGCGCGGCGCCGGTCCTGGAGATCGCGGCCGCCGTCACGCTCGTGGCGATCGGACTGGCCATCGCCGGCGCGCACCTGGGCCTGGCGCCCGGCTGGGTGCGCCTGTTCGACAACATCCACTGGACCGTCGCCGACCTCGGCGCCAGCTGGCTGTGCTGGCTCGGCGTGCGCGACGCGCGCCGCAAGGGCCAGCGCGCCGAGCACGCCGCCCGCCGCTGGTTCGCGTTGGGCTTCTCGTCGTACGCGGTCGGCCAGTTGTTCTGGGACCTGCAGATCTTCCTCGCGTGGCAGCCGTTTCCAGCGCCGTCCGACCCGTTCTACCTGATGATGGCGCCGTGCTGCGCGCTCGGCATGATGGGCTACCTGCGCGGGCGCGTCAGCGAATCGCAGCGGCTGGCCGCGGTGCTCGACACCCTGTCGCTGGCGATCGCCGTCGTCGCGCTCGACCTCGTGGTCTACCTGCCCGAGCGCGGGGACATGAGCCCGCTGGCGCTCGGCGTGATGATCACCTACCCCACGCTGCTGCTGGCCGGCGCCTGCGTCGGCGTGATGCTGATCGCGCTGCTGCGCGTGGGCCGCGGCTGGCCCGTGTGGGTGCTGACCGCGATGCTCGCGGCGCACGGCGGCCTGTGGATGGAGTGGAACGCGCTGACCCTGGAGCACGCGCTGTCCGACGGCGGCGTCGTCAACTCGGCGTTCTCGGTCTGCACCCTGCTGGGCGGCCTGGCGGTGATCTGCTGGCGCGTGGAGGCGGCCGTCAATCCGCGCATCGACCGCTTCTACGAGGGCGCGCTGCGGGTGCTGCCGCTGATCGTCGTCGTCGGCGTGACCTTCGCCGTGACGCTGCAGGACTCGGTGACGCACCTGTCGCCGTCGGCCCGCTTCACCTGCGACGCCGCGGCCGTCGTGGTGATCGTGCTGGCCGCGGTGCGCCAGACGCTGCAGCTGCGCGACCGCGACCTGCTGATCGAGGCCCAGCACCTGCTGCGCGATCGCGAGGACGAGCTGAGGGAGCTCAACCAGCACCTCGAGCAGCGCGTGTCCGAACGCACGCACGAGGCCGAGCTGCGCAACGCGGAGCTGTCGACCGCGCTGCGGCAGCTGTCGATGGCGCAGCACGAGCTGGTGCGCGCCGAGAAGCTCGCCGGGCTGGGGTCGCTCGTCAAGGGCGTGGCCGCCGAGATCTCCGCGGCGCTGGCCAACGCCGACATGGTGGCGATGACCTTGCCGGCGCAGGTCGAGGCGCTGGGCCGGCTGCAGGCGCCCGAGGCGAGCGGCGACGAGCGCCGCCGCAGCCAGGTCGCCGGCTACGTGAAAGAGCTGGACGAGAGCCACAAGCAGCTGGGCCTGTCGCTCGACCAGGCTCAGCGCGTGATCGCCGTGTTCCAGCAGATCGCCGTCGACCAGACCAGCGACCACCGCCGCACCTTCGACCTGCTCGCCACCGTGCGCGAGATGGTCGAGCTCACGCGGCTCGCCCACCGCCACGATCCGATCGAGATCATCGTCACCGGCGAGCCCGAGCTGATGCTCGACAGCTATCCCGGCGCGATCGGCCAGGTGCTCAACCAGCTGATCGAGAACGCGATCGTGCACGGCTTCGCTCGCAGCGGCCAGGGCACGATCTCCGTGCGGGTCTGGCCGTCGGGCCACGACGCGGTGCGCATCACGGTGCACGACAACGGCGTCGGCGTCGCGCCCGCGGACCTGCCGCAGGTGTTCGCGCCGTTCTTCACCACGCGGCTCGCGCAGGGCGGCAGCGGCCTGGGCCTGACGATCTCGCGCAACATGGTCAACGGCATGCTCGGCGGCCGCATCGAGATCGTGTCGCCCGACGGCGCCGGCACCACCGTCACGATGACGCTGCCCCGGCTGGCGCCGCGCTCACACGGCTAGCAGCGCCACGCCGCCGGCCAGCAGCAGCGCGCCCAGCAGGCGCTGGCCGCGGTCGCCCTCGCCCAGCAGCCGGCCGCCGACCAGCGCGGCGAACAGCATCGACACCTCGCGCGCCGGCGCCACGTGCGACACCGGCGCCACCTGCACCGCATACAGCACCAGGATGTAGGCGGCCGGGCTGGCGAGGCCCAGCACCGCCGCGTGCCACTTGTAGCGGCGCCACGCGTCGGCGAAGCCGGGCGGATCGCGCAGCAGCGTGGGCAGCATGAACGGCAGCCGCACGAGGTTGCCGACGTAGTCGACGAGCACCGGCACGATCAGCAGCTTCTTGACCGAGTAGCCGTCCAGCACCGTGTACACCGCGATCAGCAGGCCCGTGGCCGCGCCCCAGCGCAGCCCGGCGTGCACGCGGGCGCGGCGCTGCGGATCGTGCGCGGCACGCAGCAGTGCCGGACCGCCCGCGATGACGAACACGCCGCCGCACACGCACAGCACCCCCAGTGCGCCGTGCAGCGTCAGCGCCTCGCCCATCACGGTGACGGCCAGCAGTGCGCCGATCAGCGGGCCGGTGCCGCGCGCGACGGGATACACCACCGTCAGGTCCGAGACGCGGTAGCCCTCGAGAAGCACCTTGAAGTAGGCCAGGTGCGAGAAGCCGCTGAGGCTGACCATCGCCCATTGCGGCCAGCCCCATTCCGGCACGTCGCGCCGCCCGAGCCAGAGGCCGGCGGGCGCCCAGAACAGCAGTTGCAGGAGCCCGCCCATCAGCACGAAGTGCCGGTTGCCGTCGGTCTTCTTGGCGACGATGTTCCAGGAGGCGTGCAGCAGTGCGGCGAGGATCACCATCGCGAGGGCGGAGACGGGCATGCCGGCATTCTAGAATGCAGTCATCTAGACCACTTTGGAGAATCCATGTTGAAGATCCTGGGCAAGCCGACGTCGATCAACGTGCGCAAGGTGCTGTGGCTATGCGACGAGCTGGCGCTGCCTTACGAGCACGAGGCGTGGGGCGGGGACGGCCGCGACACCCACGCCCCCGAGTTCCTGGCGCTGAACCCGAACGCGCTGGTGCCGGTGATCGTCGACGGCGACGCCGTGCTGTGGGAGTCCAACACGATCTGCCGCTACCTCGCCGGCCAGCACGGCCGCCACGACCTGCTGCCGCGCGACGCGCTTGCGCGGGCCCGGGTGGAGCAGTGGATGGACTGGCAGGGCGGCGATCTCAACAACGCGTGGCGCTACGCGTACTTCGCCCTGGTCCGCAAGAGCGCGTCGCACCAGGACGCGCAGGCGATCGCCGCGAGCGCCGCCGCCTGGAACCGCCACATGGGCATCCTCGAAGGCCAGTTGGAGAAGTCCGGGGACTTCGTCGCCGGCCCCGGGTTCACGCTGGCCGACATCGGGCTGGGCCTGTCGGTCAACCGCTGGTTCATGACGCCGATCCCGCGCCCCGACCTGCCGCGCGTGCGGGCCTACTACGACCGCCTCGCGACCCGCGCCGGCTTTCGCCGGCACGGCCGCAACGGCATGCCTTGAGCGAACTGCCGGACTTTTGCCCGATTTTTCGGCACATCGCCGGACGGCCGCGGCTTCTACAGTGGGAGCGGGTGCGTCCGCCGCCACGCGGCCGGACGCCGATGCCCGTCTTACCCCGATCGGAAAGCGCCATGTCCGCCCCTGCCCGCCTGTCGAGCTCCCTCACGTTCAAGAACAAGATCGCGCTGCTCGCCGGCGTCGCCATCGGCGGCATCGCGCTGCTGTCGGCCGGCGCCGCATGGAAGCTGCGCGAGCAGATCGTCGACGGCCGCACCGCCGGCCTGACGATGGCGGTGCAGTCCCAGGTGAGCATCGCGAATGCGTTCGAAGCCAAGGCCGAGAAAGGCGAGATGACCGTCGAGGCTGCGCAGAAGGCCGCGATGGACGCGCTGCGCCTCGCGCGCTTCGGCGGCGCGGACGGCAAGTCGAACTACTTCTTCATCTTCGACGCCGACGGCGTCAGCGTGATGCATCCGTTCAAGCCCGACTGGATCGGCCACTCGATGATCGGCAAGGTGCTCGATCCGAGCGGCAAGGATTTCATCGCCACGCTCGTCAAGAGCGCCAAGGACAGCCGCGACGGCACCGCGTTCGTGCCGATGCTGTTCCCGCGCCCGGGCAAGACGCAGCCGGTGCCCAAGCTGCAATACGTCGCCACCGTGCCGGCGTGGCACTGGATCGTCGGCTCCGGCCTGTACATGGACGACGTCGACGCCGAGGTCTCCTCCGAGCTGGCCAAGGGCCTCGCCGCCGTGATCGTGCTGCTGCTGGCGATCGGCGGCATCGGCATCGCGATCTATCGCAGCGTGCTGCGCCAGATCGGCGGCGAGCCGGCCGTCGCGCTCGAGGCGATGAACGAGGTCGCGCGCGGCAACCTCGCCGTGCGGCTGCACGACCCGGTGGCCGGCAGCCTGATGGCGGGGCTGGCCCGGATGATCGAGTCGCTGCGCGACACGGTCACGCAGATCCGCCGCTCCACCGACAGCATCGCCACCGCCTCGGGCGAGATCGCGATCGGCAACAACAGCCTGGCGAGCCGCACCGAGCAGACGGCGTCCAGCCTGCAGCAGGCCGCCGCGACGATGGAGCAACTGACGCAGACCGTGCGCCACACGTCGGAGTCGGCCTCGGAGGCCAACAGGCTGGCGATCTCGGCGTCGCAGGGCGCGACCAACGGCGGCGAGGTGGTATCGCGCGTCGTGACGACCATGGACGAGATCAACGCCAGCTCGCGCAAGATCACCGACATCATCGGCGTGATCGACGGCATCGCGTTCCAGACCAACATCCTGGCGCTCAACGCCGCGGTCGAGGCCGCGCGCGCGGGCGAGCAGGGCCGCGGCTTCGCGGTGGTGGCCGCCGAGGTGCGCAGCCTGGCGCAGCGCTCCGCCAACGCGGCGCGCGAGATCAAGGCGCTGATCGGCGCGTCGGTCGACCGCGTCGAGGTCGGCGGCCAGCTGGTGACGGAGGCGGGCGGCACGATGCAGGGCATCGTCGACGGCGTGCATCGCGTCAGCGACATCATCCAGGAGATCACCCGCGCCAGCGCCGAGCAGGCGTCCGGCATCGGGCAGGTCAACACCAGCGTGTCGGAACTCGACCAGATGACGCAGCAGAACGCCGCGCTCGTCGAGCAATCGGCCGCGGCCGCCGAGAGCCTGAAGGACCAGGCGCGCCAGCTCGCGGCCATCGTCCAGGTGTTCCAGCTCGAACGGTGAGCAACAATCGGCATTCCTCCAAGGAGTGCCGAATGACCCAGCCCGTCCTCGTCGAACTCTGGCGCGGCGACATCGTCGAGTCCTTCCATCGCGGCGCCTTCGCGGTGGTCGATGCCCGCGGGGCGGTGCTTCGCGAGGGCGGCGACATCGACCGGCCCGTCTACGCCCGCTCCGCCGTCAAGGGCCTGCAGGCGCTGCCGCTCGTCGCGTCCGGCGCGGCCGAGCGCTTCGGCCTGGTGGACGAGGAGCTCGCGCTGGCGTGCGCGTCGCACGGCGGCCAGCCGGAGCACGTGGCGACGGCGGCGTCCATGCTCGCCAAGGCCGGCCTCGACGCGGGCGTGCTCGAGTGCGGCGTGCACTGGCCGTCCAACGAGCAGGCCGCGCGCGCGCTGGCCGCCAGCGGCGAATCGCCGTGCGCGCTGCACAACAACTGCTCGGGCAAGCACTCGGGCTTCGCGTGCCTGGGCGCGCTGATGGCGGGCGACGCCGACCGCGCCCGCGGATTTCTTCGCGGCTACGTCGAGCCGGATCATCCGGTGATGCGCGAGATCGGCGCGTCGCTCGAGTCCGCCACCGGCGTGCGCCTGGCCGACGCGCCGCGCGCCACCGACGGCTGCTCGATCCCGACCTTCGGCATCCCGCTGCGCGCCCTCGCCCGCGCGTTCGCCCGCTTCGGCACGGGCACCGGCCTGGCTCCAGCCCACGCTCCCGCGGCCGCGCGCCTGCGCGCGGCCGTCGCCGCCGCACCGCTGATGGTGGCCGGCACCGGTCGCCTCGACACGCGACTGATGGCGCAATTCGGCGCGCGCGTGTTCTGCAAGGTCGGCGCCGAGGGCGTCTATTGCGCGGCGCTGCCCGAGCTCGGGCTCGGCCTCGCGTTGAAGATGGACGACGGCAACACCGCGCGCGCCGCCGAAGTCGCGGTCGTCGCGCTGATCGAGTCGCTGCTGGCGCTGGACGACGCGGACGGCGCGTTCGTGGCGGCGCTGCGCGACGTCGAGCTGCGCAACTGGAACGGGCGGCGGGTCGGACGGCTGGCGGCGGCGCCGGAACTCGCCCGCAGCGGACGCTAAGGGGCTTCGGCCGTCGGCTTGAGGCTGGCGGCCGCGGCGGCCTGCGAGGCATCGAGCACCTTCGGGCTCAGCGAGATCGTGAATGCGCCGGCGGCCTCTCCCGTATCGATCGACAGGCGGCCCTCTTCGCCATCGTGCACGATCAACCGCGGCGACCCCAGAACCGCTGGTGGCGTGCCCCCGCTCAAGCGCGCATCCATCTGCAGGCGATCGCCGTCCCGGCGCGACACCGTCAGGCCGAACTCGAACGGCGCCAACCCGGACTTGGTGTTGCCGATACGGATGAGCGCCTGCTCGCCCATGCGCGAGAGCACCCGGATGTCCGTCTCGACGGAGGTCTTGTTGGAGACGTCGGGCGCCGTCCGATGGACGGACGTCTGCGTGATGCGGACCGCCGTCATCACCGAGTCTTCGTTGCCGGACGCGGCCGCCGGCAACGCGCCGGCGCCGGCCTGCAGCGTGTAGCCGCCGATGCCGGCCAGCACGATGCCCAGCGCGGCGACGCGCGACCCGGCGCGATGACGCGCGGGCGAGATGCGATGAAGTTGCAGCATGCGAACCCTTTCGACCAGAGGATGGGTGGACCGCCACGCGGCGGCGAGCGGCGACGCCAGCGAGACGCCCTGGACTTTCAGCAACGCGCCCGCATAGGTCGCCAGCGTCTTCGACGGCTCGCGACGCAAGACCTCGGCGTCGCAAGCCAGTTCCTGGTCGGCGCGCAGGCGTCGCCACGCCCACCAGGCGACTGGGTTGAACCAGTGAGTGACGAGCAACGCGCCGGCGAGCAGGTTCCACGCGTTGTCCCGGCGGCGCAGGTGCACGCCCTCGTGCAGCAGTACCAGCCGGCGCTCCTCGGCGTCGAAGCGGCTCTCGAAGTCCCGGGGCAGCGCGATGCACGGCCTGAACACGCCCACCACCGCCGGGCCTGCGCCGGCAGGCAGGCGAGCAGGCGCGCCGCGCGATCGGATGACCAGCGCGTCGAAGCGACGCTGGCGCCACGCAAGCAGGACGGCCAGCGACAGCGCGCCGGCGCCCCAGGCTGCCGCGGCGAACGACGCAAGCACGCCGCCGGCTGCGACACGCGCCGACGGAACGGCGTTCGTCCAGGCGGCCGCGATCGTGGAGACGTCGATACGCACGACGAGCGCGTCCGAGGCCGCGCGCGGCAGCATGACGGCCAGCATCGCCGCCGGCACCATCAGCCAGCAAAGGTAGGCTGGGCCGGCGCCGAGCCGCCGAACGACCAGCGCCCGCAGCACGCGCACGCCGCCTATCGCGGCCGACAGCACCATCGTCTGCATCGCCAATGCCTGCAGCAGCGGCTCAACCACGATCGTGCTCCTTCAGCAGCGCCCGCAACGCCTCGATGTCCGCCTTCTTCAGCTTGCGGTGGCTGGAGAAGTGCGCAACCAGTGGCGCGAGCCGCCCGTCGAACAGGCGGTCGACCAGGCCGACGCTCTGCTCCTTCAGCCAGGCGTCGCGCTGCAGCACCGGCGTGTAGAGATAGCGACGCCCTTCCCGCTCGGCGCTGATCGCGCCCTTGGTCAACAGGCGGTTGACCAGCGTCTTGATGGTGGCGAGCTGCCAGTCCTGCCGGCCCTCCAGGGCCTTGGCGATCTCGTCGGTGCCGAGCGGGTTCTTGCGCCACAGCACCTCCATCACCTGGCCTTCGGCATCCGAGATGGTCATGTTGATTACATTCGTAAACGATGATCTATGTTTACATGCGTAATCGATGCTGTCAACAGGGATCGGAGATCCGAACCGGCGCCGCCTCACACGTGCAGCGCGTCCTTCGCCGCCTGGCACGCGTTCGCGAGCTGCTCGCGCATCAGCGCGACGCACGCGAGGTCGCCCTTCACGAGCGCGTCTCGGATGCGCACCGTCTGCTCGCAGGAGGCGCGCATGCGGCCTTCGCGCGACATCGCGATGCGGCGCAGCCGCCGCACGGGGCCCAGCAGGCCGTCGTGCGTCCGGTGCAGGACGACGTTGTCGGCCAGCGACATGACCGTGGCGTAGAACGCGTCCAGCTCCTCGGTGTAGCCGACGGGGTCGTCGGCCTCGACGCGCGCCTTCATCGCCTCGACGGCGTGGTCGAGCCGCGCGCGGCCGATCGCGTCGATGCTCTTCGCGGCGAGCTCGACGGCCAACCCTTCGAGCGCGGCGCGCACGGTGTAGATCTCGTCGATGTCGCGCACTGTCACCTCGCGCACGAACACGCCCACCCGCGCGACGATGGTCACCAGACCTTCGCGCTCCAGTTGGGCGAACGCCTCGCGCACCGGCGTGCGGCTCACGCCCAGCTTGGCCGCGAGCGGGATTTCCAGCAGGCGGCTGCCTGGCGGCAGCAGGTTGCCGACGATCGCCTCGCGCAAGGTGGGCACGACGACGAGGTCGGCCAGGGCGTCGGGGCCGGCGACGTCCCGGCGGGGCGCGGCGTGGTGGCGGCTGGCGATGGCGGCGAGTTGCTGGTCGAGCGTGGCTTCTTCTGTCATGAGCAGGGTCAAAGGGTAAGCACGGAGTGGCCTCCGGCCGATTGTGGATACAGTGTATACATTGAATTCAATCGCTGACCGCCCATTATGCAGACCGCCTCTCCCACCGACCGCGTCCATATTTCCGAGGCCGGCGGCGTCCTGACCTTTACCCTGAACCGCCCCGACGCGGGCAACGAGATCGACGGCGCGATGTTCGACGCCATGCTCGCGGCGCTCGCCGCCGCCGCCGCGCCCACCGGCCCGCGGGTGCTGCGGTTGCGCGCCAACGGCGCCGTGTTCTGCACCGGGCGCGAGCGCGCCGGCACGGACGCCGCCACGATGCATGCCGAGGTGGCGCGCCTGATCGCGCTGAAGAAGGCCTTGCGCGCGACGTCGATGATCACCATCGCCGAGGTGCAGGGCGACGCCCACGGCTTCGGCATGGGGCTGGCGATCCTGTGCGACTTCGCGCTGGTGTCGAGCGCCGCGACGCTCGCGTTCCCCGAGATGCGCAAGGGCCTGCCGCCGGCGGCGATCATGGCCTACCTCAACCGCTACGCGCTGCCTCGGACGACCTTCCCGCTGGTGCTGTTCGGCGACCGCTTCACGCCGGCGCAGGCGCTGGACGCCGGGCTGATCTCGGAGGTCTGCGAGCCCGGCGCATTGGCGTCGCGCGGCGACGCCCTGGCCGATCGCATCCTGGCCCTCGACGCCGACGGCGCCCGCCACTGCAAGGCCTTCTTCCAGAGCGCCCAGGAGGCCACGCTGGAACAGAAC
>Ga0247779_1001259_pt1 | contig 12497 bp, 21 predicted proteins | sample UWRJL221509R5_FD_179925 | JGI IMG/M metagenome (GOLD analysis project Ga0247779, IMG submission 179925) | Plant litter microbial communities from Arlington Agricultural Research Station in Wisconsin, United States - UWRJ-L221-509R-5 | ecosystem: Environmental > Terrestrial > Plant litter >...
GACAGCTCAAATTTAAGAATGATATGCTTAGAGATAATGGTGTGCAGGTTGAAGCTCAGGAAAAGCATTTGGAGGCGCAGCATTGGCTGGAGTTGATTGATGGGTAAGCTCGGTTCATCCCTAGTATGTGCAAAGTTGGTTCCTATGCCGCCACTACATTCACAGGAAACATCGATATGGCTCAAACTGTTGAGTAATGCGTCATTCGTTATGACTTCTGACCTAATCATGATTTTAGTGAAGGTAGTGACGACTGTCTTTCTGATTTTCTGTTGGACATTGAATGGTTGGCTCTTAGTGGTATCACAAGAAATGGCAAGAAGAGGATACAAAGGAGAATTTCTTCAAATGGTGCGTATATACCACTCAAAGGAGCGATTTTGACTTCATAGTTCTATGCTCAGGTTGGATTACGGAGGTGGAAAAAACCTGTCTCTTGACCAGTGTCCTCGAGAACGGCTCGATAAAGAGGCTAGTGAATGTTGCTCTTCTTTTCTAATTCTCTTATGCTGATAGGTATTAATTTAGCGCATAATGTAAGTCGTATACATGTATTGATAGGCGTGTCCTAACCACTGGGATCAGTTATCTTTCTGCAGAACAACGTAAGGATTCTGCAATCGCTCACGGAGGTCATGGTCATAACCTCATGCAAATATCTTAGGGCTGAACTACCTTGTCAAGATTGGGGAAGATGGAAAACTATATTGGGAAAAGAACAATCAACCAGTTGACACTACCGCTGGGGATTGGAAAGATGCTGGAGACGGGCAAGGTATAATACCCCAGAGTATGCCTTCAAGAGAAATTGGACATAGTAAGCTGCAGGATGCTGTTGGACTCACCAGCCTCCAACCTGTCCACTCGAAGGATCAAGAGAATGCAGCAACACATTATGCCGGTGGTCCAAAAGGAAAACATTCTTGGTCGCGATACATCCGTCGACATTTCACACCCCGAGGGGCCATGGATCGATTATTGAGAAAGACAGTCAAAAGAAATACCTGGATCTACGTTGCTGTACGTGCTATATTGAAAGTTTCACATATAGAATTCTTGACGCGTTTTTAGGACAAAAACTGTTGAGTCTTCTCGTAGTTCCGTTCTTCGACAACTTGTCTGCTAATCTACAAGCGGAAGTTAATATTTTCATTGGTATTAAAGGTTCGCTTGGTTTGAGATGAGGAGCCAGCTCCTTTCATCTGAATTATTTTATACGCAGAAACTGGGGCCTTTCAGCATTCGTCTTTTGTATCAGGTGGGATCATCACATCTGCCGGCCTGATATCCGTCAAACAAGGAGTAATACACACTCTTTCCCCTTTGTCGGGCCACTATAGGTTGGCGTTTTCTTTCTTTCAATGCGCAGTGAATATTAACTACGCAACTCAAATCTAGGACGTCTGTAGATGTAGGTACAATCCAAGACATATCGCGGATAATGTCGCCTAAATACTTCAACAGCACTTTCATAGATTCATCGAGGTATTGAATGACAGGGGCGTTGATATGCGCAAAGTACAAATTAGCAAGGCGGAAGCCGCCCTCTGGGGGTAAGTTAATCAAATATTTTATAGTATATGTAATTCTCATTCGATGGGATTAGTATTGAGCACTTAGCAAAGTTTAAGAAAGCTCAGGATAATGCAGTTGCGTCGGGGAAAAAGAAGATCAAAGATACGTCGCACCATGCCAAAATATTCATAGCGGCAAAAACCCCTGGGGATGCGAACTGGAAGAAAGAGATTCTCATGGGTAGGCAGTCTTCAAGGGACGATGATAAAGCGACAACGAGCAAGGAAGAGGCAAAAGGCAAAGAAATAGAGTCTGGACAATGATCTAGACGGACAGGATTACTTACTTATGGATTCATATGTAGTACTATCTTGATACCCTCAAAGGCCGGACCTTTTCTTGTAACTGTACTCTATAACAGGTAATCAATAGTATGATGTTGCTCATATTCGATTGAGTATCCTACTTTCCACATATTTATTTGTATTATACGAGTCCCAATACACCAATGATTGAACATCAGAACAATCATACCATGGGACTTACTTATCTTGGCTCGAGCGCTTAAAATACGACGTCGTCGATCATTCTATGGTGCCCTATCCCATTTACTTCGAACATCTGAAATCCCAACAGGAAGAGCAGCCTAAGGTAATTATCAATAACGACGAAGAGATCCAGGAAACAAAGATGTGTACCTTTTCATCATAATCGTTCCATTCACCTTCCACCAACTCAACCTCAGGGAACTGTTTCCCGGTCGTTCCTGTGCATTTCCAGGTTCCCTTGACCTATTGTTAAACAAGGAATTAACACATAGTGGAATTCACAACGTACCCTTGGGTCAAAACCAATGAATTCCAGACCACGACATTCGATGACTAATAAAGGCTGGAATTGCACATTTTGCGACGTGTATGGAGTTGGGACAGTGGTTTCGAACTTTGCAGAGCTTTCTCGTTTGCCTTTCTCATGATTGAATACGAGTATTTAGGATGGATAGAGTTAATACTTACACAAGCTACATCTCCATACAAAGTTGGCTGTGCTTCCTTTGCCACCAGATACTTCATATTCCTCCTGTTGTGCGTAATCGATTAGCTCAGGGATTCTTTGAGGTCCCACATTTTCAATGGCTTAAGTCGAACGGCGTACAAGGCGATTTAAAGCAACAAATTTGGAGTGAATTTCGTTACAGCTCGTGCATTTCACCTGGCGGTTTAAACATTGATTTCAGTCCATTTACTGATATCCTCAGCATGCTTACTTGGAAGAAGTATTCAAAATCTTTCGAGGCGGGTTCAAGACTGGTGACATTCTCCAGTTCCGCTTTTATCGAGAGTTGCAAGCGCTAAACTAATTTTCAGCTTGAACAATGCATTTGAGCAGGAAGATTGTCACGCACAACCATGATTATTGCTTGGATTTGTAGAGATGGAGGTAAAGATGCAAGGGTTGCTACGATCGGCCAATATCCAGATCGGGAAGACCCAATGCCAGAGAAGGCAATTTCGTTATGTACTTTTGTTTATTTGGCAAAACCTTCAAACGCGACTCCCGACGACGCGAAAGAACGCTACCAAGCCATCCTTTTAGGCTTTTGCTCGAGTGAACGACTCCCGCTTCTTCTGCGTTCACTATGGCCTCCTCTCTGGCCAGATGCCTCTCAATTTCTAGGACTCTACGAACACCTCGTGTCGCCCAAAATGTGTCTATGAAACACCACTTCAGCAGCTCTTCCACAGTCTTTGCGCGCCAGAAACGAAGTGCAGAGGAAGCACCTGTCGGCGGGAGGAGGAGAGTCAGTGTTCTTGAAGAAGACTTGGAGGATGCATGGGACACTATTGACTTGGAGGATGAAGTGGACGATGCCCCTTCTCTTGACCATATGATTTTGGAACAACAGCGACAGATGCTGCACTACATGCGACTCATTGAACATGAAATGCCGAAGCTTGTCGGTGAGTCTCGGGGCCTACATGTAGGAAGACAATGCGTATGCTCATAATGTTCAAAAGCCTACCGAAAGGATTTCATTCCTCCGACATCCGAGACGCCACTAATCGTTCGTTCGGTACATTATCAAGGAGAAGCACACCCAGCCTCCCTCAAGCGTGTCGTTGTTGCCCCTGTGGACAAGCTTCCATTGAAGGATGACGCTGCTATCCATAAATTCATTCTGCTAGCGGGCCCACGATGGAGTCCTGTCCCGCACGCGGATGCAGGCGTCAGTAGTCTAGACATCTGGGGCAACGGTTACGTGAAGATCTCATGCGAAGACTTCCCCAAAGCATCTCAAAACTTGAAGTGGGCAAGTGACACGCTGGATAAGATGATTGAAGAAGCTAATGTGCGTCATATTTCACTTCGGTTGCTGAATATAACTGACCTTGCCTTTAGAACGGGGCGGATTCATTCGCTGATGTCCCCATTGATATTCGCCACTTAACGTCTAAAGTACGGAAAGACAAAAAAGGAGACCATCGCGGTTACAAGCTATTTAACCGAACTACACTTCGAGATTTCCCTGAAGAATGGCTGCCACCCATCCACGAGCAAGGCGCATAATCAGAGTTTTCTACAAAATTACTTATTCGTCCTCGGAATATAGAGTTACAATCATATAAATTTACCCTTTTGTGACTCCAGGACACTGAAGATGAACGATTAGTAGGGTCGTTGAAACTCGGATGCGCTTTACGTCTTCCACTTCCTTAATCACCTTCGTCCAATATTTTACCGTCAAATCTCGCATCTTTTCGTCTAGAAGCTTCATCTTTATAACGTCACCCTTAAAAGGTGTAGTAGTATATCCATATTCCAGCCCTGTTATTATATATCCGAGAGCACCATCTACAACACAACCAGAGTGACCTTTGTGATTCAAGAAGCCCTCCGTCATACCCTCATAAAATAGTTCAAAGATTCTCGATACCAACTCCGACAAATGACTCCTGTACCTTCATCTTCTGCCTCTTTGATCGACTGGTATAGAATAGGTCACTGGCCAGTCTCATTGACATTAGCACCAAGAAAGCCTTTTTCTTTTGCCGAATCATTGGAGGAAAATATGCTTTCTACCCTACCCGGACGGTACCGCAATAACGCAACATTGTTTGCGTCAGTAGACAAAGAAAAGCAGGTCGTATACAGCCTGCACCAGAGGAGGTTTCGTTTACGTTAGACTTCAGGAAGCCTTCATATTCACTTGAGAAGGAAGCGGTGAGATTGACTGACAGCGAACTTAGTATGCAGGTAAGTTGGTCGGTCGCGTTCGTCAACTCCCGGGGTAGTAGGGTAACGGTTGCCGCTTTCTCCGCTACTTCATCCCCTATATCATACAGGGGGGAGGGCTTTGGATTGTGTATATGTGTCGAGTTTTCCGGGACGGTACATGATTAATATCGAAAAAATTTCGAGACCCGTGGATCTTTTCATTTGCCAAGGTTTCGGACATGCCTTTAGACCATTTCTATGGCCTAGTTATTAACACAGCAAGGTGCTGCGACATCTAACTTTAGCTTTCATGAATGAGTTTAGTTTTTTTTAAATCATAATGATAGTTCCAGTCAACGCGTCAGAGCCTGAGTATCCTCAAGTAAAATCAGCGATTGAGAGTCTCGAGGAAACGCCTCACGCCAGGCGCATGGTGGATAAGAGAGGGCATGAACACGATGCAGCAGATTCTCAGCATCCACTACGATGGAAAAGAGACGCAGCAGCAGGAAATTTGAATGGGTAAGCTAGTAAATTATGGGAGAGGCTGAGCTAGAACTGATGAGAACAAGATCAGGGCTTGCTGTTACCGAAACCCAAATTGGACGTGTGCTTTGCCACCTCAGCCAAACAAATACAACATCGCCCGACTTCTTTCCTCCCCCTCGACCAAGTCAACTTAAAAGTAATTTTGCTTTCAAATTCCTCCTTTCTCTTCCTCACCTCCCTTTTCCTAGATGGCCGAATCCTACACTTCTTCCCGCAATGGCGATGTCGCTTCAAATGGCGGTCTTAATGGCTCCAGCCCGTCTCTCGTCAACACCACTCATACAGCTGGCGTTTCCAGTGTCATTCGCAAAAAGCTGATGGGCTATGTGGGCTTTGCCAACCTCCCAAACCAGGTCCATAGGAAAAGTGTTAGAAAGGGCTTCCAATTCACCGCAATGGTTGTTGGTTAGTCCCACTTTTGTCCTTAGTGACGACGTGTTTCTCATCATGTGCAAACAGGGGAGTCTGGCCTTGGAAAGTCTACCCTCATTAACACCCTCTTCAACACAAGCCTTTATCCACCCAAGGAGCCTCTCTCACCAGCCGCTGACAGGCCGAAGACCGTTGCTATCGAGAGTATCGGCGCTGGTACCTATTTTTGTATTCATACCTAAAAACACGTATTCTGAGCGTCTTCTCTTACGTAGATATTGAGGAAAACGGTGTTCGCCTTCACTTAACCGTTGTCGATACCCCCGGATTCGGTGACTTTGTCAATAACGATGACAGGTATTATTTTCGTTCTTACGATACTATCTCTAACGCGACTCAACATCACAAATCCGGTTTCTAGTTGGAAGCCTATTGTTGAAAACATTGAATCCCGCTTTGACTCCTATCTCGAACAAGAGAATCGCGTCAACAGGACTAAAATCGTCGATAACCGTGTTCACGCTTGCTTGTACTTCATTCAGCCCACTGGCCATTCGTAGGTTTACCACGCCCCTATCATTGTTCACGCGTCCTGATTGCTGTCTTAAGGCTCAAGCAACTCGATATTGAGTTTATGCGCAGGCTTCACACCAAAGTTAATCTCATCCCTATCATTGCCAAGGCGGATACTTTGACAGACGAAGAAGTGACTGAATTCAAGGAGAGGGTATGGCAACGTGGTTTTATGTTCATACTTTTTCTCTCTTACTTATTTCTCTTAGATTTTGGCAGATATTGCCTTCCACAATATTCACATCTTCCAAGCACCTACTTATGAGAACGAGGATGAGGAGACAATTGCTGAGGCGGAAGAAATTGCTAGCAAGATTCCCTTTGCTGTAGTTGGATCTGATAGGCTCGTGAACACCCCGGACGGCCGTCAAGTTCGTGGACGGGAGTATCCTTGGGGTGTTGTAGAAGTCGACAATGAAGAGCATTGCGACTTCGTAAAGCTTCGCCAAATGCTCGTCCGAACATACATGGAGGAACTGAGAGAATACACCAACGACGTCTTGTACGAGAACTGGCGAACAGAGAAACTACTTAGCATGGGTGTTGCTCAAGATTCTTCTGTCTTCAAGGAAGTCAAGTGCGTTGTGACATATCTCACCACAGGTTTCGGACCAGCTCCTCACCTTTATTTCTAGCCCTGCGGTCCGACTACAGGAAGAGCGCGTATTGCACGAAGCCAAACTTGCCAAGATGGAAGCAGAGATGAAGATGGTCTTCCAACAAAAAGTGCAAGAGAAGGAAGCTAAGCTCAAGCAATCCGAAGAAGAGCTCTATGCCCGCCACAAGGAGATGAAGGATGCCCTAGAGAAGCAGCGCGCCGATCTCGAGGACAAGAAGAGGAAAATTGAAAGCGGGCGCCCATTGACGCCAGAGAAGTCTTCCGTTCGTTGATTTCCTGTTTTCATTTTTATATATAACTTACTAACTTTGTCTGATAGACCACAAGGAAAAAGGGGTTCCTCCGCACGTAAACCTTTTCCTCCCTTGGCGGTGGCCCGACTTTGACATTGACAATTCCATCCTTATTACTCTTTTAACGTTTTTTTGTACATCTTTTTTTAAAATACCTGTTACCCACTCGTTGTCTTGGTTCTTGTGAATAGTCGTCACTCGTTTCTCATCGGATATCCCCTCTACTGCTTCACGTTTAGTACAGCCTCTCACCCTTCTTATTCTTTATGCGGAATTATTACTGTCTATAGTGGACCCTCTTTTTGATGACAATATACCATGTTCTGCTTAAATATCCCAAACATTTTGGTTCGTGGCACGCATGATCGGGAACGGATGAGATCAGATTGGGTGTTAAATGATCTGTCAACAAGCACAAACGCTGTAATATCTTATCCTGAACTCCCATTTCCTCTTTCATCGTTCACGAATTCCTCAAAGATATGGCCGCCATTCAAGATCTATTATCAGCCCTTGAAGTATTTGGGGGCGCTCCTGATAAAGCCTCAATAGAAAGAGCAAATTCCTGGCTCCAGGATTTTCAGCATTCTGTAAATTGTCTTTCGCCTATGGCCACTCTCCCGACAAACACCTCTGACCGTGTCCAACGATCCTTGTCCTAGCCTGAAGCGTGGTCGACATGTAACGTCCTCCTGCTGTCACCGGAAGCACCACTTCCAGCGAAGATATTTGCAGCGCAAACTTTCAGGACAAAGGTCTGTATCTACGACAGTTTGTTGATGTCGGGCATCTCTTGATCTTGCTTGATCGCTTTAGGTGACATACGATTTAAGTCAAGTCAATCCTGAAAACCTTATGGCGCTCAGAGACACACTTCTGAATGCCTTGCAAACATACACCTCTGGTCCTCGTACGATTATTGTTCAGCTTTCTTTGGCAATCGCCGGTCTTGCTGTGCAACTCCCATCATGGGAGAAACCAGTGCAGACTCTAATTGACGCCTTTGGAAGAGATCCTACCACAGTGCCTACATTATTGGAATTCTTAACACTTCTTCCCGAAGAAGTTTCTACCAACACAAGAATACCAATAACTGTGAGTCTCTTGTTGGCTCATGATATACTGATCTAAGCGATGTTAAATAGGATCTCGAATACAAGGAACGGTCTGAACAATTGCTGACGGCGAATGCTAAAAAAATTTTGGAACTCTTGTCCGTATATGTAAATGCTTCTGGTACGTAGAGCATCCCCCTCCGTTGTATGATGGATGCTCACAGATGTTTAGGCGTCACCTCTGCAGTTCAGTCTCAAGTGTTTAACTGTCTGTATAGCTGGCTGGCTGCAGGCGAAATCAGTGTGATGGATTTTGCAGAAACACCCCTGTTCGCTTATGCATTCGAAGCTCTCGCATCCGAAGATCTGTTCGATTCTGCGGTCGACGTCGTCTGCCAGATGGTCCACGAAACTCAAGAAATTGATGATAATATGCCTGTCATCGAGCTCATTGTGCCTAAGATCATCAATCTCAGAAGTCAGCTTGCTGTGAATCAGGACGACCCGGAGAAGATCAGGGGCTATGCTCGCATATTTTCAGAAGCTGGAGAAACATACCGCTTCCTTCTCATACAGCACACTGAGACCTTCTTCCCTCTCGTAGAAGCTATTGGAGAATGTTCTGCTTACCCTGATCTTGACATCGTACCAATTACCTTCCCATTCTGGATGCGTCTCGCGCAAAATCTTGGGAAGAGACCATCCGTATCGCCATTATTTATCGATGCTTACAAGACACTCATGACCGTCATTATCAAGCATCTTCATTTCCCCGCTGATTCTGCCTCTTTGACTGGACAGGAAGCAGACAATTTCCGTGCCTTCAGACATGTAATGGGGGATACTCTCAAGGATTGCTGCTTTGTTCTCCGCACAGATACTTGCCTCTTGGCTGCTTACCAACTTATCACCAATGCACTTGCTCGTGGTCCCGATGTATCATGGCAAGAGATTGAAGCACCTTTGTTTGCTATGCGTTCCATGGGCGCTGAAATCGATCCAGAAGATAATAACGCAGTCCCAAAGATCATCGATCTCATCCCTCAACTTCCGGTTCACCCCCGTGTTCGCTATGCGGCCCTCTTGATAATCTCACGATATACAGAATGGATTAATGCTCACCCTTCGTATATACCCTACCAACTTCAGTATATTTCTGCAGGATTCGAGGATACAGATGCGGAAGTCATTGCTGCAGCAGGTCAAGCATTAAAGTACATGTGTCAGGATTGCAAACAGGTGCGCTAATATTTACTATCATTAATTGCTTTCCTGATGTATTGTTATCGTAGCACTTGACGAGTTTCCTACCTACACTTCATACCTTCTTGACTACCACTGGTACCAAACTTGTACAGGATGATCGTCGTCAAGTTTATGAAGCCATTGCCTATGTCATTTCTGCCATGCCGATGAATCAAGCAGCCGAGTCCCTCAAGACGTTTGCCTCGGATATCCTGGCGCAGGTACATGCTGTAGCTAGCAAGCCTTCTGCGCCTACCAAGGCGGAGATTGAAACTGTAGGAGGTGAGCCAATCGAACGCCTTCCATCTTCTGATTTTTAATGATTTGTATCGTTCAGACGGGCTTGAAAACTTGGAAGTCATGCTCCACGTTATCCAAGGTTACGGAGAAGATCTTCCCCCGGCATGCCAGAATACCTGCCAAGATGCATGGCTCATCTTTGATAATTTCCTATCAAACCATGGACTCAATTACGATCTTGCTGAACGCATTACCCGTGTACTGAGACGGGGAATTGACCTCTTCAGCAAGACTGCGATTTCTGTTGCACCATCCGTTGTCTCAAGGATGTCTGTGGCTTTTGAAGCGACTGGATATCCAAGTTTCCTGTGGATAGCCGGAAAAATTATTGGCCGTTATGGGTATGAGAAAAATGCCGCTCTGAAGGCTGCCGCGCAGGAAATTTTCGAGCGTAGCACTAACAAAGTCGCTGCTTTGTTGCATGTCAAAGCGCCGGGTGAAATACCAGACGGTTTGTTTTGACGCCTATTTAATACTTTCTGCTGGTCTAACCTTCCTATCTACATAGTTCTCGAGGATTACTTACAAATGTTATTGCAATTCGTCAACATTGAGCCGGATGTTATCTTCGTGTCTCCCGCCTTTGCACTTTCATTTAGATGCGCTATGGCAGGCCTTACTGTTGTGCACAGTGACATTATCTTCGCATCTTTGGATCTCTTCCGCAGCATCCTGACCCACGACTGCTTGGATCAAGGTGCATCTAGCAGGAATTCAAAGTTCACTCTTTACGCATCGGCAATTCGCAATGCAATGGACAAAGAAGGATTACAGATCGCAGGATGCCTTTTGAACGGCCTTGTAGGTGACTTCCCGGAGGACGCAGCCTCTACGGTTGTCTCTATATTCCGCTCATTAGTTTTCAACTGGTCGAACCAAATTCTTATCTGGCTACCACCGGTTCTGGAGCAACTCCCTGTCACTAACATACCCAACGATGCTAAAACTCAATTCTTGCAAGAGGTCACTGCGTGAGTATCCTCGATATCCTTTCTCTGTCTCTAGCCTTAATGACTTTTATATATTTCTTCATCAGAGCTATCAATACCCGTCAATTCGACAAGGTCAAGCACGCCATACTAGCTTTTGATAGAGCATCGAGAAAAATTCGTGATCGAAGGAGGAATCCACTTTGAACTATTTGCATACCCTAGAAGACATGTAGGGACCTCAGGTAAAAATTTTCAATCTTGGGACCATAATGATCACACTAGGTAGGATAGGTATATTTAAGTAAGTACTTGCAATACTGTTTTCTGTATTTTTTTCGTAGGCAAAAATCAACAATACGTATAATTATACTGCTCTTAAAGCTTGTTTCTTGACGTGCGTTGAAATATCTCAAGGTCTCTCACAACATGCCAGTTTAAATGAAATGGGTGAGATTTAAGTGAATTTGTCCTGAAATGGAAGCCAACGTCATGAGAAAGAAACAAGTCCAAATCAAGCGCTAATCTCTTTTCCCGACTACCGTTTTGGCATACTCATTACTTTGCTGTCACGAACTTTATACCTCTTCGGATTCATACAATGTTTCGCCATGCTGGCCAGTCTGTCGTAGGACCTGGTGAGACAATTTATAGCTTTAAAACATGAAGACTAAATTTTTATTCCGTTTACCATAGTTGGACGCCGGACGTTCTCTCAATCTTTTGCTCGCCGAAGCTATGATGATACCATTCGTAATCTCCTTATCCACAAAGATACCAAAGTGTTATGTCAAGGTCTAACTGGGAAGACGGTATGTATTCCATTATGAACGAACTATTCTATGCCTATTGTTTTCCAGGGGACTTTCCACGTCACCGAGGCGCTCGCATACGGCACAAAAATGGTTGGAGGTGTTTCCCCGAAGAAAGCTGGACAAACGCATCTCGGCCTGCCCATCTTTGGAACTGTTAGAGAAGTACGAGATGTTGCTATGCCTGGGAGAAGGCCTCAACTGAATGCGCTCACTAGGCTGTGGAAGCGACGAAACCGGACGCGTCCATTCTCTACGTTCCTCCCCCGACAGCAGCTGACGCAATTATCGAAGCCATTGAGAACGAGATTGGACTTATTGTTTGTGTTACAGAGGGAATTCCACAGGCAGATGAGATCCGCGTACGTGGCCTTTTCAGCTTTTGAATGTTGTATCCTCACCCGACGTAACAGGTCATGAATGCACTCAAAAGCCAATCTAAGTCGCGTCTTGTTGGTCCCAATTGCCCGGGAGGTGTGTTCGTTTCTGTCAATCTATCATCTTATCCTTCTCGGCTAAAACATTGATTAGTGATTAACCCTCTTGGCTGCAAAATGGGCATTCAGCCTGGCCACATCCATAAGCCTGGAAAAATCGGTCCGTATCACTATCCTTCTTATAGTAAGCGAGTTGTAATCCTTTTTCATAGGTATTGTGTCGCGCTCTGGTACATTAACCTACGAGGCTGTCGCCCAAACTACCTCTGTTGGTCTCGGACAATCATTATGCGTTGGAATTGGAGGAGACCCATTCCCTGGTACTCAGCACATTGATGTCATTAAAGTTTTCCTTGAAGATCCTAACACTGAAGGTATGAATGTTGAGTAAGTTTCAAATTCAATAAAGAGCTGGTTAACCTGGAACACAGGTATCGTTCTCATTGGAGAAATTGGCGGATCTATGGAAGAGGAAGCTGCAGAATATCTTGAACGATACAACAAAACCAGCGCCAACCCTAAACCTGTAGTAGGCTTCATTGCTGGACGCACCGCCCCTCCTGGTCGTCGTATGGGACACGC
>Ga0247779_1001260_pt1 | contig 12494 bp, 24 predicted proteins | sample UWRJL221509R5_FD_179925 | JGI IMG/M metagenome (GOLD analysis project Ga0247779, IMG submission 179925) | Plant litter microbial communities from Arlington Agricultural Research Station in Wisconsin, United States - UWRJ-L221-509R-5 | ecosystem: Environmental > Terrestrial > Plant litter >...
GATGATTGTTTGATTGTGCTTTTTTATATCACTTTCACTCTGTGTTGAGCCAACATCTAGAAATCGTCACAGTGTCAAGTAGCGGAAGCACTCCTTAGTCACTTCAACCAAGGGGTCTTATGCGACAGGAAGAGTCAACTTGGGCCAAATTGCCGTCCTCTGCATATTTAGTGAGTTCACTGAGCAACACCACTCGAAACGACTAATCCCCTTTCCTTCTCGTTGAAGATCCACGATGCCAGAATTCCCTGGTCATGTTCAAACGTTGTCTTCGGAGTCGCTCAGCGCATTGCTACTTGCCTTAGGACTTGCGGACCAGGAGCCTCATATTGAACACACAACGCTATCTTCCTACCAAGACAAAAGAGCCAGCACCCCATTTTCCAGGAATGATCTCTCACCATGTCTGGATGAAAGACAGACTTTCGGGCGCGAGTATCTGTCTGGTTTTGAAGTTTACTCAGAGCCTGAAGATAGCGATTATGGTAAGTGATGTACGCCATCGTATATTGCAATATCCCTATACTAATATCCTTCTCAGAGACGCTCCCATCGAGGCCGGGATCATATTTGGGAACCTTTGAAGTAACTACTCCTCCTACTCCCCGTCTCCTTGTATTACCACATCAGCACTATGGCATTCCCTTCGAACAAATTCATCAGGCAAAAGACGCGGAATGCTCGGCCTCGATGGACTTGGTACATATCAAAGCCGCCCATAACGCCTCAATCATTATGCTCCGAGTCCCTCGCCGTATCACATTGAAGGAGCTCAAACACCGTCTTTACGACAAATTTGTTAACCAGGAACACGTTCTTTTATCACACTCTTTTTCCGTTGTCCATGCTCTTCCCCCTTCTTTTCTTTCTCATTCAGACCGCAGAAGAGTGCCTTTTGCACAGTGCACAGAAATGCGGTTCGTTGATCGAGAAAGCGATTGGCGAAAAATTATAATGAACCACCACGGTAGCAAGATCACACTTCGCATTCTTGATACTCCATCCTAGTTTCCCCGTAACGCCGCTGGTTCGTCATGTTTTGTTCGTGATATACGGATTATTCATAGTCCATGTAATATATACACTCTCTTGTTGTAAGTCATTCGTTTAGCATTCTCCGATTGTTGTAATTATTACACCCAATGGAATTCGACATGATACATTTAAAGGAACAGATGGGAGCAGAAGTACTCCTGCGTTGCTAAATCGTCTTTCCGTTTTTGTTTCATCTGGTATCATTTATACAATTCTGGCCTCTGCTAATTAATGGTCTCTATGTGCAGTTACTTACTTCTCTCTCGCCTTTGACCTCAGACACATAATTAGAGGTAAGTGGATGCATCAATGTGCCTGTTATAGCGGCTGTTGAGCAATCGAATCAAGCATCGTGTAAGGGACGAGAATCTTGGCTAAGACGCTTTCTTGGACGACTGAGATTCTGGAGCGACCTTGAATATTTCGGCAACCTTTTTACTTGAATCAGTCAGATGAGATGATTTTAATAGAATAGAGTGGGTAGTTGGTGACTGGAAATCCCGAACGAAAAAAGAGGCGCGGAAGACTTTATTTATTTAAAGTGTAAGTTTCAAAATGGAAAAAGACATAAAATCCGCGAGATGAATACTATCGACATCATACTATACCACCAATGATCACTCGATTGTACTTGCAAATTGAATAGGATTTCGGTTTTAAAAAGCAGTTTCCACCTCTTGAGCCTCGTATTCCAAGTTGATGTCTATCCAGTTGCATCACATCATGTATCTAGCACGATTGATAACATGGAAACGAAGGGTTAGAAGGCAAGACAAATATAACGGGTTCTCTGGCTGATCATCTCGTGACAATTATAGAAACATCGGTGTAGAGTAACATAAAACAAAATGCGTAAACAGAAAGATGGGAGACAAAAAACCGATGATCAAGCAGAAGCAGCAGTGCGAGCGTTGGCAGGTGGTGCCCCCACCGAGAGAGGTGACTTTGTCCAGTCGGGAAGAAGGCTTCTAGTATAATGCGGACTTGAATCCATGCTAATGTCAATGTCCTCGTCAGCCATCTGACGTGCTTCTAGTTCATCCCACTTTTCCCGAGCAACTTCAACTCCTCCAATTTTAAGGGAGCTAATTTAACACATCAGTTAGTTACAAAATCGAGTGATGAGATAAAAAAAATCTTACCCGGCCAAGGAACCTCCTACCCACGACAGTGCCGCAGGCGAGAAGGCTGGTGCCTTTCCAGCGTTGGCACCTGCCCTTTCTGATGCCGGAGCTGGAGGGGAAGGGTCATTCAAGATGGCAAAATACGGTCCCAAAGGCCGAAGGGTCCCATATTTATCGTAAGGCGGTAGTGATGGCTTGTCATCGCTCATTGTTGAATTGGGAGGTGCAATTGCCCGCAGTATTTCGGTGTAAAGGCGCGGGATGAAGCCAGGAATCATTGCAGTGCCTCCAGAAACGAGGATAGAAGATGCGAGGGTTTTGCGAAGATCTCGAGGAACCTATGCACCAATATATCATTCAATTAACAATTTTAAGCAGGGAAGAGCAAACCTTCAGCAAGGCATCCAGTATTGTCTCGGCTAGACTGCTCTCATCCACATCTCCGCCTTCGAAAAGTACCTCGGCGGCACGTTCTCTTATCCACCCAGGTATTATAAGTATTCCTCGTCCTGTACCAGTTTGTTGTGACGGAGGCGGAACTACTTGCATTTGAATATCTGTGGCTGTTGAGTGACGCTTGTACATATTCGCCAAAGCCTGAAGGTGGCCTTCCGGTAGTGGAGTCTCAGCGGGTCTCTTCATACTTTGCACGGAAGAAAACTCAGAGCCTTGTTGAGATGTTCCAGCGTATGACAGTTCAGAGCCAGCATCGCTTGAAGGAGGGATGTCCATCTCCGAACCTTCATCCTCTACCGGGGTTTCATGACGCCGCGAATCTTTCGTTGATTCAAGGCTACTACCTACAAAGCAGCAGCGGGTCTTAATTTCCTCGACAAGAATATCGGTAAGGACTTCTTGAGGTACCCGCATAGACCGATTAGCTGCAGGAACGCTTATTGCAGCACTCAAAGAAGACGGGGGAGGTAGATAGGTGGCAAACATGAGCAGTAGTGCACGTAAATGAGATGAAAGCCTATCCCCTGCAAGTGGGGTTGTTTGTATTTGCGGAAATAAGGGTCTCGCAGCAAAGATCTAAACATTGTCAGAAAAAGGCTTGCACAGACGATGGATGATTGGTACCGGAAGAGCCACTGACTCAAGATGGCCGCAGTCTATGACTAGACCTGTTATCCGGCCAATGGCAAAGAGAGACAGGAGATGGCTACATGCGAAAGAGACGGATGGAACCTTGGAAAGTTCAAAATGATTGATTCAATAACAAAATGCCCGATACATACCTGATTTTCAAAAAGTATTCTTGCTATAATCTCTTTGATGTACAGAGGTAGAAGCGGGGATTCTACAACAATCAATTTACGAGCCTTTGGGTCCGCCAATAAAGAACTTGAATGGTTGAACATGATATTGGTCGCAGCTAGAAGAATATTCAAAAAGCTTACTCATGGAACACCGATCTTAGGCAGCGTTGCAGCCGTATTTCCAGCAGTTTATCTTCTTCAGCTCTTTCGGCAGGGTCAGAAGCTCGAGTCAGTTTCCAAAAGGTTGGTTCATTTGGCCCGCCCGCATAAAACACGTCTCTTGGTCTTCCTTCACCACTGAAGCCTACTTTCCAGATGCGAGAACCTGGATCGATCACCACGCGATCTTCAACTCCGTACAATGAATGTCGTCTCGTAGTTGCATAGTGAGGTGATGCTTGGATGGTGCTTGTTGCAGTGACGCGTGCTGCCGCTGGAGTAGCTGCCGGGGTAGCGAAAGTGGTCCTGCTCCGTGGAGTAGTAGGTGAAGTTGACATGATGATTCGCTTGACTCAGAGGGAAGAACTTGACTTTGAAAAGGTCATACAGGGCGCCCAGAAAGCTAGCACTGGAGCATGGGTACGAATCTTAGTCGCGTAAGGTTATTGGAGGACGTGTAAAGAGGACAAATAGAGAAAAGGATGCAAATCTTATCCAACATTGGGTTGTCGTAACGGAGACAAACAAAGGCGACTCTAATTCGGCGTTTTCCCAGCCAGCTCTTCCTTTATAACTCAATCCTCCAACTTCACATTTTTCATGTGAGTGATTCTTCCGTTTGTCAATCCTCTCTGGCATGCGCGTAATTCCTACAAAGAGAGCAACACCAATTTCATGTTCGACGCCAGCGCCGCTTTTTAACCCAATACTACTCGATGAGCAGTAAGAATGAGCCTCGGAGTGACCAAACGACTATTCTCTAAACGTAGGGTGATCGTATAGCTCAAGTCGTGGTATCAACTAGACGGCAAGATACGGTCATCCTTTAACCTCTCTAATTTGCTCATACTTAGGCGGAGTAAAGGAGTAAGTACGTGGGACCGCTAAGCGGTAATAATTCCGACAACCTTTGACCTCCAAGGTCGCACTCTATATCACCCCAAATAAACGAGATAACGTGCTCTTATGGATAAGCAAGGACAGTGACTTTGATGTTTGCACTTAACGTGCACTCCGGGTTCTATTTCTATGCATAAATACAGGGTATCCTTACAACGCGATTCATTTTTTCTACCCATGACCACTCTACTCGATGTCTTTCCTGCCGAACTTCTCGAATCCATCTTCTCTGAGCTCTCTGGCGAAGATAAAGATTGCAAAGCCTTGAAAGCATGCTCTTTAACATGCCGGGCGTTCCTTCCGTACTGCAGACAGTACATATTCGGATCAATCACTATCACGCCTCCTTTCTCCACAGGTTCTCTTACCATTGGACCCATTCGCTTATTTGGACAGTTAATAGAAGGAAATCCAGAGCTTGCAGCTTACGTGCGTCATCTCCATCTTGGGTTGCAAATCGAAGACTTTCTCTACGATGGGCTTCCAGATGTTCTGGCACAACTTACTTACTTGAAATCTGTCTTCATTTGGTTCTGTAGCGGATACACTGTACTAGACTGGAAACATATGCCAGCATCCTTTTTGCCAGCACGATCATCCCTCATTCGCCTTATACTTTCCCCCACTATTGCATGTCTGAAATTGCGCAATTTCATTAATTTTCCGATTTCGATTCTCATGCAAAGCACAAGCCTCAAGGAACTCAACATTGAAAGGCTTACGATCGAAGACGAGATTTATACGTCCTCGGATCAGCCTTCACATAGGCACGCGACGCCAGTTCAACTCAAAAGTCTCATTCTTGGGAAGAGAGCAAACAGAGTTGCTTTACAAATGTTGCACACACACATAACCCGACTGGCAGCCCGGTTTTCGACCTTGCGTATCTAAACAAACTCGAGATGCCTATCGAGATGGCAAGAGACATGGAAGATGCAAAGACGTTATGCAAATTAGCCCAAAACTTGACGGAAATCCACTTGGTGGGTTAGTAAGATGACACACAATTAATTGTTAATAGTATAACTGACGAGACGTTACAGTGTTCAATAATGTGAATTTGTCCAGGCTATGCACCATTGTCAGCCCATCAATGAAGAAACTCACTTTGACGAGTTCCATCTATGGACATACAACAGATATATTCTCCGGTCTTTGCTCAGAGCTTTTTCGTATAGCAAGGCAGAACAGTCTTGAAAATCTTGCTTTTCGCCTGCAAATTGAAACTGATTTGGACTGCAATATCGGAGACGAATGGGGCCGTTTGGACGAAGCTCTTCTGCGGTCTGGATGGTCTGCACTAAAAGAAGTTTCGTTCGAAGTCGTGATGTTTACTTATGGGAAACCTAACATGAAGATGAAGGAAAGGCTCATGGAACTACCTTATACTCGATTTCCGACTGTATCCTCCAGCCAGGCCATAAGATTCGTGTTTTCGATGCAGGAAATCATGCACTCATCGATCCATGCATCTACATAGGTATAATTATGCTGGACATGTATTTACAGTAGAGTTAGCTGAATCTTGGTTAAGAAATATTTTATCGCCTCAGACGAGCGAATAAAATCATGATAGCAAGTGCCCAGTGCTCAAATTGCTCCTTGGACATAAAAAGTAGTGCTTGAGAAAGGACCGCCTTTGTGATCTGTGCCTCCATTCCCTGGATGCAGAATATTCAAGACCAAATTGACACGGTACACAAAATGAAACGCACCTGATACCAACCAGTGAATCCTTCACGTTTCCAAACTCGAGCTAGGATGTCCAAGGCACCGATGTGCTTGCTATGTTTGTGGCGGTATTCATGAGGGTGCGGCACCTCCTCGTTCTTCTCGGCCGCATCCTCAAGATCAGCACTGCGAGCCTGAATCCTCACTTTCGCCATGATGTATGGGTAAGTGACCTATAACTGCTGAGTGGGTAATTGAAAGTGGTATATAGATGTAAACTTACAATAGTAGCAAGTGTCTTGCTCAGCGCGCCGATCACAAATGATAGCCAAGGTCCCATTTTCGTCGAAGTATTACCTCTAGCGAGAAGGACCAAACTTTTGACGCGTTCAAATGCACCATATGTGATTGCGGGGTTCACTGTTAATACCAATCCGGGCTTAATACCCAGCCATAGACCACCGACACCTTCTTCATCTACAATTTCTCTGGCTACGTCCATGAAAGAATCACTCGAGGCAGGTTCCGATGAAGAACCTGTCTTACTGGGTCGTCCGACTTGCTGCCTGGTCGCGATAACGGAAACAGGAATCGTAAATATTTGTGCGAGAGCTCCGGCAAGAGCCCCTAGTAATAGTTCTGCTGCAGTGGATAGCGGAGGAAGCTTGGATCCGGGTGGAAGTTTGGCTGTTAGACGTTTGATGTACGATGACCTCACGAAAGAATAGAAGAAGAAATACGCATATTCTGAACAAGCAAATGAGAGTAATGAAACGCTGACAAGAATACGCACATACGCATGGAGAAGGTATTCAACATAGTTGCCCCAAAGCCTCTATATAGCCCTGACAGACCTTCTTGTTTATATATCCTCAAGAGTACTGTTGCCATCGAAAGTCCATCCTTGTTCTTGCCCTTTGAATCCGATGGTAACGCCTGAATGCGAGTTTTAGCACTGTAGATAGTCTGTGTCAATGACTACGACAATGTAGGGAGCTGGAGCTTGAATGCATACACGTCCAACGGATACACGACTCTGCAAAGTATCTTTGTCAACAAGAGACGATAACTTGTTTGTTACAACCGGGACATACGCTGTACTGAAGCAGCCCCCCAGTGCCCCAGCCAGTGCTGCGCCAAAGGGCGTGAGTTGCTGAACTGGTTTTGATTGAACAGACATACAGAAAGCTAAAGAGGACGATGATGAAGGGTTGGATCAACCCGCACAATTACTCTCGATTACTTGAGGTGCTCCGGTCTGCGGGAACTACCAAGGACCGGCTCTTTTGGATCGGTTTCCCCGCATCCGATTCCGGTAATCGAGAGCGATAAGTAGTGAGGCACGTGAAAACTCCGCCGGCCGCTTGCGCACCGCCCCGTGACTCTACTCATCGCGTCACAAAACTTGCTGAACGCGACACACGGACTGCGTGTCTTCTTGTTTGTAATTTCTCGTCATCCAGTTCATCGATATGCCCGATCACAAAATCATTTCTCATTCTAATGATCCTAATTTTCCTCAAAATCTTCGTATCCATCCCTCTGACCGAAGACTACAGTCATCTCAACATCTAGATTCCAATGATTTTAACGAGGCAAGCTTTGGATCTGAAGCACAGGAACTCGCGATCCGTAAATATGGAATAGCTGGAAGAGTCTGGTATTTTTTTGCCTTCGACGTGGCTTGCTTCGAAAGCATTTCGATTTGTCATTTTGCAGGGAAGCAGCATATATAATGATCCTCTATCTCCAACCAGCACCCTATTTAGAATTCGATCCCCCTATGACCGACGCGTTGAAGGGTCCGCAAAGTATTACAATCATTGAATTAGGTTCTGGGACTGGTATCGTTGCCTCTTACCTTTCAAGATTACTCGTTTCTGCAAGCGACTGCCTCATTGTAACTGATCTTCCCGAGGTACGCTGTCGATATACGAATCTTTCAACACCCCGGAATTGAAATGTTGCAAGAGGTTTGTCCGTTACTTGAAGACAATTTACTCGGTAACAAAGATAGTTCAATACCTTGTAATACAAATCAAGACTCGATTATAATCCGGCCTCTTTCCTGGGGAGTTCAAGAAGACGTAGCTGCTCTGGCTTCGGAGTACTTCGAAGATGGAGGGCGTGGCCCATTGACGCACATTATATGCAGTGACTTGGTGCTTTATGATATACTGCTTTCTTTCATTTGTACTCATGCTCCACACAGGTTTACTTTCCTGAATTACTGGCTCCACTTCTTCGCTCCTTACTTCATCTGACGTCCCCCCCATTTTCATACTTCAAGGATACAATGCTAGAAGAAGTCGGACCCCAGGTCTTGATATCATACAAGGTCCGTAGCCTTGAAAAAGAGACCGCATTTTGGTCCGCGTTCGGTCTGTGGTTTCAGTTCAGTCCTATGCTAGTGAAAGATAACCGAGTTGCCGAAAATGAGTGGCAGAGATTTGGCGTTGATTTCGAGGATACTGCCTTCCTATTTATAGGCAAGCGTCGTGCTGAATCATTAACATGGACAATACCTCTTCTTGATTCCGATTTGCTGGCTGGAATCGGAGCAAATGGAAGCAACTCCAGAAAGGGCGACGACACTTTTGAGAATATCCTGTTGTTGACGATGGAGCAGTAGTAAATACAGTTGTATACCCTTCAAAACGTAGTAAGCATGTTTCGCTTTACATCCCTTTATCCTATTCAGAAGCCCGACTGATAGGTATATACCACAGTAAGCTCCGATTCTTGCAAGTAATGCTGATTGCCTTCATCTACCATGATGATGCCCCAAAAATCTTTGATTCCCATTTTCCAATAATCCCAATGAGTTGTTGTAGTCCACAACCTTCGGCTTTTCGTACCCAGGAGGGGCGTACGAGCGCACTAGCAGGCCGGGAGGTTGCCTGGTAGTTATAGTGACCTCTTCTTTCAGTAAAATGGTGTTGCTGGGCTCGGCCTGCGTAAAACCTACTGCTGTGAATGGCAACAAGTCCAGGGAATACTATCGATCGAATCAAAAAGAAAGAAGGACGATGAACCATCGTAACTTGTCGGAACTAGAAAGACGCCACACATACCCGGATTGTAAACTTCGGGAACTTGAAACTTGGTTTCAGAGTCTTGGACACATCGAGTTCTCCGTGCAGTACTCTTTTGCTTGGTGCTCCTTCAAGAATCCAAAAGGCAGCAGAGCCACATTCTTCCACGAAATAATTATCAGTACGCCTTAGGCCGTCGTCCTTCGTTGCTTCGGATCCGGTTGCCATTGACCTTCGCAGTCGTAGATTAATACTATTCTGGCCAGCTGTTAGAACATCTAGTGCTCTCGTATCCTCTCCACTGATTGTCATGATCAATGGAATGGGACTTCCGACCGCGTACGAGAGCTTCCGAGGATTTTTCAGTATGATGTCCCGTGAAACTGGGAGATCTTAGCCACTCACTGGTGTCGCAATGGCTAGCTATTTTATATATTTGGTTCAGGCTGGTAAGAACTCAATATCCACGGGAAAGCAAAGATCCCTACGCACAGTACAAATCACTTCAATTCCATGAATGTTGAAGATAGTTCCTTTGATTGTCATGGGCGGTAAAACCTTCCAACCCTCTGGGTCTCCTTCTGGTCCAAGCAAAGGACTTCTCTCTGAGTAAGCGAGCCTCCTCAAATGCGAAGGTTGTCCTGCTATTGTCAGGGGCTGGTATCCGAATTTAGTGACCAGTCTACGGTTCACATATGTTGAGCCTCTGGCAAAATATAGGCAAGGAAAGTAAAAGCTAGACACATACGTCTGGTTAACCTTTAGGAACCCTCTTTTCACTGTGATGACGATCCTGTAGTCAATGTACGCGGGGCTAGCTCTTTCTGTAAAGTGTGGTGGGATACGATAGGCAGATTCTTTCTTTGTATCCGGTTCCTTGATGGTAACTTCTCGTGGTAATGTGAAGGTGAAAGGCCAGGACTGCTTTCCGGACAATTTGGAGCCTTCCCATAGGGTCTGTTCCTCCTTCAAAAACACATCCTCTTCTTGTCCAACAAAAGTGCTTCCCCCCCAAATCTGCACAATCGTCAATTAATTCTGGTATTCACATGGAAGTACGTATGTGCAAAATCGCATTTCGTACTCAGTTTCCAAGGCTGGTCTTAACAGAGTGAAAAGGACATGCTTACCGCTACGGTCACTCCTTTACTGCTTTCTGATTTTTCAAGATCGACTTCCACACGTCCAGAGATAGCGTCTCCTTCCACAAATACAGGGAGAGAAGTAGCGTCCGGAGAGCGACTTGTCACAAACAGATTAAGCCATTTTCTGCCCTTTCCACCCTCTAGAAAGCTATGGTGCTCTCTTGTCAATGAGCTCGCCTCTGTAGATCGCTGTCGCTGGCCTTGCTCGTTTGCATACGGTGGAAGCTCGGCGTCATGGTGATCTTTATTCTGTGGCTGAGGGACCACTGGTACCTCCATATCACACTTATTGTCTGCAGAACAGGAAGTGGGTTCCTATCAAGATTGACCTTGCTCAATCCCATGAGCTATAAGCTTGTTATCTGCGAGTTTCGCAGGCCATGTTCTTAGAAATCTATGTACCTGGGAAGATATCAAAACAACGTGAGTTCTTTATCATTGGCATTGGTGTATTTATAGTGCCCTAGAGGAGCCCATATATATGTACAGCATACCGTACATTTTCGCGGTCCACATGGTAGTGACGTCTACGCATCGAGCTCTGGCTAAATGCAACCTTAGAGAGGACTCCTTCTCCTTCACATAACTCGATCGAGTTATAAACCGTGAGAAAAACATAGTATTGATGTAATTCACAGAAGTGCCATATCATAGGTAAATTGCATTTCGGTTTCATAAATATTCCATCTCTTTTCAGCGACTAAGTGAAAAGCCAGCAATAAACAAGCTACAAAGCGAGGGTATTGATTCTTGAGAGCGCCTGAAACACTGCAGATAGACATCGGAATCTGTTTTTGGTTAGATATGCCATGTAATTAAGGTGTGCTATTTTCTACTATAATGCTGGTATATACGGGGTTGGGTATACATGCGGAGGAGTGAGTGTACATAGATTGTTTTACAGATGGCGCAAGACCGTCGCAGGTGGAAGGAGATGATGGTGGGTGTCGAAATGGTAATGTCACAGTGCCGTTCATGAAATGAAGATAAACAAAAGCCGAGAGAGAAAGAGAAAGAAGGAACTTTCAACGCGGTGGCCATGGTCATTACGACTAGCATATAGACTACGCCAAGGTGAAAGATGAAAAAAGAACAGATGGTATCGGGATCGTGCAAATTCGATAGCAAAACGACTGCAAAGCGATGATAGATAAACGTTACTAGACGTGATAAAAATGTGAATGCCAGGGGAAGAGCGTTAACGAGTCCAGTCGTTGTTTTTTTCGTGACGCGCATGGTATAATTTCGTGCGGTTCGTGGTATCGTGCAGATGATTGTGGTATGGTAGTGAATGTCGGTGCTCGTCGAGATGTGATACGAACGAAGGCATGTTAGTTTAAATAATGGCGTTGACGGCCTCCATTGTAGGGGCCTCGCGGCGTCGTGATATCGGATCATAAGCAGGAGGTGAGTAGGCATTGGTGCGAGGACCTTTCGGGTGCATGGTCGCGATTTCTACCGGCTCGGAAAGGAGATTGACTGAGTCGGACGAGATTCCAACAGCAGTGAAGGGACATAGGACTACGGCGTACTGCAAGGAACCAAATATCAATACAAGAAATAAGAATTATGTAGGAGAAAATCTCACGGATATGCTGAAATGACCCAACTCGGATGTGGGCCTCAGGTCCTTCGCTAGTCTGATTTCACCTTCGAGATGTCGAGCCGTCGAAGTACTGATGGCGTCTGCGGCTGTGGATGGCCACCAAACTGCAGTACCCATATCATCAACGGTCTCATTCCAAGCAACATCTCGTCGCGACGAGGCCGACTTGTTGTAAAACCTGACTCGTCGTCTCAACGAGACGACAATGGATGTGGGTAAAGAAAGCATATCGAGAACCTGTGGTTCTCGCCCTTCCAATGTCAGGAAACAAGGCAGCACCGTACCTCTTGCATAACATAACTGCGTATCGGATCTGTCAGATACAATACCGTACTACGTAGGCGAAGAATAACTTACTGGTTTAGCAAGTGACAGCTAAAGAGATAATGAATCAAGAATAGTTGGTTTTTGGAGAACAAAAGCAAAATTTTACTACTTACTGTGCATTTGGCCTCGAAGCGATGGGAGTTGAATAAGGTGCCGCGAATAGCTACAGGGCGGAGAATTTTCCAACCTTCCGGATCCGTCGAAGGACCAGGAAGAGGCAAAAATTGCTGGTA
>Ga0247779_1001261_pt1 | contig 12491 bp, 12 predicted proteins | sample UWRJL221509R5_FD_179925 | JGI IMG/M metagenome (GOLD analysis project Ga0247779, IMG submission 179925) | Plant litter microbial communities from Arlington Agricultural Research Station in Wisconsin, United States - UWRJ-L221-509R-5 | ecosystem: Environmental > Terrestrial > Plant litter >...
CCATATTAGTGCAGAAATAAGCTCGTACTCATGATTCGACAGGGACGCTGCCTCTCTGTCCTAGGTACATGCAAAAGAGGTTTCAGCGGCGTTATAAGAAGATGGCATATATTTAAAAGGGTCGTAATCAATTGGTAATTGGTGATTACGACACTTTCGATACCCTTTTACACAATTTTCGAGCTTGATCAATTTGACTAGATTACACCTGGCCTGGGATGGTCTAGGGAAAAATACCAATGCTGATGGAATGATTATATGGATCGTAGGTCACATCATTTATTTATCATTGCACTTACTGGCCCTACATAAGTAGAATACGACAGGATACGACAATCTGAGCACCTAGAATCCATAAGCGGCGATCAATCGAAATACTTAAAAGCACCGATGTCATACCAATGCTGAATAGGTAAAGCTTTGTCGGTGACATATGTAATCGTACCTAATAGAGAGGTATTTAACTGACACTCATGAAATGCGAACCGTGAACGTCTACGTAGGCTTCAGACTTCTTTCATTATCTTTCTCAAATTCGCATTCGAACAATTGACAATATAAAACATCGTGAGTTTGTCTTATAATTCTAGATATCGACTGGGTCTTACGTTGGCTACAGAATCTATGAACTTTACCGGCACCATGGACCCGTCTTTCACTGGTTACTGGGGACACTGGGAAGATCTGCAAACACAAATATTAGCAGCTAACAGTGCAGATCGTACACACATTATAACCCGAATTGAGGAGGACGGGTGTGCCAACTTGATGGCATCTAATCCGTTGGGTTATCAGGTTTTTTCGACGGCTGTATCTACTAAATATTTATGGCTGACTTGTTTATTTTCAGGTACTGGAGCTTTTGCTCTATCTGAGCACACAGTCGCAAAGATTAAGGATCATTGGTTTCTTGGACATCCCGAATCTCTCATATGATGCCTACGGCCATCGCATCATTAAATTGGCATGTAATTTGTCAATTCTCTCAGTCGATTACTCTGACGGCCACTTAGTTGCTAAAAGTCAGTATCAATTGCAAGTACCAACAAATCGCAATTACATCGCCTCTCGTTAAAGCGTGTATTGCTCTCACCACGAGTAAATATGGTAATTTGGTAAAGGATATTATGCGGAAGCCACCTTTTTATACTCAAGTTTCTGGGTCCTCTAGGTCATCCAAGCCATCATTGAGCTTGCTCGCCATAGACGTGACGACTTCATTGCGAATATCGTCGCGAATATTGAGAAAGTATCAAGGGACAAATATGGGCATTTTGTTGCAATCCAGTGCCTGAAGTTCTTACCGCCAGTCTTCAGGCAGGAAATAGCAAGCAGGCTTGCGGAGGTCTTTTGTATGACCTCACAGTGCCAATATGGAGTACGTCAGATTCCTAACTAAGTGCTTTCGTTTCTAATATGCTCGCAGAACTACGTCATTCAAGAGCTGTTTGCTCAGACACGTCATTTATCCAACCCGGACGTTCTTTATAATCGAATTCTCCGCTGCTTTGTTCTTCTATCAAAAGACAAGTACGCGTCAAATGTCTGCGAAAAGGCGCTGTTGCATGCCAGGCCCCTTTTTTTGAACCTCTTGATTGGTGCAGTTATTGGTCCATATAATGATGCACGAATAGTGTATTCAATGGCGAATGATCAACATGCGAGTAAGCCTTATCAAAAATATCATTAATCGAAGCTTTACTGAGCGCATTAGACTTTGTGCTTCAATGTGCCCTCCGCGTAGCGAAGAATCCCGAACGACACTGCTTGTATGCCATGGCCTCATCTGTAGTGGAAAATTACGAATACCAGGCCATCCTCCGTGAAAATACACTATCCTATTCGCCACCAATGTATGCAAGTAAGTGACCAAACACATATTTGTCCCACGTCTCTCTCACAAATTCCGAATCAGTTAAAGGATTGGTTGAGAAATATTTTAATTTTTGCGGCTAGATGATTTATTTTTAGTATAGACAGAATATTTGGAAACTTCGTAAACACATCAGTCAATGCATTATCATCTCATCATCAGAAGACTTGTCTGTTTCTACGATTTCTCCCGATTTCGCCCCCGAGGACTCGGGAAGCAACTCGGGGAGCTTGTACGATTTTGATGTGTTTGGCAAGCTCCCCGAGTCAAAAAAAGCCAGCCGATTCGGCCCAAGTGCTCCCAAGTAAAGTGCCATCTTCCTGATGCTGCGGCAGTGAGAGGGATCTTGTAAGCATAATCATGTACAATGCCTTACATATCCGTATATGCATGGTTCTGCATTTTGGTGAGCAGGTGGTATACATACATATAGTATCTGAACAATGTTTTTTGTCAATCGCAAGCGATGTGTTTCCTGTGTTTCTTTCTCTTCAGTCTTCTGATCCTCCATCTATCAAGGTGGCATGTCTATTTATAATTTGGCACTCATTCCACGTGATACCTTTGGCCAGGTCCATTCAACGAACTCTGGTTCCTGGGAGCCTGCTAAGTGTTTGCCGTTCGTACGCAACAGCAACACCAGATGCCTGGAAAGAACACTCGATTACAAGCTCTCAATACCTCCAAGAAGGGCCCGATTCAAGATGGCGGTCATCCAAGCGCTGAGAATATCATTATTTCCGTCACGGAGGCAAGTCCTTGCATCTAATCTGACGATGCGGGGTGCTTATTTGTGATCTCCAAAAGATAGAGGAGATAGCTATGCTTCATAAAAAGGCTTTATTGAGCATTAATGCAAAGGATAAAAATGTGCGTTCGAGCCCATCATAGTGCTCTCGGTTTTGAAATGGTATATATCAGCTTGTTAAATTTCAAGACTTGCTCCTGAACGAGAGGAATAATGCTCAAAGTACTGCAGACGACAGGTTAGGGGACTCTCAACTTTCCCGCCCCTTCACTGACCGAGTTTTTGGGAACTATGAGGCTCCGGGAAAAATTGGAGTTGACCAATCAGATTACTGACCTACAATTCGCTCGAGCCATGCTAGAAAAGGTACTTTAAAAATTGGTCTTTAGAAAAATGCTTATTCCCAAGACCAGGAGAACCAAGCACTGCGTGCACAGCTCGGAGAAATGGAAACACAAGCTATGAACCACATTCATGCTCTGACGTCGCAAAACCAAGACCTACTAACCGAGCTTACAAGTGCTCAATCACATAACAAAACCCTCATCAAAGTCCAATGCGAGTTGGAAATGGAAAGAGAGGCACTTTCTACTGAACTATTCCGAATTCACTCAGAGACAGAGCAGCTCGTTAATGCGCAATATGCCCTCTCCTTGGTCAGTGATACCATTTCGTTTGTATGTTAATGACCGACGTTGAATGACCAACGTTGAACCTTAATCAGGAGAACAACAGACTTTCCTCAGAACTCAATAAAGGGTTGATTGAAAAGGCGCAAACAAAGGAAACTATCGACAAGGTGAGTGGTCTGTTTGGAGCCTTATTCAGACACTTAATTCGCCTGCAGCTCGTTGATTCTGTTCGCGATGCTATACAATGTGATATATGCTACGAGCCTATCCATAGTCCAGCCCTGTGAGTGTCTCACATAATTGTCAAAGATCAAAGCCTTAGTAATAATCCTCTGCCAGGCTTCGTTGTGGTCATATGTATTGCTCGGATTGCCTGCTGCAATGGGCTGGCGGTTCTGTAGAAAAAGTTTCTTGTCCTTCATGCCGGCTTGTTACAGACATTGTAGTAACAACTTTGCATATCTTACGCAGACTGCCACACTTGTAACTCTTTGAATTAAATATTGCTAGCAACTGCGATCCTTGTTTATTATAAATAATGGGGGTATATAGTGGTAAGAGATCAAGTCCTAAGATGGTCTGTTTCTTTTTGCTGAAGTATTTTTTAAGTAACGACGGGTGAACTCTGCGGTCGCCCAGTTGTTATGATACAATGATCCAAGCTCAGGGATTTTGCCCGATACCTGAGTCGTATAAGCACCTCATCATAAACTACCAAGCCAATGACTTACTATCTCGAAGAGACGCTGCACTTCTTGTTCGTCCTGTTTGGAAAGTGGTAATGCTGTATTTAAACGTTCTTTTACCAACTTATGGACTGCTGTCTAGAATAGGTGTCAATGTCAATCATAAAGCATTCGGGCGGTCGAGGCCGAGAAGAATACCTGGACTTTAACAAATGTTTCCGGCGACCAGTTCAGTACTTCTTGCAGACTTGCTTTTAGTAATCCCGATGGCTTCTTGAGGGGATTGTTACCACCCGAATCCGTCGGGGTATTATCTTGATTTTGGTCTCGAGGAAGATTTTGTTCTTCTTGTTCTCCGAAGACCCTATTGGATGATGCTAAGCGTGGTTGTAGAATGTTGCCTGGTAATGGTGAACAGAGGCCACGTCCATTCCGAGTACTTTCGCTGTTATATAGAGGGAAAAAGCGTCGGAGGTAAGTACGACTTGAATGTTGATTGTAGACTGGCTGCTTGGGCATGGGCAAGTATGAGATGGGTTGATAAATTCTCTCAGAATGCATTGACATTTATATATCTTTATGAACAAAAAGAAAACAATCATTTTATGAATCGAGAAAACGTAGTAACAGAATAATAGCGAATTTAGACTAGTAACTCTGCGAAAACGTATAGATTTATGTCAACGCAGAAGAACAATAGAAGGGATAATGATGACCTACCCTATCAATTGCGCGCATCACGACCGTCTCATTGTCCCAAGGCCTTTGATTGGCATGACAATGGATTTGATTGACGTGGATGACCTCTACCGTGTCCTGCGGCTCTCTGTGATACAAGGCGGCGCGAAAATCTGGGAAAATCTGGAAAGGGTCATCTTTCCTTTCCATATTTCTTTTGCGGAATCGATGGATGGCGGCAAAACTCTCGACAACAACTTTACCGTCCTGAATGCGGTTATGCTCGAAGATTTCTCGTATTTCAACAGGCACTAATTTTGAATCCGTCAAAGATTCTCGTATGTAGGCTAGGCTATGCGCTAACGAGGCGTAAGAGGGCATGTATTGGGCGTCGTTGACAATATAGTGCCGATGTTTGACGATACGTTTAGTGTTGAGGATAGAAATGTCGCATGGTGACAATTGAACGTGTTCGTACATATATGACCTCAGTGATGATTCAATGTCGGTATCCAGGCCGTCCAACACGGGTTTCGTGTTTGATGTTTTCCTGCGCTCGCGAGAGCAGCCGGCGGAAGAAGGATCAAGGACTGGAGAGTTCAAACGAGGGTGCAGGTTATCCCAGGCTCGCTTTAAGACAGGAGGACACTTGTCGGAAGATACGAGTGTTAACAGATTTGCTCGACGAGAGATAGTAGTCAGAACAGTCGATTCCATTTCCCCTTGGGTATGGCGTGAGTTAATTCTCTCGCGATATGCATCAGGTTTTGATAGTACTTACCAATCTTGAAATTTGTGTTCATCTTCTGTAGCCTACCAATCAAGCGTTCGAGAGCAAAAGCCCAAGTGCCATGTAAAGGTCCAAAGAGCCGTAAGATGTCGGGTATATGAAGCGCATAGTGATGGTTAGGCTTTAGTTGATAATCCGGAAAAAGTTCACGAATGCCATTTAGATAACGATGCATGTAAAACATATAGCGTTCTGCATGATGCGCGGATGTTATTCTAGATAGACCCCAGGCAATAGCCATCGCAAGGTTGAAGGTAAGCTCGACAAGCTTTGAAAGACGCGTATATTGAACCTTGCTGATGGTGTCCTTTTCTTTGTGCAGAAGCTGTGCCAATGAAACCGGAATGTCGAATTCAATCGCGGTCCTCCACTGGTCAGCTTTTAATTTGCCATGTTCCGGAGAGCCGAAATTATGGGGTAAGTGAGCTTGCCAGCTGGGACGTATGGTCGCTTCAATATGTTTACGTATTGCATGAAGAGAGTCTTTCGTAATGATGTTCTCTACTGGCTCTGAGGGGTGAGAGTTGTCGCTTTCCATGGCATCCGGGAGGGACGATGTTGTGTGAGTCGGTGTAAAACCCTATGTTGACAAACTGCTGAATAAGAAGGTAAGAAGAAAGCAAGGATATTGACTCACCAGTAAACCGTTAACATATTCTAGCTTTGTGCGTCGGCCCTTGGGAGCTGGAAGGACGACACCCATTTCCAGGCAGAGTGCCTTCAGAACACGCATTTTCAATTTTTTCAATTTTTGGAACGACTGGGTTTGAAGTGCTTTGCGTCCGCGTTTCATGGAGGCATCATGTGGGCCTTCGTCGTCTTCGTCAATATCTCGCGATGGTAATTCTTTCATATTGAGCCCCAGTAGATCTCGGCAATGCCGCGGAATTACCCCTAGGAGGAGCACATGCATGCCTTCCGTGATAGTCCACTGTGACGGTTGCCAATATGGGAGCTTAAGCAACACGGACCAACGGATGCCATGCCGCTTCACAGCACTGATTTGCGCGGACAAAGTTTCCATGTTCCGCCATGCATCAGCCAACGCAACATGATCTTCTCGTGTTAGCCCTGGGGGCCATGCATTAGCGTCGAAATTTTCTTGAAGCTGGTTTCGCGGAAGCCGGCAGCGAGAGCAGAAGTATTTGCCTCGGTGACCACAGTGACCTGTCACCTTTTTTGATGCCATCGTGTCGCAAATGACGGGCACTATAGCAGACCTCGACGACCGACCCGAAGGATAATCATATGTGCGGGAATAATAAATTCCGTCTTCGTAACTTTCCTTGAGTTCGTCGATGAGTGGCTCAAGAAAATGATTTACGGCGTCAAGAGAAGGCTCCGATGGACCTGGTATAACTCCTGACACGTGGATGTTTTCCTCCCGTGTTCGCAAGTGTTGTGGAAGACTCAGGCATATCATGGATATCACGCCAGTCGAGACACTCTTCCCTGCAGCCTTGTTCTGGCGGGGATTGTACCAGTCAACACATAGAGACCATACAAGATTTAAATCTGTGCCATGTGTCTGGAGAAAAGGTCGACCGTCTACCCCAATCAGATTTCGGAGGGCAGGTGAGGACATGATGTCCGTTATTTCCTGGATGTATGTGGTGCTGTATACATGTGACTGGATTGCTTGCTCGATCCCAGGTCGTGAAAGCATTGAGCCTACATGATCGTGAAAGTGGCGATAGGGATATTGCTTGATGGGGCGAGGAATACTCTGACCATTCATGACCAAGGATTTCTCGACAAGATGTGAGCCGCAAACCTTTCCGAATTTGGCCTGTTGGCACCTGAGGGGATACGAGAAGGTTTTATGCAAAGCGTCGAATGTCGGAGGATAGATAGCAGAGCATGTGGGTAAAGTGCAGCATGCATATCTTGTGACTTTGGGATCCAAATCAAATTTCTTGAAAATTGTACGAAGATCCTGGGGGGACGATGACGATGGTGAAGTTCCCAACGAGCCATTGCTCACAGACAAAAATGATCCTACTGCGGAATAGGAAGCACCATGAAAGAGATTTTGCGTGATTGCATTGAACATCGTGCATAGTGAATCCCCATCAATTCCAACAAGTTTATTTTCGTGGAAGCGAGCTGGATAGAAGATTTAAAAATTGGATTACCATGAAAGCTGTGTTGAAATGAACATACTAGTATCATAAACTTTGGGACTCCTACTGGGTGGAGTGCTCTTGGTCGACATGCCTAATGACAGTGTGTTGAAGAGTTCTTCGAGCCTGGAGTCATGAATAGTATGGACTGGACCAGCTCAGATAGAGACTTTAAGGGTCAAAATACTTTTACTTACTTGTACGCGAGACCGGCGGATGCAGAGCTACTAACGCTGAATCTCCTTCTGAAGGAGTAGAACTTTTTGTGACAACTGCAGACCGATCTTCTAAGACACATAAGACAGACCATTACTCCACATCAACCAAAAGATACCTTACCAAGGCGCCGACGTTGTGTTTCGTAAAGATTGGCAAGTACAGTTTTATTCATATTAAGGATCGACAAATGGCTCATAGCCTTACTCTTCTTCGCCATTGGTACTGGTATGAGATAGATGAGTATGACCCAAGACAACAGGCCGGTTCAGTAACTTACCAAGATTGAATAAACAGGGTAGGTAGAGCCGAGAGGAACGAAAATCTTTATAACTTGCCTGGAAATCCTCTGACGTTTTACTTGTTCCATGATAAGGTAAAGTACAAAGACTCGGATTAAGATTACAAGGCAACACGGCGTGACATAACACACTTTGGGCGTGATACACTGATGCGATGCTATGCTTTGGAGCACCATTATCACCCTCTTATCCTCACACATCCCACTCCAAGTTCTCGCTTTTGTTTCTGTTAATATAATTAACCGATACAAGGCAAGGCCTTGTTCCGCTGCAGCATGAGCGAATCTATGTGACGCACATCGTTTGTCATCTTTTCGTGGCAAACCCCTTTTCTAGTGTATTCGCCTTTATCGTTCTCGAGTTGTTCTCTGTCTTACGGTGTAAGGAATATGAAAAGGACGGCTGAATTTCAAATCGGTGGAAAAGCCAAGATACCTAAGAATGAAAGTGCTGTGCTTTTCGCGGTGAATTTCTCAGACTGATACATTTATGTCTTATTAACTAGTTGACAGGGACTGCTCGAAGTTGTTGGTACCACTTCAATGGATCGCCGTGCTCTGGAAAAGGCCAAACTTGTCTCTCTCAAGTCCGTCTGCTCTCGTTTCCATCTTAACGTTGAGAAAAGTGGGCGGAGTAAGGACGGCAAGCAGAAATATGCGCTCAAGAGAGACTACGTTGAGTCCATCATCGCTGAAATAAAACGAGTATCGATCACTGCGGATGTTCGTTTGCATAGATTAACCCTTAGTATAGGTATTAGGTGCTGACAATTGGCATAGGTCCTCACTGGTCCACCGGGGGATTATGTTGAGTCCATAATCACGGATATAAACCCAGAATTGGCCCCCGTCGATGTTCGTATGCATCAAAGTGAGACTACTCTATACAACGTAGGATAACCGCATTATTCAGGAGGATAAACTTGTTTCAGTGAACTTTGGGGCACCCTCTCAAAGTAATGACTCCTCCATGGCAGATATAGCTAAAATGTAAGCCCATCGTTGTGTCAACTTGCGCAGCCGTTAACTGTATACTAAGCAGTCGGCCTATCAAAGTCAAGGTTTTTCGAAGAGCGAAAGATTATCGAACGACCGCTATCCATACATCAACATATCCTTACACCCTGGGAAGAGGGATACTTATGACCGATTTAATAACTCAACTTGGACTGAAAGGCACGTACAAGGTAGGTTTACTATTGTATCCTCAATCTCGATAGATATCTAATTGTGGATCCAGCTTGTGGATCCGCTCAACTACAGGACCGTTTACACCCGTGAGGATTACGTTGACCACATTATCGTTGAGCTCCACTTGAAAAGACAGGGCTATCTCCGATTGATACCTGTATCATATAAATGACTGCAATTCTCATGGGATACCATAGTTATTGTCTACGATGGGACTTAAATACAAAAAGGGATTCGATGCCTCTGTTTCAATGCCCTCACTGACCGATGTTGCAAACCGAACTCACTCAATATTGGCAAGTTTCCAAGCCCCGGTGGAATCTCCTTAGAATTAATTCCTTAGACCGTCAAACGAGCGGGGAAAGACCAAAAAGCAGAGAACGACGCGTTCAGAAATCAGACCTACATCAGAACATCAAGCGCAAATATCTGGTATGTGATTTATATCGTCGAATTCTATAGTCATGACTGACGTTTTCTCAGGAACATACTCATCTGGAATGTACAGCGTCACCTACTGCAGATGATAGGGTTATTAAAAAAGCACGAAAAAAATGCTTCTCAAATGCTGGCACTCATGGAAGTACGGCTTCAACCGCAATCGAGCCTAAACATCAATTACCCATAAGTTCCGACCACTTTCCAGTCTTTTCCTTACCATGCGAGCTTGTCACCCATATCGTGGACCATACTTCCGATGCAACTTTATTATCACTCATTCAAACTTCCTGACAATTTCATTCGTACGCTGGCCGTTGTTTGCTACGCCGTCATGGAGTTCTGGTCCACGACCCATTATTTACCGCCATTGAACTTGTCGGTGGTATACCCCGAGGATCGTTGCTAGCTCTGAAGTACCTCGCAGGCGTCTTCGACGATAATTCAAACATCCGTCTCGAATGCGATATTTATTGCTTACTACAATATCATTCTCAAATTTCTTCCTTCCTTCGCATTCGAAAAATCAACTCTTTGACCCTCAAATTCTGTTGGGATGACCTCCGGCTCTTTTCGAAGCTTCCAATCGCATTTGCCCTTTTCTCGGTGCTGGATTCACTCACTTCTTTAACATCGTTATGCATTGAACAAACATATGTTTCACACCCTTTGGATGATTTTCGCTCACACGGCGTCAAAAGGGGTGCCAGCATCACCAAGGGAAACAACATCGAAAACAATTTGGATACCATGAAAGGCGTGCACTTCTTAACATTGGACCTGAATTTTTTCTGCAATGCAAACCTTCGCCGGATTCTCTCCTCCCTTACCTCTGGGCCCCAAGTTACCAACCTTACCTTGCACGCTTCTTCACGACGCAATCTAACACAATTTCTGTCCCGTGCCGCTTTCCCTTCACTTACATTCCTGCGTGCTACTCTTTCATCCAGCTCAAGTATTATCATCGACAACAAATTTCTCTTGCGTCATCCTGAATTGAAAATTGTTCATCTCAGAAACTTCACTGTTGACGTCAGTGATAGCCAACGGAAGCAGGCGACCGCAAGTAAGAGAGCCATCACACTCCCTTCTCTTCATCATCTCAAGCTATCAGCCAATTATTCGAGGTGTACCATGGAGGACGTATCGGAATTGCAGTCGCTGGATATTCATCCTGTCATCTCTTCTATCAGAACTCCTAATAGTCGCTACTGCGACACGGTACACTCTTCCCTCCTGCTCCTGCAGAAGTCATACATACGATGTATCTTCCCCCAGAGTTTTGTTCTGGGAATTTACTTTCCTCACAACTTACTCAGGCACATTCACTTGATGAAGTCATTGGCTGGTGGAAAGTGCGCATGTTCGCCCAGTCTACTTTCCGAGGTCATACCGAATGTGCATTCTCTACGAGTCATTATAGACTTCTTGGACAACGATACTTTCGTAAGTCATGAATCCTTTTGTCAACCTTTTGTAAATGTCAATTGAACTAAAGTGTCTTAATAGGATTTTCTGATAATGTGGACGAAGTGGTTTCCTAATTTAGGTGCCTTGACAATCTCATGCACAGAAATTCGCATAGAGCCCACGTACACTGCATTGGCTAAGCTGAGCGCCAATTGTAAGTTCTTGACTATTTGCTGTTTGGAAGATGATGCGACAAGGATTACCTATTCCGGAGACGGGTCAAGGCCCTTTACGAAGTTGTGAAAAATACACCTCGTCACTTATTTCGTTTTATTACTATTATTCGTGTACAATCACCATCATGATGCAATGATATTCTGATGTCAATAAAAGCTTGGGGAACGTTGAACTGGAATAATTTCTGATGATAATGTGAGAGTCGGTCAGTGGACCAAGCGATCAAAAGAAACTTGTTTTGACGAGGTGCAGAAACTTGACAAAAATCTTCTTCGCTTCTTGGTCATCTTATCCTCAGATAAGGGTCCCTTCGGGCCTTTGCCTTATCGCGGAATAAAGAATAAATCTTATTCCAATCCTCACATTTACTTCACAACAACCCACCACTGCCACTGCCGCCACCGGTCCAACCACTACCTTCTCCCTTATTAGGGATCTTACCGCATTACATCGAAAAATTAAAGGAATGTCCCCTAGCTGCAAAGACAAAATTCTACTCGATCTAATCCAGCGGGACCTTTTTCGCGCTGAACGCGAGTATATTAACTCTGCTTGCAGTAGTATTATAGCTCTTTTTAATCCCAACATTCCCCGTGATAAATACTACTATTTAAATATTTTGGTGTTAGACCATGGGCGTATGATATCAATATATAAATTCTACTCTATTTTACGATGGATCTACTAGAACGATGAACTCTTTTGCTAAGTCTTTGGCCAGGAACCTGAGAACTTGTAGAAATTTCCGAGACACTATCCTCTCCATCAGTGCAGGTAGCACTAACTTGGAAAATATTTTCATCAGAGGCAAGACCAGCAGCAGCCTCAGTGGTAGTAGCGTCGGCCCAGAGAGCTTCCAGAATCAGTGGTGTTTGATCACCATACTGGTCATAAAACCATTTGAGAAGCAGGTAATGAGCCCAGCATTCCCTGGACTCGGGCATGTTGACAGTGTAGTCTTTCTGTTAAGAAACTTGAAGCATACAGAAAAAAGCACAGGAGACTGCAGAGGTGCAGAAACTTGACAAAAACACGCCCAAAACGCGTGTTGTGCCACGCTGTCGCACCGAGTCACAACGTGACTAAATCGGTGAAAAGGAAGATATTGCTGCAGAATAATCAGAAAACGCGTAGTGCTCTTGTTTTTTGCGAATTTGTAATCAATATA
>Ga0247779_1001262_pt1 | contig 12486 bp, 12 predicted proteins | sample UWRJL221509R5_FD_179925 | JGI IMG/M metagenome (GOLD analysis project Ga0247779, IMG submission 179925) | Plant litter microbial communities from Arlington Agricultural Research Station in Wisconsin, United States - UWRJ-L221-509R-5 | ecosystem: Environmental > Terrestrial > Plant litter >...
AGGCGAGCCAGCCGAGCACCTCGATGAGGCGCGGATCGGCCGGAATGCCGAGCACTCCGGTCAGGAGGGCCGCCTGCACGGAGCCGGACGGAGCGAGCCACGACAGGTTGAGCGTCGTCTGCTGCCCGATCTGGATCCAGCCGGCCTCGTGGGCGGTGCGCAACGAGCTGAGCACAAGGCCCGCGGCGACGAAGACGAGGAAGATGCCGGTGATGCGGAAGAACTTCGCAAGATTCAGCTTGACGCCGCCACGGAAGATGCCGACGCCGATGGCAACGGCGATCGCGACGCCGATCACGGCACCGGCACCGGCGGCAAGGGCGCTCGTGGATGACTGGAACGCCGCGAGCAGGAAGACCGAGGTCTCGAAGCCCTCCTTCAGCACGGCGAGGAACGCCATCCCGACGAGCGCCCACGCCGTCCCGTCGCGCAGCGCATGGGCGGCGTGCTGTTCCAGCTCCGCCTTCATGTGCCTCGCGTGGGTGTTCATCCAGCCGATCATCCCGGTGACGACTCCGACGGCGACCAGCCCGATGACGGATTCCATTCCCTCCTGCTGGGCCTGCGGCAGCTCGGCGGAAACGACCTCGAGGAGGACGCCGACAGCGATGCTGAGGGCGACCGCGATCGCTACGCCGATCCACATCGGCCGAAGCGATTTGCCCGTCCGACGCAGGAAGGCGGCGATGATGCCGACGATGAGCGCCGCTTCAAGGCCTTCACGGAGGCCGATCACAAGGGTGGCGAGCATGGCGTTTCTCGATGGGCCGTTTCTTGGGGATGACGCGAGCAATGAGCGTCGAGACAAGGGACGAGTTGTTGGTAAGGCTAACCTTACCCAATCGACTGTATAGGCCGCGGCCGGTCCTGTCCAATGACTCCCAGCATCCTTCCAATATCCTTGGGGGATGACCGATCCGGAACGCGTGCTCTTCGTTCACGCGCACCCAGACGACGAGACCATCGACACCGGCGGCACACTGGCGACCCTGGTCGATCGAGGCGCGGTTGTCACCGTGCTGACCTGCACGCGCGGGGAACGCGGCGAGGTGATCCCGGAAGACCTGCAGTACGCGACGCACAATCCCGAGACGCTCGCGAGCCTGCGCGAGCTCGAGTTGAGAAAGGCCGTCGGGATTCTCGGCGTCCGTGACCACCGTTTCCTCGGCGACGCCGGTGCCCGCTGGGCCAGCAGGTCGCCGCGTCGATATGCCGACTCCGGCATGCAGTGGGGCCGGGGAGGGTTGGCCGAGCCGACGACGGAATATGATCCGGCTTCGCTGACCTCCGCCGAATTCGGCGATGTTGCGGCGGACGTCGCTGCCGTGATCCTCGACGTGCAGCCCCACGCGATCGTGAGCTACGACACGCGCGGAGGATACGGACATCCGGATCACATTCGCGCGGCCCAGGCCGCCCGCCGCGCCGCCGAGGTGTACGGCGTCCCCTTCTTCGAGATCGTGCCAGGCTCCGATGGGGGCAGCATCGTCGTCGACGTCTCCGAGGTGCTCGACCGCAAGCGATCGGCGCTCGAGGCCTATCGGACTCAGGTGATCGTCGATGGTGACGACTTCGAGCTCTCGGGCGGCCAGCGGCGTCCGATCGCCACGGTCGAGCGCTATCGCCGGTCGGCAGTGACCGACTCCGACGTCATCGAGTTCCGCGAAACCCACTGGTTCTCGAGGTTTCTCGTGTCGGTCGTCGCGATCGTCATCGGTGTCGCCGCCGGTGCGCTCTTCAGCGTGTACTGCCAGTCGACGCTCACCATCGCCGGCCAGCCGCTCTGGATCGGCTGCATCCTCGGCGCAATCCTCACGGTTGCCCTGCTCACCGGAATGCGGCTCGCGTTCGGCACACGGGTCGTCGCCTTCTGGTGCGCCATCGGGATCATCGCCACCGTGCTGTTGTTCACGGTCCAGAGCGCGGGCGGAACCCTCCTGGTGCCGACGATCGGCTCCGGCGGATCCATCAACGGCCAGGGCATCCTGTGGGCGGTGACTCCGGTCATCGCCGCGATCGTCGTGCTCGCCTGGCCGCGAAGGAGCGCCCGCCCGACCGGTAGGATTGTCAGGCCAGCAGTAGTGAAAGGACCGTAAGCAGCAGTGACATACGTCATCGCCCTCCCGTGCGTCGACCTCAAGGACCGTGCATGCATCGACGAGTGTCCTGTCGACTGCATCTACGAGGGCGACAGGATGCTGTACATCCACCCCGACGAATGTGTCGACTGCGGTGCGTGCGAGCCGGTCTGCCCCGTCGAGGCCATCTACTACGAGGATGACGTGCCTGAGCAGTGGGCCGACTACTACAAGGCGAACGTCGAGTTCTTCGACGATCTTGGTTCCCCCGGGGGAGCAGCCAAGGTCGGCGTCATCCACAAGGACCACGCGCTCGTCGCGGCGCTGCCGCCCCAGCCGGTCGGCTGAATGCCCCTCTCGCTCCCGGATTTCCCCTGGGACAGCCTGGTCCCCTTCGGCGAAACGGCGCGCTCGCACCCAGACGGAATCGTCGACCTGTCTGTTGGTTCACCGGTCGACCCGACCCCCGGATTCATCCGGGAGGCTCTCGCCGCCGCCACCGATGCGCACTCCTATCCGCAGACTGCGGGCAGCGTACCGCTGCGCGAAGCGATCGTCGCCTGGTATTCCCGCCGCCGCGGGGTGGAGCTCGGCGTCGACAACGTGCTGCCGACCATCGGCTCGAAGGAACTGGTCGCCCTTCTTCCGCTGCTGCTCGGCCTCGGCACGGGCGACACGGTCGTCTATCCGTCGATCGCCTACCCGACCTACGCCATCGGCGCCGCGCTCGTCGGCGCCACGCCGTTCGCCTCGGACGACCCGGCCGACTGGCCGGAGGGCACGAGGCTCGTCTGGCTGAACTCACCGGGGAACCCGGATGGCCGGGTGCTCGGCATCGACGGCCTGCGTGGCGCCGTCGCCCGGGCTCGCGAGCTCGGGGCCGTGATCGTCAACGATGAGTGTTACGCGGAGCTCAACTGGGTGGGAGACGATCCGACGCCCTCGATTCTGGACCCGGCCGTGATCGGCGACAGCCGTGACCACGTGCTCTCCGTCTACTCGCTCAGCAAGCAGTCGAACCTCGCCGGGTACCGTGCGGCGTTCGTCGCCGGATGCGCCGACCTGGTGGACGAACTGCTTTCCGTTCGGAAGCACGCCGGGCTCATCCCTCCGGGGCCGGTGCAGGCCGCGATGGTTGCGGCTCTCGAAGACGAGACGCACGTCGCGCTGCAGCGTGAGCTGTACCGATCGCGTCGAACGAAGCTGCGCGCGGCACTCGACGCCGCGGGTTTCCGGGTGGATCGGAGCGACGCGGGCCTATACCTCTGGGCGACGCGCGGCGAGGACTCATGGCTCACGGTCGGCTGGCTGGCCGACCGGGGCATCCTGGTCGCCCCAGGTGCGTTCTACGGAGAAGCCCCCGCCATCCACGTGCGCTTCGCGCTGACGGCATCGGATGACGATATCGACAAGGCGGTCGCCCGGCTGGCGCCGTGATCGCGGCGCCACACCTTCGTTGGAGCCATCCTCCAACGAAGTAATCGAGGCTTTGGCGAATGCAGCGGTTACCCTTCCAGCCAATTAGGCTGTATGCGTGACTGACGCTGCCACCGAGGACGCCCAGAAGGCCACCCTCCATTTCCCTGGGGGATCCGCCGACTTTCCCATTGCCCATGCCGTCGATGGTCGGAGCGCGATCGACATCTCGACCCTCAGCAGGCAGACCGGCTACAACACGCTCGACGGCGGCTTCGTCAACACCGCCGCCGCCCGCAGTGCGATTACCTATATCGACGGAGACGCCGGAATCCTGCGCTACCGGGGCTACGCCATCGAGGACGTCGCGGCGAATTCGACCTACCTCGAGGCGGCGTGGCTCCTGATCTACGGCGAGCTGCCGAGTGCGTCCGAGCTGGCCGAGTTCGACGAGCGAGTGCGGCGCCACACCCTGCTGCACGAAGACATGCGCCACCTCTTCGACGCGCTTCCCCACGACGCGCACCCGATGTCCGTGCTCTCGAGCGCCGTGTCGGCGCTGTCGACGTACTACCAGGACTCGCTGAATGTGCACGATCCGGAGCAGGTCGAGATCTCGACCATCCGGCTGCTCGCCAAGCTTCCGGTGATCGCGGCGTACGCGCACAAGAAGAGCCTCGGCCAGGCGTTCCTCTACCCGGACAACAGCCTGAGCTTCGTCGACAACTTCCTGAAGCTGAACTTCGGCAACATGGCCGAGCCCTACCAGGTGAACCCTGTGCTGTCGAAGGCGCTCGATCGCCTGCTCATCCTGCACGAGGACCACGAGCAGAACGCATCGACCTCGACCGTGCGCCTCGTCGGCTCGACCGAGGCCAACATCTTCGCCTCGATCTCCGCTGGCATCAATGCGCTGTACGGCCCGCTGCACGGCGGCGCGAACGAGGCGGTGCTGAAGATGCTCGGTGAGATCAAGGCGTCCGGCGAGGGCGTCGACAAGTTCGTGACCCGGGTGAAGAACAAGGAAGAGGGCGTTCGCCTGATGGGCTTCGGCCACCGGGTCTACAAGAACTTCGACCCGCGAGCGAAGCTGGTCAAGGAGAGCGCGGACGAGGTGCTCGAAGCACTCGGCGTGCAGGATGACCTCCTCGATATCGCGAAGGAGCTCGAGGCCGTTGCCCTGGCCGACGACTACTTCATCGAACGCAAGCTCTACCCGAACGTCGACTTCTACACCGGCGTCATCTACAAGGCGATGGGGTTCCCTGCGCGGATGTTCACCCCGTTGTTCGCGATCGGACGCCTCCCCGGCTGGATCGCGCACTGGCGTGAGATGAACGCAGACCCTTCGACCAAGATCGGTCGCCCGCAGCAGGTCTACATCGGCGAGCCGCAGAGGCAGTGGCCGACCGATCGTTAGTCGCGACCACCACGGCGATCACCGCCGCGGCAGCGCGGTGAAGACCTGGTTGGTGACCGAGAGCATCACCTGGCCGCTGGCGGCCGGATGGCAGACGAGACTCATCGAGGTCTGCGGCAGGTCGGAGAAGTTGCCAGAGTAGTGGACGTGCGCGGTCAGTCCGGACTGCGAGGCGGTCGTGAAGGTGTACGCCTGCGCTCCGGCGAGAACCGTCTCACGGTCGCCGACGAATCCACAGACGATCCGCTGGCTCGGATTCGAACTCTGGAACACGACGTCTGCGGAGTAGCCGAGGGTGACGGTGCCGTTCGGAACCTGCAGCTCCCCGGCCCAGAGGGGAGAATTCGCGGCGTAGTAGCCCGCGTACGACACCGGCTGGCCGGTGAGGTCCGGATGCGGCATCCCGAGGGTCGTAGCCAGCGCGACGACACCACCAAGCCCGACGGCGATGGCGGCGGCCACGAACCCGATCGCGATCGTCTGCGCGCGTCGGATTGGCCCTGCCATGGTCGCCTCAGGCGTGAAGCGCCGAATTGAGCTCGATGCCCTCGCCGGTGCGAGCGAGGACCTCGACCGCACCCGTTACGGAGTTCCTTCTGAACAGGAGTCCGGCGAGGCCGCTGAGTTCGACCGCCTTCACCGTTCGTGGCTCGGCGCCAAGCACCGTGACCTTCGTCCCCGCGGTGACGTACAGTCCGGCCTCGACGACGCTGTCATCGCCGATCGAGATTCCGATGCCGGAGTTCGCGCCGAGGAGCGCGCGCTCACCGATGGTCACGCGCTGCGTACCGCCTCCGGAGAGCGTCCCCATGATCGATGCGCCGCCGCCGATGTCCGAGCCGTCGCCGACGACGACGCCCTGCGAGATCCGGCCCTCGACCATCGACGAGCCGAGCGTTCCCGCGTTGTAGTTGACGAATCCCTCGTGCATGACCGTCGTCCCCGGGGCCAGGTGGGCGCCGAGGCGCACACGCGATGCGTCGGCGATGCGCACCCGCTCAGGGACGACGTAGTCCACGAGCCGCGGGAACTTGTCGATGCCGTGCAGCGAGATCGCTGCGCGCTGCAGCGACGGGCGCAGTCGCGCGAAATCGGCCGGATGCATGGGGCCGGCAGTCGTCCACGCCACGATCGGCAGCGCCCCGAAGATGCCGTCCAGATTGATGGAATTCGGTGCCGCGAGGAGGTGCGAGATCAGGTGCAGCCGCAGGTAGGCGTCGGAAGTCGAGGCTGGCGCGGCATCCAGGTCGATCTCGACGGTGACGAAGTCGAGGCGCACATTCCTGCGCTGGTCGCGGCCCACCCACTCCTCGAACTCGGCGGGGGCGATGTAGCGCTCTGTTCCGGCGGGAAGCGGGCCGAGCTTCGGGTTCGGATACCAGGTGTCGAGCACGGTGCCGTCACCCGCGATCGTGGCGAGGCCGTAGCCCCACGCGGCGCGAGAAGTCATGCCTTTAGCGTAGCGGCGGCCGGCCATCCACGACCCGCAGGTAGGATTTTGGGATGCCGACCGCGCCCCGTCTCGACCTGACGGCTTCCTCGCTCGAGATCACGCGCCAGCTGTGCGACATCCCGTCCGTCTCGGGCGACGAGGCCGGGCTCGCCGATGCGATCGAGGCGGCTCTCACCGGTGCGCGGCACCTCGAGATCATCCGGGATGGCGATGCGATCGTCGCCAGGACGAACCTCGGTCGCGCGAAGCGGGTCGTCATCGCCGGCCACATCGACACGGTGCCGATCAACGAGAACGTGCCGAGTCGCGACGAGACCATCGACGGCGTCGACTACCTGTGGGGTCGCGGCACCGTCGATATGAAGGCGGGGGTTGCCGTCCAGGTGAAGCTCGCCCTCGAGCTCACCGCTCCGGCGGTCGACGTCACCTGGATCTGGTACGACCACGAAGAGGTCTCCGCCGCGCTCAACGGACTCGGTCGCCTCGCGAGCAACCGGCCGGTCCTCCTCGCGGGCGACTTCGCGATTCTCGGTGAGCCGAGCAACTCCATCATCGAGGGAGGCTGCAACGGCAACCTGCGCGTCGAGGTTCGCACCTTCGGTACGCGCGCCCATTCCGCGCGGGCCTGGGTCGGCCACAACGCCATCCACGACCTCGCACCCGTGCTCGACACCCTGGCGTCCTACGTTCCGCGTGAGGTCGAGGTCGATGGCCTGGTCTATCGCGAGGGGCTGAACGCCGTGGGTATCAGCGGGGGCGTGGCTGGCAACGTCATCCCCGACGAGGCCATGGTGCACGTCAACTACCGTTTCGCGCCCAGCCGCAGCGGGGACGAGGCGATCGCGCATCTGCGAGAGGTGTTCGCGGGCTTCGACCTGACCGTCGTCGATCTCGCAGAAGGCGCGCGGCCGGGTCTCGACGCCGCGCTCGCCCGGCAGTTCGTCGAGGCCGTCGGAGGCGAACCGAAGCCGAAATACGGCTGGACGGATGTCGCCCGCTTCTCCGCGCTCGGCGTCCCTGCGGTCAACTACGGGCCGGGCGATCCCGTGAAGGCGCACGCGGACGATGAGCGCGTCGCGGTCGACCAGATCGCCGCCTGCGAGCGCGGACTGCGGTCGTGGCTGAGCGGCGCGGACGCCTGACGTGGCCACCGATGACTGACACGGCGGTTCGCCCCACCCCCGCGAGTGCGCTCGTGCGCTACCGCCTGTCGCCGTGGTGGGCGCGGGTTCTCGTCATCTTCGTGGCGTCGCGCATCATCACGACGATCATCCTGCTCGCGTTCGCGAGCGTGCAGGCGGCGAACGCGTGGACCGGCGCACACCCCGACTACTTCTCCTTCGCCGGCATCTGGGACGGCACCTGGTACAGGATCGTCGCGGCCTCGGGCTATCCCGCGGTGCTGCCGCTCACGACGGATGGGCACATCACGCAGAACGCCTGGGCGTTCCTGCCCGCGTATCCGATGGTGGTCGGCGCGCTGTCGAACATCACCCACCTCACCTTCAACGTCGTCGGAGTCTTCGTCTCCGTCGGGTTCGCGGCGGGTGCCGCGCTCGTGTTCTACAAACTGTTGCTGCCGCACCTTGGGTCATCGACATCCCTGTTTGGCGTCGTGCTGTTGTGCGTCGCCCCGCTTTCGCCGATCCTCCAGGTCGACTACGCGGAATCGATGATGCTGTTCTTCCTTGCGCTGTCGCTGCTGTACCTGCAACGCAGGCAGTACTGGATCATGCTGCTGCCGGTCGCGGTGATGGCGTTCACCCGACCGACCGGGCTGGCGTTCGCCCTGGCGATCGGCCTCCATGTCATTTACCGCTATGCCGTGAAGAGGCGGGACGGATTCTCCCTCTCCGAACAGGCGAGCGCGATCGCCGCGACCATCATCGCGGGACTCCTCGGTTACGCCTGGCCGGCGATCGCCGGAGCGGTGACCGGCGTGCCAGACGCCTATACGGCCACGGAACTCTCCTGGCGGGCCGACTACATCGGGTGGGTCGCGCTCGTCCCGTTCCAGCCGTGGGTCCAGGGGGCAGAGTGGTGGGTCGGCCGTGCGGGCATCGGCGGAAACGCGGTCGCGATCGTGCTTCTGCTTGTCGTCGTCGGCCTGTTCGCGGCGCTGCTGTTCACCCCGATCGTGAAGCGCATCGGCGTCGACATGCGGCTCTGGGTCGCAAGCTGGGCGATCTACCTGCTGGCCGTATTCTTCCCGCAGTCGAGCGTGTTCCGACTGCTCGTACCCCTGTTTCCGCTGCTCGGAGCTCTCGCCATCCCGCGGTGGCGCAGCTACCGCGTTGCACTCGTGATCGCCTTGATTCTCGGGCAGATCGGGTGGATCTACATCGCATACTGGGTCGACGGATACGACTGGACACCACCGTAAAACGCAAGCCCCAACGCCCTCGTTTTCGTGGGAGCCGAGAAATAGACGATAATGGACAGGTATCCATCTGAAAGGGGATTACTCATGGCAGCCATGAAGCCGAGGACCGGAGACGGGCCAATGGAGGCTGTCAAAGAGGGTCGCCTCATCATCGTGCGCGTACCGCTCGAAGGCGGTGGCCGGCTGGTCGTCTCCGTCAACGACGCAGAGGCAAAAGAGCTTCACGATGCACTAGCAGGGGTCGTACAGGGCTAGCTGGCCGGAGCCGCTGACCAGGGCGAGCTGGTCTTCAGCGAACTGGTCTTCGCTGGCGCTATTCAGCGACGCGCGTCAGTTGGAGTAATCCGTCTCCGGCGAGGGAGAGGGAGCTGAGGACCGCCGGGGATCCGGCGATCTCGGTCAGCAGGCTCCTGAAGGCGGCGACCGTGTCGTCGCGCACCGCCGGGTCGGAGACTCGCCCCTTCCAGAGGGCATGCGGTACGACGACGGTTCCCCCAACTCGCGCGAGCCGCAGGCCGTGTTCGACGTATTCGATGACCGAGTGGGGGTCGCCGTCGACGATCACGAGGTCGTAGCTGCCCTCGTTCATCCGTGGCAGCACATCGAGTGCGCGACCAGCGATCAGTCGTGCCTGGTTCGCGGGCACGCCGGCGTCGGCGAAGGCGCGTTTGGCAGACTGCTGGTAGTCGAGTTCGATATCGATGGATGTCAGGGTCGCCCCCGGCGCACCCGCGAAGACCCAGAGGCCGCTCACACCGAGCCCCGTGCCGATCTCGATGACCGTGCTGGCGTTCGTCGCCGCCGCAAGCACCGCGATCTGGGCGCCGGCAGCCGGAGAAACCGGGTCGACACCGTTCTCGAGCGAGTGTGCGCGCGCCGCCGCGATCTGCGGGCTTTCGACGACGAAATCTTCCGCGAACTTCCAGCTGAGGTCTTTGTCTGCCATGGGTTTACTCCTTGTGCACTCTAAGACTAGGGCGAGCACCCAGCACCGGGAGCTATTCTGGGATCGTGTTCGGAATCACCTTCGACAAGCTCGCGGTCATCGGCATCATCGCGGTATTCGTGCTCGGTCCAGAACGACTGCCGGAGTACGCGCGCAAGCTCGCGCAGCTGGTCAAGACCATCCGCTCGATGGCGGACGGGGCGAAGGACCGGATGCGCGAGGAGATGGGTCCGGAGTTCGACGACGTCGACTGGAAGCGGCTCGACCCTCGCCAGTACGACCCGCGCAGGATCATCCGAGAGGCCCTGCTGGAGGAAGACGACGCGGCAGCGCCGGTGGTGCGCCCGGCGCGGCCGGTCGTGTCGGCGGTCGATGGGCCTGCACCGTGGGACTCAGAGGCCACCTGACGCCCGGAGCCAGCTGATTCTTGCCAACCCGATGGCCGGCTAGCGTCGCCCGATCGCCTTGAGCGTCTTCAGCAGGAGCTCCATCACACCGGACAGCTTTGCGAACTCTGCTCCCGTGCGCGGGAGGGTCATCAGCCCGGTCGATTCCGCGACGGTTCGCGAATCGACGAAGCGCAGCATCCCCTCCCGGCCATTGCGACGACCGAGCCCCGACTTCTTCATGCCACCCATGGGCGCATCGATGCTTGAGAAGGTCGCGCGGTAGCCCTCGTTGATATTGACGCTTCCCGCCGAGATGCGGTCCGCGATCTCACGGGCGCGTCGCTTGGATCCGCTGAAGATTGCGGCGTTCAGGCCGTAGTCGGTGGCGTTTGCCGTCGCAACGGCCTGATCGACGCTGTCGACGACGGCGATCGCGACGACGGGGCCGAAGGTTTCGCCCGCGAAACACGCCATGTCGCTCGTGACGTTCGCGAGGACGGTCGGCTCGTAGAAGTACGGCCCGAGATCGGGTCGAGCCTTGCCGCCGGTCAGAACTGTCGCACCCTTGGCGACCGCATCGTTCACGTGGGCGGTGACGCGCTCGAGCTGGGCGGCGTTGGTGAGCGAGCCGACATCCGTCGTGTAGTCGAGGGCGGGCCCGGGCACCAGCGACGAGACCCGATCGACGAAGGCCTTCGTGAACTCGTCGGCGACGGGGCGCTCGACATAGATGCGCTCGATGGAGACGCAGAGCTGCCCCATCGACGAGAAGCAGGAGTACACCGCATTGGCCGCGGCCTGCGCGGGTTTCACGTCGTCGAGCACGAGCATCGGGTTCTTTCCGCCGAGCTCGAGTGAGACGCCGACGAGGCGCGACGCCGCGCGCTCCGCGACCTTCGTTCCCGTTGCTGTCGACCCGGTGAAGCAGACGTAGTCCCCGGCGTCGACCACGGCGTTGCCGATCTCGGTTCCGTCTCCCGCGACGACGGCCCAGAGGGCTGCCGGGACGCCGGCGTCGATGAACGCCCGACGCGTGGCGAGGATCGTCAGCGCGCCCTGGTTGTCCGCCTTCTGCACGACGGCGTTGCCGGTCGCGAGAGCGGGCACGATGTCCATCAGGGCGAGGCTGAGCGGATAGTTCCACGGCGTGATCACGCCGATGACGCCCTTGGCCTTGTAGCTGACACGAGTGGAGAAGACGAGCGGGATGCCGCCCCTGCGATGATGGGTCGCCAGCACGCGGCGCGCGGAGAGGGCCGCGTACCGGGTGGCATTCCCGCCCTGGAATACTTCCTCGAACGCCTGGCCGCGAGTCTTGCCCGTCTCGGTCTGCAGCACGTCGAGCAGGCGATCGCGGTCGGCAAGCAGCCGGTCGTGCGCCTTCAGGAGGATCCTGCGACGCGCGGCGAACCCGAGATCGAGCCAGGCCAGCTGCGCGACGCGAGCTGCGGCCGCGGCGTCCGCGACATCCGACGCCGTACTGGTCGGCAGGTCGTAGAGCACCTCCCCGGTGAACGGCGCGATGATGGGCGTGCTTGTCGCGCCGGAGGCCGAGAGGTCCTTGACCAGCTCGGCGGCGAGCGACCGGTCGACAACGATTCCGGACATGAGGCAAAACTACTACGAACGCCCGTGAACGCGCAGGTGAAATATGAACGCCGTTCGCTTTGCTGGTGACTGCGGTGGGCGCGGCCAGTAAGCTGCGATTCATGCCCAGCGCGGAGCACACCCTCAGTCGAAGAACAATCGCGACGTACGCGATCGGTTCACTCGGAACGGGCGGTTTCGCAACGCTGCCCGGTCTCGTCCTCGTCTACTACCTGACAGACAACCTCGGTCTCGCCGCGATCGCGTCCGGCATCATCGTGACGGCGGCGAAGGTGTGGGACGTGATCATCGACCCGCTGATCGGGTCGTGGAGCGACAGGAGCCTGGCCCTGCGGGGAACGCGGCGACGCCTCATGGTGCTCGGCGGATCCCTCCTGCCGGTGTTCTTCATCCTCACCTTCGCGGTGCCGCTCGGACTCCCCGGCTGGATCTCGGCGGCCTGGGTCTTCGTGGCGTTCGTGCTGACGGCGACGGCGTTCAGCTTCTTCCAGGTGCCGTACATCGCCCTGCCCGCAGAGCTCACGGCTGGGGGCGCTGCAGGATACGACCAGCGCAGCCGGCTGCTCGCCATGCGCGTGGTCGTGCTGACGTTCGCGATCCTGCTCTTCGGGGCGGGAGGACCGGCGCTTCGGTCGCTCGGCGGGAAGAACTCGTACGTCGGGTACCTGCTCATGGCCGTCGTCGCCGGCGTCGTGATCGGCGCCGGGATGCTCGTGTCGGCCAGGGTGGCTCCGCACGGTGTCGCCGTGGCCGAGGCGCCCTCCCGCACCGGGTATCGCGCGGGCTTCGCGGC
>Ga0247779_1001263_pt1 | contig 12484 bp, 10 predicted proteins | sample UWRJL221509R5_FD_179925 | JGI IMG/M metagenome (GOLD analysis project Ga0247779, IMG submission 179925) | Plant litter microbial communities from Arlington Agricultural Research Station in Wisconsin, United States - UWRJ-L221-509R-5 | ecosystem: Environmental > Terrestrial > Plant litter >...
AGCCGTCCTTCAGGCCCGGGATCTTGCCGACCTTGACTTCGTTCATGTCGTGGTCGCCGCGCAGCAGCAGCAGCCACACGGTCGACTTCACGATGTCGCCCTTGTCGTCGAGCTCGTCGGTGGCCAGCACCAGCGACTTCACGGTGCGATCCAGCGGCAGGCCCAGCAGCGCGGCGACGTCGGCACAGGTGCTCTTGCCCGGCGTCGGCGTCTTCGTCAGCGCGGCCGTCGGCGCGGCGCGCGCGGCGATCAGGGGGACAGCCTCGGCCAGTTCGATGTTGGCGGCGTAGTCGGAACCGGTGCTGTAGATCAGGGCGTCCTCGCCGGTGTCGGCGATCACCTGGAACTCCTCCGACAGGTCGCCGCCGATCGCGCCCGAGTCGGCCGCGACGGCGCGGTACTTCAGGCCGAAGCGGTCGAAGATCGCGCGATACGCGACGCGCATCACGTCGTAGCTGGCCTTGGCGGCGGCCGCGTCGCGGTCGAAGGAGTAGGCGTCCTTCATCGTGAACTCGCGGCCGCGCATGATGCCGAAGCGCGGGCGGCGTTCGTCGCGGAACTTGGTCTGGATCTGGTAGAAGTTCTTCGGCAGCTGCTTGTAGCTGCGCAGCTCCTGGCGCGCGATGTCGGTGACGGCTTCTTCCGACGTCGGCTGCAGCACGAAGTCGCGGTCGTGGCGATCCTTCACGCGCAGGAGCTCGGGGCCCATCTTGGAGAAGCGGCCGCTCTCGTCCCACAGCTCCGCCGGCTGCACGAACGGCATCGTGAGCTCGACCGCGCCGGCGCGGTTCATCTCCTCGCGCACGATGTTCTCGACCTTGCGAATGACGCGCAGGCCCATCGGCATGTAGTTGTAGATGCCGGCGCCGAGCTTCTTGACCATGCCCGCGCGGGTCATGAGCTTGTGGCTGGTCACTTCCGCGTCGGCGGGGGCTTCCTTGAGCGTGGAGACGAAGAACTGGGAGGCTTTCATGGGCGCAAGGTTACCGGGTTGTCATCAAGGAATCGCGATTCTCGGGGGCCGCATGCGGAAAAACGCGAACTCGTGTTTTGTGTACCGCCGGTGCAATAATGTCGACAGTTAAAGAATCGGGGTCAGATTATGCTCGACCGAGAGGGCTTCAGGCCCAACGTCGGCATTGTGCTGCTCAACTCGCGCAACCAGGTGTTCTGGGGAAAGCGTCTTCGCACGCATTCCTGGCAATTCCCGCAAGGGGGCATCAAATACGGCGAGTCGCCCGAGCAGGCGATGTTCCGAGAGCTCCACGAGGAAGTGGGGTTGGTGCCCGACCACGTGAAGATCCTCGCGCGCACTCGCGATTGGCTGCGCTATGAGGTTCCGGAACACTACATCCGCAAGGACGCGCGGGGGCACTACCGCGGCCAGAAACAGATCTGGTTCCTGCTGAAGCTGCTCGGCCGCGACAGCGACATGAACCTGCGCGCCACCGACCACCCCGAGTTCGACGCGTGGCGCTGGAACGACTACTGGGTGCCGCTGGACGTCGTCATCGAGTTCAAGCGCGGCGTCTACCAGTTGGCGCTGACCGAGCTCGCGCGCTTCCTGCCGAAGACGAACTACCACAACCGCTACCTGCGCGGCGGCCCGCGCGGGCCGCGCGACGATCACGACCCGCACAGCGACCTGCCCGAGGACGCGGCCGACGGCGGCCGCCTGGTGGGCCCGCGCCCGGGCTCGGACGATCCCGCGCGCGACGACCTGCCGGCGCGCTGACCGCTCGCTACGGCTTCGCGTCCGACGCGACGATCGGCTCCGCGGCGGGCGCGCCGCGGCCGCCGTGCAGCAGCCGGCCCAGCCGGCGCCAGGCGCGACGCGCCAGCTCGTCGACGAGGTAGTGGTGCAAGCCCGGCAGCGGGTCGTCCAGCCGCAGGTAGCCGTCGCGCCGGCGCACGCCCGCGGGCAGCGCGTCGGGCGGGCTGCGGTAGAACAGCGACGCGCTCCAGGCCTGCGGGCCATCGACGGTCTCGGGTGGCAGCGGCGGCAGGCCGCATTCCGCCCGGTACGACTGCAGCGGCAGGTTGACGCCGCACTGCGTGGCGATTTCCTCCTGCCAATTGGGGCGCCCGATGGTGGGCTCGACGATCACCAGGCGGCCGGTGCGCCGGTCGCGCTTGAACTCGATGCTGCCGATGCCCTGGAACGCCGCCGCGCGGATGAAGCGTTCCGCCTCGGCGGCCACGGCCGCCGCCTGCTCGCCCGCCTCCACGCAGATGCCGGTGCTGCCGACGTTCGGCGGATCGCAGACCAGCTTGCGGCCGCAGAACATGGCCAGCACGCGGCTCTCGCGGTCGCAGACGAACAGCGCGAAGTAGATGTCGGCATCGGCGCCGGGGATCCACTCCTGCACGACCACGCAGCCGCAGGCGGCCAGCATGCGCGCGCCGGCGGCCTCGGCCTGCTCGCGGCTATCCGCGCGCACCGCGCGTTCGGCGCGGCCGTTGAGCACCTGCAGCTTGTCGGCCGGCTTGAGCACCAGCGGCAGCTCGAGGTCGCGCAGCGCGGCGACGAGCTCGTCGCGCTGGCGCACGATCGACGTGCGCGGCACCGGCAGCCCGTGATCCTGCGCGAACTGCTGGAACGAGGCCTTGTTGGCCAGCACCCGCAGCCGGTCGGACGGCGGCAGCGTGAACAGGTACGCCGCGGCCAGCTCGTCGCGATGGTCGTTGACGACATCGACATGCAGGTCGCTTCCCAGCATCAGCACGGCCGGTCGGCCGAGGCGCCGCCTGAGCGCCAGCAGGCCGTCGACCAGCACGCGTCCGTCGAGCTCGGCCACCTGCGTGACCTGCGCGAACCGAGACAGCCCCGCCGGGCACCAACGCGTGGTGGTGACGACATGCACCTCGATGCCGCGGCCGGCCAGGCTGCGCAGCATGCCCAGGCAGTTGAGGCCCTCCCCGACGACGACGACGGGTACCCCGGAGGGTGTCTGATCTGCAGGCATGTGTTGCCGGATTCCCGACTCACGACCGGGGCGCGCAAGGGCGCGCGGCCTACTGCGTGAGAACGCGGAATTTTCCTCGACAGGTCGTTTCGCACCTGAAGCGAAGCTGTCCATTCACCGGTTTGGGTGAGCCGGCGGCGCCGCCCGCTCGCCGTCTCAACCGAGCACGAGGTTGTCCCGGTGCACCAGCTCGGGCTCGTTCGCGTAGCCCAGCGCCGCCTCGATCTGCGACGACGGCTTGCGCGCGATGAGGCGCGCCTCGGCCGACGAGTAGTTGGCCAGGCCGCGCGCCACGACGCGGCCATCCAGCGCGCGCACGGCGATGACGTCGCCGCGGCGGAAGTCGCCCTCGACCTCGCGCACGCCGATCGGCAGCAGGCTCTTGCCTTCGGCGCGCAGCTTGAGCGCGGCGCCGTCGTCGACCACCACCGCCCCGCGCAGCTGCAGGTGATCCACCATCCAGCGCTTGCGGGCCGCGACCTTGGCGGTCTGGGCGACGAGCAGCGTGCCGATCGGCTCCCCGGCGGCCAGGCGCAGCAGCACGTCGTCCTCGCGGCCCCAGGCGATCGCGGTGCTGGTGCCGGAGCCGGCCGCGCGCTTCGCCGCGAGGATCTTGGTGAGCATGCCGCCGCGGCCGATCGAGGAGCCGGCGCCGCCGGCCATGCGCTCGAGCTCGGGGTCGCCCGCGCGGGCGCGCGCGACGAACGTCGCGTCGGGGTGCTTGCGCGGGTCGGCGGTGTAGAGGCCGGGCTGGTCGGTGAGGATCACGTAGGCGTCGGCGTCGACCAGGTTGGCCACCAGCGCGCCCAGCGTGTCGTTGTCGCCGAACTTGATCTCGTCGGTGACGACGGTGTCGTTCTCGTTGATGACCGGGATCACCTTGAGCCCGAGCAGCGTCACCAGCGTGGAGCGGGCGTTGAGGTAGCGCTCGCGATCGGCCAGGTCGGCGTGCGTGAGCAGCACCTGCGCGCTGCCGAAGCCGTGCTCGCGCAGCTTGCTCTCGTACATCTGCGCCAGGCCCATCTGGCCGACCGCGGCGGCGGCCTGCAGCTCGTGCAGTTCCTTCGGACGCGCGGTCCAGCCCAGGCGCTTCATGCCTTCGGCGATGGCGCCGGACGAGACCATCACGATCTCGCGGCCCGCCCGGCCCAGCGCGGCCATCTGGCGGCACCAGTTGCCGATGGCCTCGGCATCGACGCCGCGGCCTTCGTTCGTGACGAGGCTGGAGCCCACTTTGACGACGATGCGGCGCGCGGCGCGCAGCTCGTCGTTGACCGTGGTGGCGTCGGCCGCCGCGGAGGACGCCGCGCCGGACGTCATGCCGCCCGGGTGCGGCGCCGGGCGGACACGACGCGCTCGGCGCTTTCGGTGGCGAGCTCGGGCTCCGGCTCGATCGGCGCGAAGCGCGGATCGAGCGGCTCGTCGTTGCCGGCCTTCGCGGCCTTGGCGATCACCTTCCTGGCGGCACGCACCGGGCGCACGGGCTCGGCGACCGCGGGCGCGACGTTCGGCCCGTCGGCCTCGAAACGCGGGTCGACCGGCGGCGCCGGCTGCTCGACCTGGGCGTGCACGTGCTCGAAGATCGCGTGCAGCATCGGCTGCAGGCCTTCGCGCGCCAGCGCCGAGATCTCGAAGACCGGGCCCTTCCACTTCAGGCGCTTGACGATGTCCTTGCAACGCGCGGCGCGCTCGTCGGCCGGCACCATGTCCAGCTTGTTGAGCACGAGCCAGCGCGGCTTGGCGGCGAGCTCGGGGTCGTACTTCTCGAGCTCCTTGGCCAGGGCCTTCGCTTCCTTGACCGGATCCACGGCGGCGTCGAACGGCGCCGCGTCGATCACGTGCAGCAGCAGCCGGGTGCGCTGCAGGTGGCGCAGGAACTGGTGGCCGAGACCCGCGCCTTCGGCGGCGCCCTCGATCAGGCCCGGGATGTCGGCGACGACGAAGCTCTTCTCGGGGCCGACCCGCACCACGCCCAGGTTCGGGTGCAGCGTGGTGAACGGATAGTCGGCGATCTTCGGACGCGCGTTGGAGATGGCGGTGATCAGCGTCGACTTGCCGGCGTTGGGCATGCCCAGCAGGCCGACGTCGGCCAGCACGCGCAGCTCGAGGCGCACTTTCTTCTCTTCGCCCGGCCAGCCGGGCGTCTTCTGGCGCGGCGCGCGGTTGGTGCTGGTCTTGTAGTGCAGGTTGCCGAAGCCGCCATCGCCGCCCTTGCAGAGCAGCACCGGCACGTCGGGCTCGACGAGCTCGGCCAGGATCTGGTCGGTCTCGAAGTCCTTGATCATCGTGCCGACCGGCACCCGCAGGACGATGTCCTCGGACGCCGCGCCGAACTGGTCGGCACCGCGGCCGGGCTCGCCGTTGCGGGCCTCGTGGCGGCGGTTGTAGCGGTAGTCGATCAGCGTGTTGAGGTTGCGGTCGCCCACGAACCAGACGCTGCCGCCCTTGCCGCCGTTGCCGCCGTTGGGGCCGCCGAAGGGGATGCACTTCTCACGACGGAAGCTCATGCAGCCTGCGCCGCCATTGCCGGCGGCGATGTCGATCACGGCTTCATCAACGAATTTCATGGGAGGTCCTTCCTTGCGGCGGCGCCGACTTCAAGACAATAAACGAGAAAGCCCCGGCATGCCGGGGCTCACGCAAACCGAAATGAAGGCGAATCCGCGTTTTACAGCGGGGTCACGAACACGGTTTGACGGTTCAGGCTGCCCTTGGTGGCAAACGAGATCTTGCCGTCGACCAGCGCGAACAGCGTGTGGTCGCGGCCCATGCCGACGTTGTCGCCGGCGTGGAACTTGGTGCCGCGCTGGCGAACGATGATGGAACCGGCCGAGACCGTTTCACCGCCGTAGCGCTTCACGCCGAGCATCTTCGGTTGGGAGTCGCGGCCGTTGCGGGTGGAACCGCCGCCTTTTTTCTGTGCCATGGTGCATTAGCTCCTGTGCAGTGAGTTCGGGCGAATCGACGCTTACGCGTTGATGGCCGAGATCTCGAGTTCGGTGAAGTGCTGGCGATGACCGCCATGCTTCTGGTAGTGCTTGCGACGGCGCATCTTGAAGATGCGAACCTTGTCGTGACGACCTTGGGCAACCACGGTAGCCTTCACGCTTGCACCCGCGACCAGGGGCGCGCCGACCGTCAGTTCCGCGCCGTTTCCGACAGCGAGAACCTGGTCCAACACGATTTCCTGGCCAACGTCCGCAGCAATCTGTTCTACCTTAATCTTTTCGCCGGCAGCAACCTTGTATTGCTTGCCACCGGTTTTTACGACCGCGTACATAAATGACCTTTCAGTTAACTTCATCGCCGTCCGACGGATGAGGCCGGCGTTGCCTGCCTCCCGGACGACGCGGTCGAAACTTGCATTTCGAGGGAGTCGCCCCGGCCAGGATGTCCCGCATGTGGTCATGCGGTAACCCCCGGCCCAGACACGCTTGGACCGCCATTGGTCGGCGAAGCCCTCGATCATATCATTGAGCCGTTCGAACGTCAAAGCAACCCGCGGGGACAGGTCGGCGGCCCTCCGGGCTTCCTATAATGGCCGATTCCCATCCCGCGAACTGTCGTGAACGCCCCCCTCACCCACGCGCCCCTGCCTGTCGATCCGATGGCTGCCGAGATGCAGGCCGTCGACGACGTGATCCGCCGCCGGCTGACGTCCGAGGTCGCGCTCGTCGACCAGATCGCGAACTACATCGTCGGGGCCGGCGGCAAGCGCATCCGGCCGCGGCTGGTGCTGCTGTTCTCGCGTGCGCTGTCGTTCTCGGGAAACAGCCGTTTCGAGCTCGCGGCGATCATCGAATTCATCCACACCGCCACGCTGCTGCACGACGACGTCGTCGACGAGTCCGCGCTGCGCCGCGGCCGCGCCACCGCCAACGCGCTGTTCGGCAACGCGGCCAGCGTGCTGGTGGGCGACTTCCTGTATTCGCGCGCCTTCCAGCTGATGGTGGAGGTGGGCCGCATGCGCGTGCTGGACGTGCTCGCCGACGCCACCAACGTCATCGCCGAAGGCGAAGTGCTGCAGCTGATGAACATGCACGACGCCGACCTGGCCGTCGAGGACTACCTGCGCGTCATCCGCTACAAGACGGCCAAGCTGTTCGAGGCCAGCGCGCGCCTGGGCGCCGTGATCGCCGATGCGCCGCGCGACATCGAGGAAGCCTGCGCCAACTTCGGCCGCTCGCTGGGCACCGCGTTCCAGCTGATCGACGACCTGCTCGACTACGAAGGCGACCCTGCCGCGCTGGGCAAGAACGTGGGTGACGACCTGCGCGAGGGCAAGCCGACGCTGCCGCTGCTGTTCGCGATGTCGCACGGCACGCCGGAAGAAAGCGCGCTGATCCGCCACGCCATCGAAGAAGGCGAGGTCGAGCGGCTCGGCGAGATCGTGCAGATCGTGCGCCGCACCGGCGCCATCGACGCGACGCGCGACGCGGCGCGCCGCGAGGCCGACCACGCACGCGCGCAGCTGGCGGCGCTGCCGGACTCGGATGCGAAGAGGGCGCTGCTCGAGCTGTGCCTGAGATCGGTGGAACGCTCCTCCTGAGCCTTGTCGCCGCGCCGGCCCTTGTCGAGCCTCCAAAAGATGTGCGAGAATGCTTAGCTCAGCGAAACGGAGCGCCAAAGCAGCGCTGCGGATCGAACGGACGTCCGCAGGGACAGCGTCGGAGGCTTTGCAGCTTCGCTGAAACATCGGGGTGTAGCTTAGCCTGGTAGAGCGCTACGTTCGGGACGTAGAGGCCGGAGGTTCGAATCCTCTCACCCCGACCAGATCATGAAGCAGCGGAATTCGGTTGCCGCGCAAAAAAACGACGAAGGAGCCCACGGGCTCCTTTTGTCGTTTCTACGGTCGAGTTACTTCCTGAATCTATTTTCATCGCATTCCGCGAATTAACTGACGATTCACGAAGCTTTTGCCGCTGGCGGGAAACGGCACGGTTATCGTAGGCTTCTCTCGATTTACTTCACCTTATCCATCGGCGATGATCGCCGTGTGGCGCCAATGGGCGCCGTCCACACCTCTTGCGGCTCCCGACGATGGCAGTTGACACTTTCCTCGACGCACCACAAACCAACCTTTCGGGGGTTGCACGCATCCTGGTGCGCGCGGGTCGCATCGAGCCGAAGGCGGCGGAAGACCTGACGAAGCTGGCGCTGGACAAGCGCAGCTCGTTCGTCGCCCAGCTCATCGAGACCAACACGATGAAGCCGCTGGCGCTGGCGCATGCGCTGTCCACCGCGCTGGCGGTGCCGCTGCTCGACCTGGACGCCGTCGATCCGAAGCAGCTGCCGCAAGGCATCGTCGACGCCAAGCTCGTCTCGCAATACCGCATCTTCCCGCTCGGCAAGCGCGGCGGCCGGCTGTTCATCGCCTGCGCGGATCCGACCGACCAGGAGGCCGTCGAGCGCATCAAGTTCGCCACCCAGCTGGCGCCGGAGTGGATCGTCGTCGAGTACGACAAGCTGATGCGCCTGGTCTCCGACCAGCAGACCACCACCACGCAGTCGATGGAGGCGCTGGTCTCGTCGGACTTCGAGTTCGAGGTCAGCGACGAGGATCCTTCCGCGCAGCAGGACAAGCCCGACGTCGCCAGCGAGGTCGAGGACGCCCCGGTCGTCAAGTTCCTGCACAAGATGCTGATCGACGCGATCAACCTGCGCGCGTCCGACCTGCACTTCGAGCCCTACGAATTCAACTACCGCGTGCGCTTCCGCGTCGACGGCGAGCTGCGCGAGATCACGCAGCCGCCGATCGCCATCAAGGAGAAGCTGGCCTCGCGCATCAAGGTCATCTCGCGGCTGGACATCTCGGAAAAACGCGTGCCGCAGGACGGCCGGATGAAGCTGAAATTCGGCTCCAAGACGATCGACTTCCGGGTCAGCACGCTGCCCACGCTTTACGGCGAGAAGATCGTGATCCGGGTGCTCGATCCGTCGAGCGCGCGGCTGGGCATCGAGGCGCTGGGCTACGAGCCGCCCGAGAAGGAGCGGCTGCTCACCGCCATCGTGCGGCCGTACGGCATGGTGCTGGTCACCGGCCCGACGGGTAGCGGCAAGACGGTGTCGCTATATACCTGCCTGAACATGCTCAATCAACCGGGCGTGAATATCTCGACGGTCGAGGATCCGGCCGAAATCAACATGCCGGGCGTCAATCAGGTCAATGTCAACGACAAGGCGGGCCTGAATTTCGCCGCGGCGCTCAAATCCTTCCTGCGGCAGGATCCGGACGTGATCATGGTCGGCGAGATCCGCGACCTGGAAACGGCCGACATCGCGATCAAGGCCGCGCAGACGGGCCACATGGTGCTGTCGACGCTGCACACCAACGACGCGCCCACCACCCTCACCCGCCTGCAGAACATGGGCGTGGCGCCGTTCAACATCGCGTCGTCCATCCTGCTGATCACCGCGCAGCGCCTGGTGCGCCGGCTGTGCGAGAGCTGCAAGGTGCCGGCCGACTACCCGCGCGCGTCGCTGCTGCGCGCCGGCTACACCGAAGAGATGCTGGACGACACCTGGCGGCCCTACCGCGCCGTCGGTTGCGCCAATTGCAACAACGGCTACCGCGGCCGCGTCGGCATCTACCAGGTGATGCCCATCACCGAGCAGATGCAGCAGGTCATCCTCCAGCAGGGCAACGCCACCGACATCGCCAAGTGCGCGGCCTCCGACGGCGTGCGCACGCTTCGCGAGTCGGGCCTGGTCAAGGTCAAGCTCGGCGTGACGACGCTGGAGGAAGTCATTTCCGCCACCAACGAATGAGTCGCTTACAAGTCGAGCTCACACCACGCCTTCTCCAAGGCAGAATCGCGCAACCATGCCCGACAGGGCGGTTGGAGGACTGATGGCTACTGCAGTAGCGGCGAAGCGCGCCGCGGATTTCATCTTCGAATGGGAAGGCAAGGACCGCAGCGGCAAGCTCGTGCGCGGCGAATTGCGTGCGGGCGGCGAAGCGGCGGTGAGCGCCAGCATGCGCCGCCAGGGCATCATGGTCACGAAGGTGAAGAAGCGCCGCATGAGCGGCGGCAAGTCCATCGGCGGCAAGGACATCGCCATCTTCACCCGCCAGCTGTCCACCATGATGAAGGCCGGCGTGCCGCTGCTGCAGGCGTTCGACATCGTCGGCCGCGGATCCACCAACCCGCGCATGACCCGCCTGCTCAACGAGATCCGCGGCGACGTCGAGACCGGCACCAGCCTGTCCTCGGCGTTCCGCAAGCATCCGCAGTACTTCGACGCGCTGTACTGCAACCTCGTCGAGGCCGGCGAAGCCGGCGGTATCCTGGAAGAGCTGCTGGCCCGCCTGGCGCTGTACCAGGAAAAGACGATCGCCATCAAGCAGAAGGTCAAGTCGGCGCTGATCTACCCGACGTCCGTCATCGTCGTCGCGTTCGGCGTGCTGACGGTCATCATGATCTTCGTGATCCCGTCGTTCAAGGAAGTGTTCACCTCGTTCGGCGCCGAACTGCCGGCGCCCACGCTGGTCGTGATGGCGATGAGCGACTACTTCATCCACTACTGGTGGCTGATCTTCGGCGTCATCTTCGGCGGCGGCTACATGTTCATCCAGACATGGAAGCGCTCCGAGAAGATGCAGTTCTTCATGGACCGCCTGCTGCTGAAGATGCCCATCTTCGGCGACCTGGTGATGAAGTCGGTCGTGGCGCGCTGGACGCGCACGCTCTCGACGATGTTCGCGGCCGGCGTGCCGCTGGTCGAGGCGCTCGACTCCGTCGGGGGCACCGCCGGCAACCTCGTCTTCACGCAGGCCACGCAGCAGATCCAGCGCGACGTGGCGGCCGGCTCGGCGCTGACCACCGCGATGACCAGCGCCAACGTCTTCCCGACGATGGTGCTGCAGATGTCGGCGATCGGCGAGGAGTCCGGCGCGCTCGACGACATGCTGGCGCGCGCCGCCGAGTTCTACGAAGAGGAAGTCGACGAGATGGTCAAGGGCCTGTCCACGCTGATGGAGCCGATCATCATCGTCGTGCTGGGCACGCTGATCGGCGGCATCGTCGTGTCGATGTACCTGCCCATCTTCAAGATCGGCCAAGTGGTCTGAGCGTTGGACGAGATCCTTTCCAGTCTGTGGCAGGTCTGCGGATCTCCTGCCGCGCTCGGCGTGCTCGGCCTGCTCGTCGGCAGCTTCCTCAACGTGGTGGTCTACCGCAAGCCGGTCATCATGATGCGCGAGTGGCTGCTGGACACCGGCGGCATGCTGGGCGAGGGCGAGGTCTGGAAGACCGTCTTCGCCAAGGCCCAACCCGCTGAGCTGACCGAGGCCGGCAAGACCATCGACGCCCATCTCGAGATCCTCACGCCGCTGGGCCTGGCCACGCCGCGCTCGCGCTGCGGCGCGTGCGGCCACCCGATCCGCTGGTACGAGAACATCCCGCTGGTGAGCTGGCTCGCGTTGCGTGCCAAGTGCTCCGCGTGCGGGACGCCGATCTCCGTGCGCTACCCGCTGGTCGAACTGGCGACGGGCGTGCTGTTCGCGCTGGCCGCCTGGAAATTCGGCCCGCATCCGGCCACGCTGGCCTGGTGCGCGGCGATCGCGCTGCTGGTCGCGATGGCGCTGATCGACCTCGACACCAAGTACCTCCCCGACGACCTCACCTACCCGCTGCTGTGGGGCGGCCTCGTCTTCGCGGCGCTCGGCTGGACGATCCCGCTGCCGGAGGCCGTCTGGGGGGCCGTCGCCGGCTACGTTCCGCTGTGGCTCGTCGCCGGCGGCTTCGCGTTGCTGATGAAGCGCCAGGGCATGGGCGGCGGCGACCTCAAGCTGCTCGCCGCGCTCGGGGCGTGGCTGGGCTGGCAATCCATCCTGCCGATCATCCTGATCGCCTCCGTGGTCGGCCTGGCCGTCAACGTCCCGCGCATGGTGCTGGGCAAGCACCAGCGCCACCAGCAATACCCGTTCGGCCCGTTCCTGGCGGGCGCGGGCCTGATCGTGACCTTCGTCGGCACCGACACCTTGCTGGCATGGGCGGGCATCAGCTTCACGGGCTGACGTCCGGCCCGAGGATCGGCCTGACCGGCGGCATCGGCTCGGGCAAGAGCACGGTCGCGCGCCGCTTCGGCACCCTCGGCGCGCTGGTGGTCGACACCGATGCCGTCGCCCATTCGCTGACCGCCCCCGGCGGCGCCGCGATCCCCGCGATCGCCGCCGCGTTCGGCGCCGGCATGATCGCCGCCGACGGCGCGATGGATCGCGCCAGGATGCGCGGGCTCGTCTTCGACCAGCCCGCGCAACGCCAGCGTCTCGAGGCCATCCTGCACCCGATGATCGGCGACGCCACGCGCGCGCAGGCGTCACGCGCGGGCGCGGGGCAGGCGATCGTCTTCGACGTGCCGCTGCTCACGGAGTCGGGCAGCTGGCGCGGGCGCGTCGACCGCGTCGTCGTGGTCGACTGCCTGCTGGCGACGCAGGTCGCGCGCGTGGTGGCGCGGTCGGGCTGGACGGCCGAGGCCGTCGAACGCACCATCGCCCAGCAGGCCACGCGCGCACA
>Ga0247779_1001264_pt1 | contig 12479 bp, 11 predicted proteins | sample UWRJL221509R5_FD_179925 | JGI IMG/M metagenome (GOLD analysis project Ga0247779, IMG submission 179925) | Plant litter microbial communities from Arlington Agricultural Research Station in Wisconsin, United States - UWRJ-L221-509R-5 | ecosystem: Environmental > Terrestrial > Plant litter >...
CCGCCTGGGCCTGAAGGAGCTGCCCGAGGAAGACCGTGGGCGCTACAACACGCTGGCCGGCATGATCATGCTGCTGCTGGGACGTTTGCCGCGCACGGCCGACGTGGTGGAATGGAATGCTTGGAGATTCGAGGTCGTCGACCTCGATGGCAAGCGCGTGGATAAAGTGCTGGTCAGCCGACTGGCGATCGATGGAGCGAACGACTAAATGAGCAACCCCCCTCTCTACGGCAACCTGGTCCCGCTGGACCGTGTCGCGCACAAGAACCTGCGCCTGCGCACCGACGCGTTGGTGACCTCGCGCGCCGCGACGCAGAACTCGCTGTTCCTGACGGTGGTCGAGTTCGCCGATGCCTGCAAGGAATACCCGGTCGTCTTCGTCCGCGTCGGGGAACCGGCAGCCGCGGACGGCAAGATCACCGTCGCCCCGCTGGCCGTGACCGGCCTGAAGCCGAACACCAATATGTTCGTCGACGGCGACAAGTGGAAGGGCAACTACGTCCCGGCCTACCTGCGCCGCTATCCGTTCGCGATGGCCCGCATCGAAGGCCAGGACCAGGTCGCCGTCTGCTACGACGAGCAGTGGGCCGGTTTCTCGCAGACCGAAGGCAGCTCGCTGTTCGCGGCCGATGGTCAGCCGACCGAGTTCCTGCTGAACGCCAAGACCTTCCTCGAGAACTTCGAGACCGAAGCCGAGCGCACCCGGCTGATCTGCGAGCAGATCGTCGATACCGGCCTGCTTCAGGACATGCGCTTCGAGGCCACGCTGCCGGACGGCGAGAAGATGGAGGTCGAAGGCTTCCTGGCCATCGACGAGAAGAAACTGGCCGAGCTGCCGGACGACAAGGTGGTGCAGCTGTTCCGCAGCGGCATCCTCTCGCTGATCGAAATGCATCGTGTCTCGATGGGCAACATGAACCGCCTGGCGAACCTGCACGCGGCTGCCAAGGCTGAGGCCGCCAAGGCCTGACCGCGCGCCGCCTTGCGCGGCAAACCGCTGAAAAGGCCGGCCCTCGAGAGAGGTGTCGGCCTTGATGTTTTTGCATCCTCAGGCGTGCGGACGAGCCACCGGCCGGTCGGTGCCGTCGTTGCTACGCGCCGTTACAGGGCTGGCACGCGGAACCGACTGCATCCGCTTGCAGTCGCGCGTCGCTTTGGGGTGATCTTCCTAGGGGATGTCACAGAACCGTTGCATTGCATGAGCCGGTCGGCCTGTCGCTCTAAAGAGGTTTTCTCCGAAATACCGGATAGCAAATGTAAGTTTCCCTGGTAATTTGTTGGAGTTGACTTTTCTACCCCCATTCAGGGGGGTTGAGCAGCTAGACTCCCGCCAACTCGGAACTTTTCACTAAAACATGCGGCCTTGAACAAAGGACATCATGCAGCCCGACAAGGCGTAGGACGACGACTTGTCGACATGCAGTCGATGGCCGGCGGGCAGGCGCTCAGGTCGGCGGCGCTCGCGATATTGCTGCGTGAGCGGGCCGCTACGGGCGGGTTTGCGGTCCAGTCCGCGCATACCGAAGGGAAACCGAGGTGTTGGCGAAATTGAAAGAAGAATATCGTCTGGCCGCTTGAGTCCGGCGCGGCATGTCCGATATGCCGTAGAGGGGTCAGATCAAAGGGGATGGAAGCGTCTGCTTGTGTGCGTGGTGCCGCCGAAAAACGGGGGCTCGCGGCAAGCAATGAGTAGAGAGCAGGCCTACCCATGCATGTACTGATGCATGGGCGCGCCGCAGGAGAGGAAGGAAGCAGTACATGCGGTTCATGAACACCCCCGGCGCGATGTTGCCGATGATTCAACAGGCCACGGCCCATCCGGCGCTGGGTGCCCCTTCGGCTGTCTGCCTGGCGGGTCTGCCGGCACTGCGGACGCGCGCCTTCCGCCCGGGGCACGCCGCACCGCATTTCAATCCGGTGACTGGCGAGTTGATCGAGGGTTTCGCGATTCACGCCGCCCATGACCTGCTGCAGCGCCGCGCCGCCCGCGCACTGACCGCGCGCCGCTACGCGCAGCGCGGCTACCAGTGCAGCGAGGTTGCGCCGGAGGTCGAACGCCACCTGCTGACGCTGCGCGCCGAGGCCGACCAGAAGATCGTCGGCACCATGGGCATCCGCAGCGATTCCGAGCACGGCCTGGCCGCCGATCTCGTCTTCCCCGACGAGGTCGCCGCGATGCGCGAGGCCGGCCGTTCGCTGTGTGAGTTCACGCAGCTTGCGCTGGATGAGAACGAGGCGCCGTCCAAGCATGTGCTGGCCGCGCTGTTCCATACCGCCTACATCCACGCCCATCACGTCAATGGCGCCGAGTGGCTGGTGATCGAGGTCAATCCGCGCCACGTCGCCTACTACCGCCGGATGCTGGGCTTCCGCGTCTGCGCCGAGGCGCGGCCGAACCCTCGCGTGCAGGCGCCGGCAGTGCTGATGACGCTGGACTTCAGCTATGTGGAAGAGCAGGTCGAAACCTACGGCGGACGCCCCGAACTGATCGGCCAGACCCGTTCGCTGTACCCGTACTTCTATTCGCCCGAGGAAGAGTCCGCCATCCTCGAGCGGATGCGCGACGGCGTGTCGCTTCAGTCCGCGGCTGGGCGCCAGCCGAGCTGACGCGAGAGTTCCTCGCCGGCCTGCTTCAGCAGCGGGGCGAGGGCGCCGTCCGGGCGCAGGTCGAAGCTGCCGCTGGGGCCGATCGCGGTCAGCGACAGCACGATGCGCCCCGCATCGTCGAAAACCGGCGCGGCCAGCGCGCTGACACCCTGCACCACGCCATCCTGCGAATCGGCCAGGCCGTTCTGACGCACGTCGGCGAGCAGCGCCGCGTCCGGCATCCGCTCGCCGGCGAGCTTTCCCTTCACGGCGGCCGCGGGCAGATGCGCGGCGAACAGCCGGCCCGAGGCAGTGCCCGTCAGACTCATCACCGTGCCGTGGCGCATGCTGATGTGCACGGGGCTGGGCGCCTCGGCCACGCGCACGATCGTCGGCCCGCGGTTGCCCCAGACGGCGATGGCCACCGTGTGGCCCAGCAGCGCGGCCAGTTCCTCGATGCGCGGCGTCGCCAGCCGCACCGGCTCGTACTGCTGCAGGCTGATCAATCCCAGTTGCAGCGCCAGCGGCCCCAGGCCGTACCTCCCACTGACCGCCTCCTGCTCCACCAGGCCCAGCTTGATGAAGCTGACGAGGTACGGGTGCGCCTTCGCCGGTGGCATGTCCGCCGCGGCGGCCAAGTCCTTCAAGGCCATCGGCCGGCCGTGGTTGGCCAGTGCGATCAGCAACTGGCCGCCCGTTTCGATGCTCTGGATGCCGCGTGGGCCTGGAGTTGTTTCGTCCATGCCGGCATTGAATCAGAAAATTAGGAATAGACAAATCAATTTGTATTGGATTAAATTGTCGCCACTGTGCCAGACACGCGTCCAGGAGACATAGCCCATGAAGACCTTCGCCTCGCATGCCGACCTTGAGATCAAGAAGGTCAGCTTCGACAAGCTCTCCGAGCACGCTTACGCCTACACGGCTGAAGGCGACCCGAATACCGGCATCGTCGTCGGCGACGACGCGGTGATGGTGATCGACACGCAGGCCACCCCGGTGATGGCGCAGGACGTGATCCGCCGTATCCGCGAGGTCACCGACAAGCCGATCAAGTACGTGCTGCTGAGCCACTACCATGCGGTGCGCGTGCTGGGCGCCTCGGCCTACCAGCCCGAGCACATCATCGCCAGCCAGGACACCTATGACCTGATCGTCGAACGCGGCGAGCAGGACAAGGCCAGCGAGATCGGCCGCTTCCCTCGCCTGTTCCAGAACGTCGAATCGGTGCCGCCCGGCATGACCTGGCCCACGATCACCTTCACCGGCAAGATGACCCTGTGGCTCGGCAAGCTGGAGGTGCAGATCCTGCAGCTCGGCCGCGGCCACACGAAGGGCGACACGGTGGTCTGGCTGCCACAGGACAAGGTGCTGTTCAGCGGCGACCTGGTCGAGTTCGATGCCACGCCCTATGCCGGCGACGCCTACTTCCAGGACTGGCCGCAGACGCTGGACAACATTGCCGCGTTGCAGCCCGAGAAGCTGGTGCCCGGCCGTGGCCCGGCCCTGCGCACGCCGGCCGAAGTCAGCGCGGGCCTGGCCGGCACCAAGGCCTTCGTGAGCGAGCTGTATGCCAGCGTCAAGTCAGGCGCCAGTGCCGGCCGCGATCTCAAGGCCGTCTACCGCGAAACCTACGAGCGCCTGGCGCCGAAATACGGCCACTGGGTGATCTTCGCGCACTGCATGCCCTTCGACGTGACCCGCGCCTACGACGAGGCCACCAGCTACCCCGATCCGCGCATCTGGACGGCCGAGCGCGACCTCGCCATGTGGCAGGCGCTCGAGCGCGATTGATCGGCTCATGCTGAAGACCTACCAGGCGCCCGAGTACGCCTACGACCGCTGTGCCCCGCAGCGCCGGCCGGTGGTCGTCGTCGGTGCCGGTCCGGTGGGACTCACCGCCGCGCTGGATCTGGCACGGCGCGGCGTGCCCGTGCTGGTGCTGGACGACAACAACCGCGTCAGCCTCGGCTCGCGCGCCGTCTGCTATGCCAAGCGCACGCTGGAACTGCTGGACCGCCTGGGCGTCGGCGAGGCGTTGGTGGCGCGGGGCGTGAAGTGGCAGATCGGCAAGGTCTTCCATGGTGAGGGCCTGGCCTATCAGTTCGACCTGTTGCCGCAGCCGCAGCACAAGCAGCCGGCGATGATCAATCTGCAGCAGTACCACCTGGAAGAGGCGCTGGTGAACGCCTGCCTGTGCGAGCCCTTGGTGGCGCTGCACTGGAAGCACAGGCTGGTGGGCCTGACGAGCAAGGCCGATGGTGTCGAACTGCAGGTCGAGACGCCCGATGCGACGTTCACACTCGAAGCCGATTGGCTGATCGCCTGCGACGGCGCCGGCAGCGACACGCGCCGGCTGCTGGGCCTGGACTTCGAGGGCCAGGTCTTCCACGACCGCTTCCTGATCGCGGACGTCGTAATGAAGGCCGACTTCCCCACGGAGCGCTGGTTCTGGTTCGACCCTCCCTTCCACCCCGGCCAGTCGGTGCTGCTGCACAAGCAGGCCGACAGCGTCTACCGCATCGACTTCCAGCTCGGCCGCGATGCCGATCCGGCCGAGGAGAAGAAGCCGGAGCGGGTGATTCCACGTATCCGCGCGATGCTCGGGCCGCGGGCCGAGTTCGAGCTGGAGTGGGTCTCGGTCTACCAGTTCGCCTGCCGGCGGATGAAAGACTTCCGCCATGGCCGCGTGCTGTTCGCGGGCGACGCGGCGCACCAGGTCTCGCCCTTCGGTGCGCGTGGCGCCAACAGCGGCATGCAGGACGCCGACAACCTCGGCTGGAAGCTGGCCGCGGTGATCGCAGGCAGCGCGCCCGAATCGCTGCTCGACAGCTACCACGCCGAGCGCGCCGCCGCTGCCGACGACAACATCCGCAACTCCACCCGCTCCACCGACTTCATCAGCCCCAAGAGCCGCGCCTCGCTGCGCCTGCGTAATGCGGTGCTGGAGCTGGCGCGCACGCAACCGTTCGCGCGGCCGCTGGTCAACAGCGGGCGCCTGTCGATGCCCACGCCTTACGCCCAGTCGCCCTTGAACACGCCCGACGAGGACCTGTTCGACGGTGGCCCCGCGCCAGGTAGCCCCTGCGTCGATGCGCCGCAGGGGTACGGCTGGTTGCTCAAGCAGCTGGCGGAGGGCTTCACCTTGCTGAGCGCGGGGCCTGTGCCATCGGACCTGCCCGTCGTCGAGCTCGGTACCGTCGGCCTGGAGCGTTACGACGCAAGACCTGGCACCTGCTACTTGATCCGCCCCGACCGTGTCGTCGCCGCCCGCTGGCGCCGCTTCGATGCGGTCAAAGTGCATGCCGCACTGGAGCGCGCGCGATGCCGCTGATTCTGACGCCCAACATCCCGGATCCGGACGGCTTCTATGCCGCCCTCATCGACAGCCAGCGGGACATGAGCGACGAGCAGGCCGACATGCTGCTCGCCAAGCTCGTGCTGATCCTGGCCAACCATATCGGCGATCGGGCCGTGCTCGACGAGGCACTGGCCCTGGCCCGAGACAACACGGTGAACTCATGAGCTCTTTGCAATATCAATCCGGCTTCGGCAACGAGCACGCCAGCGAGGCGCATTCCGGCGCACTGCCGGTCGGCCGCAACAGCCCGCAGAAGGTGGCGCTGGGCCTTTATGCCGAGCTGCTGTCGGGCACGGCCTTCACCGCACCGCGCGCCGAAAACCTGCGCACCTGGATGTACCGCCGCCGGCCTTCGGTCGTCGTCGGTGGCTACCGCCCGCTGGAACACCGCTTCCTGAAGAGCGGCGCCGCCGAGGGGCAGGTCGTGCCTCCGGACCCGCTGCGCTGGGCGCCGACGACCATACCCGATGCCGCCACCGAGCCGCTGGACTTCATCGACGGCCTGCGCACTTTTGCCGTCAACGGCGACCCGGACGCCCAGGTCGGCATCGCCGTACACCTTTACCTTGCCAACCGGTCGATGGGCCGCCGCGCCTTCGTCGATGCGGACGGCGAACTGCTGATCGTGCCGCAGCAGGGGGCGCTGCGTGTCACCACCGAGCTGGGCCTGCTCGATGTGCAGCCGGGCGAGATCGCGCTGATCCCGCGCGGCCTGGTCTTCAAGATCGATGTGGACGGCCCCGCGCGCGGCTACGTCTGCGAGAACTACGGCGCCGCCTTCCGCCTGCCGGAACTGGGCCCGATCGGCTCCAACGGCCTGGCCAATCCGCGCGATTTCCTCGCGCCGGTCGCTACCTACGAAGCAGAGGCGGGTGCCTACGAGATCGTCAAGAAGTTCGGCGGCCGCCTCTGGATTGCGGAGCAGGCGCACACGCCGTTCAACGTCGTCGCCTGGCACGGCAAGCTGAGCCCGTACAAGTACGACACCGCGCACTTCATGACGATCGGCTCGATCAGCTTCGACCATCCGGACCCGAGCATCTTCACCGTGCTGACCAGCCCCAGCGACACCGCCGGCTGGGCCAATGCCGATTTCGTGATCTTCCCGCCGCGCTGGCTGGTCGCCGAGGACACGTTCCGCCCGCCCTGGTACCACCGCAACGTGATGAGCGAGTTTATGGGCCTGGTCACTGGTCAGTACGACGCCAAGCCCGAGGGCTTCAAGCCGGGCGGCGCCAGCCTGCACAACGCGATGGTCCCGCACGGGCCGGACACTGAGGCCTTCACCAAGGCCAGCGACGCGGCACTGGCGCCGCACAAGCTGGACAACACGCTGGCCTTCATGTTCGAGACACGCTGGCGCCTGCGCCCAACCGAGTTCGCGCTTACCGTCGGCGCGCTGGAGACGAACTACGCGGACTGCTGGGCGAACCTGGCCGACAACTTCAAGAAGAGCTGAGCGACCGATGAACCTGGACCACACGCACAACCCGGCCGCGCAGAGCTGGGTCGAATCCGCCAACGCGGCGAATACCGATTTCCCGCCGCAGAACCTGCCCTACGGCTTGTTCCGCCGTGCCGGCCACAATGAATCGCTGCGCGCCGGCGTCGCGATCGGCGAGTCCATCCTCGACTTGAAGCTGGCCGCCGCCGCGGGCCGCTGGGACACATCCGTCCTCGTGCAACTGCAGGCGCTGGCGAACGGCGACATGAACCGCTTCATGGCCGTGGCGCCGGCCGCTCGCCGCGCCGTGCGCCACGCGCTGTTCGATGCCCTGGCGGCAGGCAGCCGCCAACAGGCCGCGCTGCAGGCCTGCCTGGTCGCGCAGTCGGCCGTCGAGATGGCCGTGCCCTGCCGCATCGGCGACTACACGGACTTCTACACCGGCATCCACCACGCAACGACGGTCGGCACGCTGTTCCGTCCGGACAACCCGCTGCTGCCGAACTACAAGTGGGTACCGATCGGCTACCACGGCCGCAGTTCTTCGATCGGCATCGACAGCATGGAGGTGCGCCGGCCCTGGGGCCAGCTGAAGCCGCCGCAAGCAGACGTGCCTGTGCTGGCGCCGAGCAAGCGACTGGATTACGAACTGGAGCTGGGCGTCTTCGTGGCGGCCGGCAACCCGCTGGGCGAGCCGGTGCCGATGGCGCGCGCCGACGATCACCTGTTCGGCGTCTGCCTGCTGAACGACTGGTCCGCGCGTGACGTCCAGGCCTGGGAATACCAGCCGCTCGGGCCCTTCCTGGCGAAGAACTTCGCAACGACGATCTCGCCCTGGATCGTCACGATGGAGGCGCTGGAACCCTTCCGCTGCGCGTTCGCGCATCCGGCCGAGGATCCGGCGCCGCTGCCCTACCTGGACTCGGAAAAGAACCGCGCCGAGGGCGGCTATGCGATCGAGCTGGAGGTCTGGCTGCAGACGGCGAACATGCGCGCCGCCGGCGAGCCGGCCGTACGGCTGATGCGCTCGAATTTCGGCGCCAGCGCCTACTGGACGCTCGCGCAGATGCTGACGCACCACGCCAGCAACGGCTGCAACCTGCAGCCCGGCGATCTGCTGGGCACCGGCACGCAGTCCGGTTCGGCCGCGGAGGAGGGCGGCTCGTTGCTCGAACTGTCGGACGGCGGCAAGCGAGCGCTGACGCTACCGAACGGCGAGGCGCGCTGCTTCCTCGAAGACGGCGACACCGTCACGCTGAAGGCCTTCGCGCAGCAGGGCGAGGCGCGCCGCATCGGCTTCGGCATCTGCAGCGGCACGATCCAGGCCGCACGCCAGGCCTGAAAAAGAAACAGCGCCCCGTGGGCGCTGTCGTTCATTTCGGCGGAAGGCCGGTTCAGCGTTTCGTGCTGCGGCGACGCGTCAGGAAACCGACCGACACCAAGCCAGCTAGCAGCATCGCGTAGGTTTCGGGCTCCGGCACGGCGCTGGCGAAGTTGATCGAGCCGCCGCCCTTGTTGATCGTGAAGCCGTCGGCCAGCACGGTCACTTGCGAGCTCGAGTTCGTGAACGACGTCAATGCCTGGTTGTAGTTGAATGGGTTCGGCGAAGCGAAAAAGCCCGCGCTCGACGACTCAACCGCGAAGCTCAGGATGGCGTCGGCTGAAGGCGAGAAGGACGCGCCCGAAACTCGCGTGCCCGTGCTGCCCTCGACCAACGTGCCGCTGGCCAGCTTGATGGCGTTCGTCGCCGAAGTCGTCGGGGTGTTGTTGGTGAAGCTGAACGTGGCCTTGCCCGGAGCCGCCCACAGTGTGTAATCCAGCGAATTGAAAACGCCGCTGGTCGGGCCGGTCAGCGGGTTCGTCCCGGAGGTCTGCTGGCCGGTGCCTGTGAACGAGATGTAGAGGGAATACCCGGTGTTGGCCACGTTCAGGCCGCTCGGGATCAGCAGGTCATCGCCCAACTGGGCGGAGGTGATGCTCAGGAAGCCGGTTTCAGTGAAACCGCCGCTGGCGTCGGTCGTGACGCGAGCGTAGTCGGAGATCAGCAGGTTGTCAGCGGTGAAGCTGCTTCCGCCCAGGCCGACGGCCGAGGGGTCGAAAGTGAAGCTAGGCAGTGCGCTGGCGGCTGCGGACAGGGCCAGCAGTCCGGCACCGATCAGGCCGCGTTGAATCGTGGTCGTCGTCATCGATTGTCTCCGTGTGACTGCTGAAGGCGCAGTAGTGTTGCGATCCTAGTGTTAGTGAGCCCGGATTGCCAAGGGGTTGTGCGTATAAATGTAAATCTTTCAAGCCAGTTCCGCGCGCCGAGGCATGTCCGCCCCGCGCCGTGAGCAGGTTATAGCAGCGGCCGCCCCAGCGAAGTCCAGCAGCGCCTGCAGATCCCCCCCATTCAGGTGGCCCAGCCCCAGGGCCGACAGCCGGTCCCGCTCGGCCAGCCAAGTCAGCAGCGCGGCCTGGAAGGTGTCGCCGGCGCCGACCGTGTCGATCACCTCCACCTTGCGCGCCTCGGCGCGCGCCTGTTGTGTCTGCGTCCAGCCGAGCGCGCCTTCGCCGCCCCGCGTCACGACGACCAACTGCACGCCCTGCGCCAGTGCCCTCACCGCGAAGGCCTCCGGCGTGGTGCCCGGCAGCAGCAGGCCGAGATCCTCGTCGCTGATCTTCAGCAACTGCGTGCGCGGCAGCATCCAGTCAAGCTGCGCCTTCCAGACGCCCAGGTCCGGCTCGACGTTCAGCCGGATGTTGGGGTCGTAGGCGATCAACGCGCGACCCTGCTCGCGCTCGATCAGCGCGCGCTGCGTCGCGGCGACCGGCGCGACGACGGTGGCATAGCTGCCCACATGGATGGCACGGAACCGGCCCGCCGGCGGCAGGGATTCGATCGGCACCTGCCGGTCCGCGGCACCGTGGCCGTAGAAGGCATAGCTGGGCACGCCCTGGGCGTTCAGGCCGACCAGGCTGACCGTCGTGGGCGCATCGACCACCGGCGCGTGCGTCAGGTCCACGCCTTCGGAGCGCAGCGCGCGGGTCAGCCGCTCGCCGAGGAAATCCCGCGACAGCCCGCCGTAGAAGGCCACCGGCTGCGCCAGCCGCGCCAGGCCGATCGCCACGTTCATCGGCGAGCCGCCGACGCGGGCATCCAAGGTCACGCCGGTCGGCGTGTCGCCGACCGAAAACACGTCCATCAGCGATTCGCCGCAGACCAGGAACATGGCTTCGTCTCCGTTTTTTGCCCTAGGAATGGACGCGCAGGCTAAGGGTTCTCCATTAATCAATCAAATTGATTTATTAAATAGACTGGCGACATGCCGGTGCGGAATGCGCACCGGCCCGACCGCCGCACGGACGAGCGGCAACCTATACACGGAGACAAACCTCATGCGCAGCCACTTTCTGCTTTCCTCGATTGCCGCCGCTTCCGCCCTGGCCCTGGCTGCCTCTGCCGCCGTCGCGGCCGACCAGCCGGTCATCGGCCTGATCGTCAAGACCGAGACCAACCCCTTCTTCGTCAAGATGATCGAAGGCGCCACCGAGTCGGCCAAGGCCAAGGGCGCGAAGCTGCTCAGCGGTGCCGGCAAGGCCGATGGCGACAACGCCGGCCAGGTGACGGCGATGGAAAACATGATCGGCGCCGGCGCCAAGACCATCCTGATCACGCCCAGCGACTCCAAGGCCATCGTGCCGGCGATCAAGAAGGCACAGGCCAAGGGCGTCCAGGTGATCGCGCTGGACAGCCCGGCCGACCCGGCCGACGCTACCGACGCGCTGTTCGCCACCGACAACTACAAGGCCGGCATCCTGATCGGTGAGTACGCGAAAGTGGCCATGGCAGGCAAGCCCGCCAAGATCGCCACGCTGGACCTCCTGCCCGGCCACCCGGTCGGCGCGCAGCGCCACAACGGCTTCCTGAAGGGCTACGGCCTGGCCACCAAGGACAAGGCCGACAACACGCTGGCCCAGCCGGCCGAGGTCGTCTGCATGGCCGACAGCTTCGGCGACCGTGCCAAGGGCCAGACCGCGATGGAGAACTGCCTCCAGAAGAACCCGGACATCAACCTGGTCTACACGATCAACGAGCCCGCCGCCGCCGGTGCCTACAACGCGCTGAAGAAGGCCGGCAAGGAGAAGACCGTGATGATCGTCTCCATCGACGGCGGCTGCGACGGCATCCGCGACGTGACGGCCGGCCGCATCGCCGCCACCTCGCAGCAGTACCCGCTGAAGATGGCCGCGATGGGCGTGGACGCCGGCGTCGCCTACGCGCAGGGCGGCAAGAAGGCCAGCGGCTACGTCGACACCGGCGTCACGCTGATCTCCGCCAAGCCGGTGGCCGGCGTCGACAGCAAGGACACCAAGCTTGGCCTCGATCTCTGCTGGGGCAAGAAGTGACGGGCGCGGCCGCGCTCGCCGACACCGGGAGAACCCAGCCCATGGCCAACTCCATCAACAACCGTCTGCCTTCGATGAGCACGCTCGGGCCCCTCGTGGCGCTGTTCATCGCCTGCGCCGTATTCGCCACCCAGAGTCCGCAGTTCCTCACGGGCGCGAACTTCTCGTTGATCCTGCAGCAGCTGATGGTCGTCGGCGTCATCGCCATCGGCCAGACGCTGGTGATCCTGACGGCCGGCATCGACCTGTCCTGCGGCATGGTGATGGCGCTGGGCAGCATCGTGATGAGCAAGATGGCCGTCGAGGCGGGCCTGCCCGCGCCGCTGGCCATCCTCTGCGGCATCGCGGTTACGACGCTGTTCGGCCTGTTCAACGGCCTGCTGATCACGCAGATCAAGCTGCCGTCCTTCATCGTCACACTGGGCTCGCTGAACATCGCGTTCGCGATCACGCAGATCTACTCGAAGGCGCAGACGGTGACCGACGTGCCGCCGATGATGAGCGCGCTGGGCGAGACCTTCGGCATCGGCGGCACGCAGGTGGCCTTCGGCTCGGTGCTGATGATCGCGCTCTATCTGGGCGTCTGGTTCTGGCTGCGCGAGACCGCCTCGGGCCGGCACGTCTACGCGGTCGGCAACAACCCCGAGGCCACGCGCCTCACCGGCATCCCGACCTTGCGCGTGCTGCTGGGCGTGCACCTGT
>Ga0247779_1001265_pt1 | contig 12477 bp, 11 predicted proteins | sample UWRJL221509R5_FD_179925 | JGI IMG/M metagenome (GOLD analysis project Ga0247779, IMG submission 179925) | Plant litter microbial communities from Arlington Agricultural Research Station in Wisconsin, United States - UWRJ-L221-509R-5 | ecosystem: Environmental > Terrestrial > Plant litter >...
CCCAAGTTGTCTTAGGCTAACAAGAGACACGGCCATTCAACAAAGGGGACTTTGGTAAACATTTCCCACGGGATTCAACGCTTTTTCACTTTCCTGTGACAACACCTCCTACACCTCCCGTCACTGTCCGTCACGATATTGTCACTATCCACCCCCTCAGAGCCGTCGCGCAGGTCACACAGCATCACGCCCAGCCGCACCAGAATACTGTGAAGGCTGTAGGTGTGTGAAGAGCTATCGGGAAAGGAATATAATCAGGGAAGGAAGAAATCTTATTATCATTATCGATGGACGGAAGTATGCACAGCGACTCGCCTAGCACGTCGAGGAGGAGACCGAGAGAGTCAGAGACCGAGAGTCAGAAGATTAAGCGCGAGAAGGCAGCAGAAAGACAGAGAAGAAAGAGGGAAAGAGATCGTAATAATGCTGGTATGGGCATCATGGCCTTTTCTACGAACGAGCAGAACCACCAACAACATGCAGCAGCTCTCCAGCATCAACAGCAACAAGCAGCAGCAGCAGCTCAGCAACAGCTCCAGCAGCAACAACCACCACCTCCAGTACAACAGCAACCTCCCCAACAACCTCAAGAGTATGCCAGTCAAGAGCTTACACCGGACGAGATACTGCGGCGGGACCGGGTCCGTGCGGCTGCCCGGGAAAGACAGAGAAAGCACCGATTACTGGTGAAACAACGGCGTATGCGTGAATTGGGTATTGACATGGGCAACGATGTTATGCCGGGCATGGAAGAGGCGCATTATCGTGCCGCTGCTGACGGTCAGTATCATCAGGTCTTACCTCCAGAGTTACAGCAACAGTTACCGCCACACCCCCCGATGCCACACCATGAACCTCCGTTCCCCCAAGGAGCTCCTCTAGGCGGACAAACATTTGCTTCAACATTATTGCTCTCCTTCTCATGCGCACCATTGCTCAAGCAGCACCTATTGAGGACCTTGGCGATGTCAAATGAAGAGTTGGCATCTTTGGAACCTATAATCGCTGAAGCCTGGGACCGATGGGATCATCAGGTATGTCATATCTCGGCAACATGTTATAAAAAGGAAATCGTTCATGTTAGCTCAGCGCCGCATGCATTATGCTGAACAAGTCGCGAAGAATGGCGGTCAACCGCCTATGCCACCACCCTTTCCCGTTGAAATGGCCCAGCACGATCCCCAAGCGCCGCCGCCTCCAGGTCCATCTCATCCTTTCCCGCATCCGAACGGACCCGGACCCACCGATCCAAGTCAAGCTGGAAACGACTTCCGTGCACGATTTCACAGATCAATGATTGTCCCAACGCCCTTCAGGGCCGCTTTTAGTGAAACTCAGCCAACTGCATCAACGGCCACACCGTCAAGTACTTCCGGATCAGCTCCTACTGAAGCCATCGACCCACACTTAGCAACGAACGCGAATGGAACCACTACTACCAGCAATGCGACCACCAGCACCACCAGCGCAGCCAAAAGTGAGACAGATTCCAGCTCCATCTTCGACGATCTTCTTACGACCGGATCTCCTTAAAAATAGGTTGAAAGGGCAACGACCTCACACACTGCAACATTCGCCGAGCAGCAGTGCAACTACTTCCATACATACATAAACTCACCGTCATACGTTGCAAATCGACATGATTAACGTTCTTCTTGATGTTTCGGATCCTGCGAAGAAAATGCTTGGTATTTAGTATACCTTGTTCTTGCCTGCTTATAATCGTTTTTTTTTCTTCCCTCGCTGGCGCCTTCTTTTCCCAGCTCAAGAACCGGTCCAGTCCCAGCTTCGCTCTTCTCAAGCATGATTCAACTTCCGGCCTGCGCATCCCCATTATCAATCACTTCCATCCCCTTGATTTATCATGGCAAATCATTATTTTACCAAACCTTTTGTCCCAGTATCGTTAACACGCCTTCTAGTTTAGGATTTAGTACATGACATCAGTGTAATTTTTTTCTCATCCCTTGGTATATTATTCAAACCGGAGCGGCCAAATCCACCATTGTGCGGCAGCTCAAGACATAGCATGGATTTTTTTTTGCGTGGCTCTAGCGAGGTAATTTTATCATACCTCGGATTCATGACAAAGGATGACAGAAGCAAGCTTGGCATAATCGACTTAACGAGTACCAATTTTTTACCATGTAAGTTTTGGTCTTCTGTCATAAATATTGACCCCGGCGCCAATTCACTCTGACCCGCCAATACCTCAAGATGGTACAATTGGATGTTGATTCATGCCTATGTTGATTTTGAAACACCACTGCATCGTACTGAAGAAAATACAGGCGAGCTACCAAACGCGAGGTGGCTTACTTATGCGGTTTGATTTGAAAGCACATTGATAATATTCGTACTCGGGAACAAGTCCTACAGGAATGCGAATGCGAATGCGAATGCGAAAGTGGTTAATGCATTTAATACGTTGCGGTTAATTTCCAGGCCATATTATTCAAACCTGTAATTCATCAAGCATGCTTCTTAATGTTCTCTCTATCGGCGGTTCGAGAAATATCGGTTATCTAACAGCAGTACGCTTTCTGGGTGAGTGTGCCACTCCTCAAAAGAGAGAATTGCTTATGGACGACTGACTCTTAATTTGATCTTTTTAGACGCGGGATGCACCGTCACATTCCTCTTGCGCTCTCCGGATATATTCGACTCGGATGAAGTTATCCAGAAATACATTAAGTCCGGCAATGCAAAAGTTCTCAAGGGCGATGCTCTCGTAAAGGATGACGTCAAACGCTCTTGGGACGAAGCGGCGAAAAGTAGACAAGTCGATTTACTCTTGTTCACCGTCGGTGAGTGAAATAATAATATAATATCTAAGCTTTGGCGGCGATAGGGATTTCTAACTATACCTCTGAATATTAGGTGGTACTCCCTCATTCAGTCTTTGCAAAGGATTCAAAATCACTCCAGCAAACCTGGTCACTCAGTCTTTCTTGAACGTACTGAGAACCATGCCGAAGTCGGACGAATTGCAGCCCAGAATTGTCATCGTCTCGTCGGCAGGCGTGACGCGCGCCTCTTATGCAATGCTTCCATTTGCTCTGAAGCCTGTATACAAATATCTCCTTGCCATTCCAGGAAAGGACAAAAACGGCCTCGAGCGCTTAATATCTTACTTTGCCGGTTGGCCATGGGACGTTGGACTGGAAGATGAGCCCAGAGAAGATATTGTCGGAAATCGCAATTGGAGAGATGAACCTGAGCTCCCAGCTGCTGGAAGTCTCAAGAAATTACTAGTGATAAGACCAGCTCTCCTGACTGATGGGGATTGCAAAACGAGATACCGCGCGTCGCAGACAGATTTCGGTGGGTGGACAGTATCAAGAGCAGATGTCACTCATTTTATTGAGGACGTGGCATTGAATAAATGGGATGAATTTGAAAATAAAGGCATCTTCATAGCATACTAATTGTCAATTATTGTACGGATCTGATCTTATCTTGGTCTTCCACTAATTTTCCCATTCGGTAGTAATTTCCTAATCCGGTATTAGTATTTTCCGGAAAACACGTATATTCTTCTTTAATTGCTCGTACTACAAGAGAGATGTAAGGGGTGTACCTTCTGTTATTCATTTCAGTCATTCAACTTGTTTTCGCTTTGGGCAACTTCGGCATTATTTACCTCGTCTTCCTCGTCTTCGTCTTCTTCCTCTTCGTCAGAGTCAAATACCCAGTCCGGCAAGGAGACTGTATTGGGGTCTTGAGGCTCCTTCCCTTTCATGCGCCGTTGCTGCTGTCTACATTCGAAGAACTCGCCTACGGCTTGCATCTTTTGAAAAATCTCCATGGCTTGTTTGAGATAGGTGCGAGGAGTCATATAATACGCATCTGGGTTCCGTTGTTCAAGCTGCCAGGTAATGTCACTTAGCAGTGCATAGTCACGACCTAGACCATACGACGAGGACGTCGCCTGATGTAATTCAATAGCTTTTCGTATTGTCGACTCGGCATCCAAAAACAGACCACGAGCGAGTAGAATACCTGCTTTGATGTACAGGTCGCTGGCTTGTCCGTCCTTATCCCCAATGTGAAGATGAAGAGACATGGCATCCGCAATCAGAGTGTTCGCCTCATCAAGAGAGTTTTGGAGTAATAAAACTTCGCAGATCTTGTTCAAATCATCTGCTTGGCCTTGTACATTATCCACTTCAGTATGAAGGTCAAGGGCGCATGTAAGGGTTTCCATTGCTGCATCATACTGGGCTTGGCGGAGTAGCATTATTCCCTCGACGTACATGCAATTAGCTACCCCAAGGGTACACCCAACTGATTCGAATAATGCCAAAGACGTCCTGATGGATTGCCCGGCTTTCCAAAATTGAATATCACGTATCTGGATCTGGGCTAACAACGAATAGATTTCAGCTTGCACAAGCGGATTCTTCCGGTTATCCATATCCACTTCATACGCCCTCCATGCCATATCTTTCGCTTTGCGGAGTTCACCACGATGGAACTCAATAGTTGCCAAATAGTACATATCGTCCACCATTCCTCTGGGGTCACCGACATCTTCATGGTAAGAGAATGAATTCGATAAATGAACGTGCGCCTGCTCATAATCACCCATCGCAATACATATTCTCCCCAATAAATGAATATGGTCTGCATCGACGAAAGGGTGACGAAGGGATATTGCCTTTTGAATTGCCTTCTGAGCTTCAAGAAAGCGAGAGCGAAGTAAGAAAGTGACTGCAAGACCAGCAACATTATCTGCTTCGCTAACGCTGTCGCCAAGAATATTGCAAATGTTCGCAGCTTCTGAGAAGTATCCCTCTGCTTCGGAGCACTTCGACAGCGAAAGAAGAACACTTCCGAGTCCACTCAAGGCTGACGAACGTCCCATCCTATCGTCTATCTCAGTAAATAATTTTGCAGCAGCCACCATCATCTTCTGTGCTTCATTGAATTCGCCCACATCTCGGGAAGCATTTCCCATGCCTAGTAAATCATATGCTTTCCCTGTTACGTCGTTAAGTTTTTCATGGAGTTCGAATGCTTGTTTAAACGAATCCGTGGCATCTTTCCACTTCGTTGCATGAGAGAGTAGCATTCCAATATTGAGTAAATCGTATGCGTGTCCAGAAATATCCCTCGCTTGTACATGAAGTTCCTTAGCACCTTCGAATTTCTCCTGGGCCAAGGAAAATTGGCATTGTCGACTAAGAATTTGCCCCCAGCAACCCAGACAATTGGCACGCAACTCGAGGCCCAAATTGGCGTCAGCTAGTTGCTCCTTCATAGGAAGAATCAGGACCTTTGAATCCTTCGAAGTACGAGAGTTCGAGAAAGCTCTCCGCCATAGAGGTTTCGTGCGAGCAACTTCCTCAGACGAGACAACGGGAGGAAACATTGCTTTCCCGCGTTTAAGCTGGATGTCTAGCTTTGCAGCAGCAGTAGCAAGAGTGTCTGTTGCTGCACTTCCAGAGATATAAGTGTAATGACAAAAGTGTAGGATCGCTTTTACGATCTCAACGAGATTATGTTCCGATGAAGATTCTAAAGAGTCAAGGAGAATAAAATTGATATTATTTGCCTCTCGCTGGAGTTGAGAGCGCAAAACTGGGTTTTGATATTCGACTCCGCTATTTGCAAGTTTGAGGAAATAGTTGTAGACCCATGTATGCATCTTGGGAGATGGAGGATATGTCGCCTTCATAAAAAGGCGGATGGGACTGAGGATCCGGATATCCTTGTTCGTATCTTCATATACTAAAGCATTTTGCCTCAGCGTCGACAATGCCTTTCTGACTGATAGTACATCTGGTAGATCTCTCTCGCATGCTCGAAGGAATTCGAGTGATATACCATCCGGAAGCAAAGAGAATGTACTCAGAAGAAGAAGGGCACCGGGGCCACGTTGCATTCGAGGACTAGAAAGCGATAAACGAACGGATGTTTCAAGGCTATTCAAGCGATCGTCTCCGTTTTCAATCATTGATGTATTCTCTTCTTGCCAGCGGGACCATAAAGATTCCGTCGTTTCACTATCTACTGAAGCGAGGGTTGCAATAAGGGTGACGGCTAAAGGAACACAATCCACAGCTTTGATCAGGTGGGAAACGAATTCGTCACTTTTGTGCGAGATCGCCTTGAAGATAGAGTTTGCTGCCTCAAAATCGACAGGTTGAAGGGGCGGAATGATTTCTGACCAACGTATGCCGTTAGGTTTCTGGGAACCTCTCATAGTCAGTATTATAGTTGTCTTCTTGGTTGACATGAGTTCGGCAAGTATAGCCTCAATCTCCGACCGAGTGTCTGTTGCGTCCCAAGTAGTTTCGAAATTGTCAAGAACGAGAACGCAAAGGTCTTTCTTCAGTCTGCGGATGACGGCCTTCAAGATGCTTTCTTTCAAATCCTCTACCACTAATTCGAGGCATGTTGCTAATTGGTCGAGGAAAAGGTCGGGAGTTGCAGCTGCTTCACAAGAGACGAAGAATCTTTCTTCCTTGAATTTTTTGATGACAAGTTCGTGATGTAGGACGGAAAGGGCCACCGTGGTTTTTCCAATACCTCCTGGGCCCAGTATACAGACGCGCGGAGGATATGGAGGTAAAGATGCGTCTTCTTTTTCGTATGCCCACCAGGGGCTCTCTTCACGAGTTTCGAGGAGAGTTTCAACAATCAAGTCTGTTTCCTTGTTGCGTCCGTGAATAATCTGAGGTTTTGACCGCAGACCTAGCGTTCTTCTTGTGGTTTTGGTCGGCCGTAAACTTGGCTTGATCTACAGAACGAGAGATTAGGGACGAAGATATAAAACACATTTTATGAACTGACGAGGTCTCTTTCCTTATCCTCGCTCACCGAGCGGACGACTATCATCGACTTTAGCTGCATAATTGATTGTATTAATGGGTAGATAAATATTCTATCAAATTTGTATCTTACCTGAAAGGCAGTAATAGTAGTTTCAAGCCTTCGATCTTGTTCTGCTAGCTGTGCCGCTATGTCGTCGCGATTAATCACACGTTTCAAACGGGACATAGATTTATGATCAGCAAGACTTTGCAGCACTCCATAGATAGACTGGAGAACACTATATCAGTTTTTAGTGCATATCAGCATACAGAAGATGAATGGTCTGACTTGGCAATTTGCGTCAGATCGTCTTTAATCCCGGAAAAATCTATAACATGCTGCTTGTTCAGCGCTAGCAATGCCTCAAATACCACCCGACCATAAGCGAAAACTTTGGCGGAGAGCTCTCGTGCGCGAGATTGGTTTGCTTTTATTTCCTAAGGTGAAAGTATATCAACTTACGAATAGTTAAAGGGATGAGCAAACCGTGATGAGATTACGCACGTCGTAGATTGTGATGATTCTCTGTACCAGACCAGCAACGATCTTAACATATGGCACTTCCTCAAACACTTCCAGTACTACAGAGGCTAGCTTCAGTACGGCTAAGTGGGCTTCGCTTCCTCGCTTTTCAAGACTGGGGTTGGAGTATAGTGCGTGGGAGAGTATGTCATCTGGCGGTTGTGATTTCGACTGTGACTCTGAGGAGGAACTTTGATGTCTTGTCTCTGTCGAAGTTGTACCCACTTGGTCTTGCGTGGATTGACATTCGAATTTTACGGGCAAGGAAGTTGCTGTGTTTTGGTTGGTGGTACCTTGAAGAGAACGACCATAGAAAATGATCGCGCCACTAGCCGGGGGGCGCGTTTGTCGAGCCAACTTTCCCATATGATCATATGAGGGCTACAAAGCTAAGAAGGAACGGATATGATGTCCAGGGAAGAAAAGCAAAAGTATGTGTGATATTAGATGCACACGTACTATGATTTGTATATACATTGCTGACAATTATTGAAATATTCCCAATTGAGCCAGAAAACAAAACAAAACATGGAGACAAAATGTGTAGGAGCGGAAAATATTCGACGGCTACTGAAGTAATTACGCAGGACCAGGAAAAGGGAAGAAGAATTGAGCTGGTAAGCAATCAGGTCCACTTCACGAGCTTGAATCGCTCGTAGAAGTCGTTCATGATAGTGTGTTGCGTCTTCGAAGTTTCAGCTTTAATTGAGCACAGGTCACGCATCGCAACATTCCATGGGAAACGACTCCATCCATGAACCAGGACGCCGTTGACTTCTTTACCCTTCTTTTCCGCATCGTATTTATAAGCGTAAGAGGCACGGAGTCGGGCCAATGTTGTGTCTAACAGGATGGTGGGGAGTTGATCAAGTGGAGGGCCTGAGTGGAATAACTTGGACATGGCCCTGAGGGTGTCTTGTCGTGTTTCGATTGGTAATTCAGTGAAACCCTTCTTATCCTTATCATATTGCATGGCGGCGTTGTGCTTGTGGTATACGTTCTGAACGTGTACTGCGATTTGACTGAGGTCTTTCTTCTTCTTTTGAACGTCACTCCTGTCGCCGCGTTCAGCCCACTCTATGGCAAGATCCCAGGGCTTTGTCAAATCTTCATCAACCAGATTACCCAAAGGTTCAAAAACCTTGTCCATTTCGGCTCGAAGCTTGTCCCTTTCCTTTTCAGCAGCGGCACGCAAAACGTCCATCACGAACGGGCCCAGGTCCTTGCCCCTTTTGAGGAAGCCAATATTTCCATCATTGCGAATTTGTGCACGTTTCTGTTTGTCCTTCCCGGAATTTTTCCACCGTGGACCATTAAGGTGATGGTAAGTGCTCATGTCACCTTGCAGTGCTTCTCGTTTGATTCTCCAACCAGTCTTAGGAGCATCCAGGACTCTGCAAAACCTGGAGCTGAGATTTAGTAAGTTGCGGTCTGTTTTAAATTAGTTGCTTACTTTGCGTTTAATTTAGTTGCCCGCCAGCTAGAATACCCATACTCATAGATGGCATTGTCGTGCATGGTGCTATACTTCCCGACCAATGATGTATCGCACAATGCACCCAACAAATATTTTTGCATGGCGTGGCACCGTTCAACTTCCGTTGCGAATTGAGTTCGTTTTATGAAGTCCACCGCCTTTTCTTGATCGCGCTGGAAAGCACTGTCTAACCCTAGAGGTTCCAGAGAATATTTCGCATCGGCATTGTGGAACATCTTGACAATGGCCGCTTTCCATAAAGCAATCAATGTATCACCATCGTAATCACCTAATGAAGTAAACAGCGTGGTTAATAGGCACGCATCGACGACACATAGTAAAGCAATTACCTCCTCCAAGCCAATCAATTAGCCGACGATATCCTTGAATTGAACACACTATGACATCAACGTAATTCCTCAGGCGAGGATGCTCGACAGCTTTGACCTAGAAAGGAGCACAACGTTGATTGTCAATCAAAACCCGGCCGAGACAGTAGTGGCCTAACTTACTTTACGGACATCGCAAGGTCCTTTACACGGATTTCTGGTAATCTGCCATGTTATCCATCTAAATAAACAAGCATTACAAACCCTGAGTGCAAGAGAAACGCACCAATACATCTCCAAGAACAACATCAGAGAGCATCCCTTCGCTGTCCATCTTCAGGTTGCGACTCGAGCTTTTAATCTGTACTTCATCGGGGCCGAGCACGCCAAAAGGATCTTTATGAAGGTGAGGTGGTGAAAACCAAGTGAGCAAGTACAATAATGGTCAATGATTGGTTTTTCGTACCTGGGATGGCAAATGCGATACAACTTTCATCAATTTCGAAACGAAGATTCTCCATCCTGTTATCAATTTTCTTCACAACTATTTGCTTTAGTTTATCTCGCAAGACAGGACTTTTTTGGGGATTAAAGCCGCTGGTGATTAAGACCATGACAGTTTCTTCCAGACTGGAAGGACAGCCGGAGATTTCATCATCCCACCAAGCCAGAGATTTGGGCACAGATTGACCGTCCGCAGAAATGCCCTCTTCGTCATTGTCCTCTTCTTCGAGTTCAACCTCCTCCGGCGAACGTTCGCTAAACCCGCGTACACGTGCTTCGCCACCAGCAGCTCGGGCCTTACGCGCTCGAAGTACTGCACCTGAACGTTCAACATTAATCCATAGGTTGAGCATGGCGTCCGGACCCTCCCAAGTCGTCAGGCCTTTAACCAACTCTTGAATGCTGGCCTGTAGAAGGTGGACGAATTCTTTGTGAGGGACGCCATTTTCTGCGAGATTGAGAATTATGTCGGTTGATAATCTGACGGGACTCCGCATGTACGGGGTACGAAGGAGGTCAATTGTAAGCATAGCTGGATCAAGGGGAATACCACCAGAATATTTGATTTTGGTCTGTGACGGTCTAACCCAGAATTTGGCCCCTGCTTCTTCTTCTGGGTCATCGTACAACATTGACATCCCCTAGATGATACATTTAATACCACAATACATTGCAAAGCTTGAAAATAGCAGACACCTTATATCCAGCTAGGCGAAACTGGAAGGCTACTGGTAGAGACGGGAGCTTGAGTTGAGCAAAAATAGCCCCATGAATCTGTCTGGTGCTCAATCCGCAACCGTCAGTCATGTCTGAGTTTTGCTCAGATACTGTTTCCAATAAAATTCAAAGGATTAGCAATAAAAAACAAGTTACAAGATTGTGGATCACAAACCAATGTCGGGCATATTTAATATGCATGCCTGCTCAAGTTGCGGACCCGGAACAGAATTTGAGAACCCCAGAACGGATCTTGACGCCCATTTTGTCATCAGCTAGAAAAAGTGATTTTTATGTCTGCGTGCATGTGATCTACTTGGTACAACTTACCTGAGCCGAATTTTCTTCAATGGGGTTATGCCAGTTAATAAAGTCACAAAAAGATAGACGGTTGGGAATGGTTTGAGGGGACGAAGCACGTTCATTAGTCCAATACAAGAAAATGTTATCGCCCTTTGCATAACAAGCCCGGTACACATGGTCCCAGATAACAAAGGCCTGCTGGAAAAAGGTATCCAGCTGGTTTGAAGCGTCGTGGAATAAATGCAAAGGAACCTTCACGCGAATGAATGACCAAGACCCGAATCTTCGCGTAAATCGGCATGATGGTCCAAGGCTGCAATTTTCCAGAAGGATTCTGAAATTTTTGCGAGACCCTTTTGTCTCGGAAGGAGACCCCTCTATTTTGGAAGAAGATCCTTCCAACAAAGAAGGAGAGTCTTCTATCGTCTGTAATCTGCCTCGAAATTGAACCTTCCCCCCATACCAGTCTGGACATTCAGGATTGTTACCAATGCCCCCATAAATATTTTTGGCAAGAGCATCCACTTCCTTGTCGAGCTCCTCCCATGGTAGCTAAACGTCAAATTTCAGAAGAAATAAGTTTCTAGACAAGATGAAAGTAAATTAAGCGATACCTGTATGGCAAGTTCCTTATTGAATGCTGGATTGATTTTCCTGCCACTTAACAAACTTATCCCAGGAAAAATCCCATCAATCCTTGCTACTACGTCTTCGTGGGTGCCTTGCAGTCCTCGTAGCCTACTTTCTGTGAGATCTTCGTAGTTCAACCCACCCGACAATATCAAGCGAGCCAGTTCGAGTCGGATTCCACAAGGTATGTTTAGTTCGTTGAGTATATTTGAGATAGAGGAATCAGGGCAGCCAGCCTCAAATTAAGGGCATTGTCAGTTACTATGGGTATTTGCGAATGTTCAATGATGCGCCTCACTATTATATGGCACGGCCCTAAATCCTTGTTATATGGAGAGTACTCAGCAGTAGATTCTGGAGCATATTTGGGGCGCTTGAAGCTACCGTCTGTGCGGTCGGAGATATCAGTAAGCACAAGGCTCCGTTTTAGCTTTGCACTTGATGGAGGATTCGATTGGACTGCGTTCAGAACACTGTCACTATCGAAAAGTACGATTGATCTTGAAGAAATGTTCTCACCTGATTTGTTTTCTTCGTATTCTTCAATAAGTGCAGAGTCACCCTCATATTGTGTGGAGGCCTGTTTCACGAGTCAGGACTGCTCAGATTCTTTCCTTGGGAAATTTGCAAGGACTAAACTTACTTGCGAGATGATGTCCGGCATCCTAAGATATGGAATCGAGATAAAAGTCCCTATGCGATTGTCTATTCTTGAGTCTCCGAGAAGGTGGCTGGCAGTGGGTCAGACCGTTTAATGTGGGACAGGGGCTGAGTGAGAGTGGGATGGTATGTCCCATGAAAAAGAACTGCGAATAGGGTTATATGTGAAAGAGAAGAGATTTCAGATCGTTGGAGATGAGCTTCTAAGTTGAGGACTCGGAGATAAGAGTAGAGTGAAGGAGATAAAAATATAAATAAATGGCGTTGATCGTGATGCAAAACAAAATTGTTGATCATCACGACATGCACGTGAGCGCGTCTTGACGCGTTTTGTCACTGCCTCTTTCGTAGACTCGCAAGCTCGCGAAGCAGGCTGGGGACGAGCCTACCTCTTTCGCAACTCTTCTCAAGGGGTTTCTCCAAAATCTGACGAAAGGCAGAGGATCTCACTGATAAGCAAAACTTGAATTTTTGTCTCATAAGTTTGAGGCAAATAGATATGAGTTGAACTATTAT
>Ga0247779_1001266_pt1 | contig 12470 bp, 12 predicted proteins | sample UWRJL221509R5_FD_179925 | JGI IMG/M metagenome (GOLD analysis project Ga0247779, IMG submission 179925) | Plant litter microbial communities from Arlington Agricultural Research Station in Wisconsin, United States - UWRJ-L221-509R-5 | ecosystem: Environmental > Terrestrial > Plant litter >...
TTCTGGACGTATGTCGGCCCGCTCCTCTGGGGCACGATCTGGGTCTCGGCACTCGCGCTCCTCATGGGCGCCCCGGTCGCGATCGGAATCGCCCTCTTCATCTCGCACTATGCACCGCGTCGCATCGCCGGCATCCTCGGCTACCTCGTCGACCTGCTCGCTGCGGTGCCGTCGGTCGTGTTCGGCCTCTGGGGCATCTTCGTCATCCGGCCGTTCCTCCTGCCGCTCACCGGCTGGCTGAACCACAACCTCGGCTGGTTCCCCCTCTTCGGCGGCAACGCGTCGTCGACCGGATCGACCATCTTCGCCGGTGCAGTCGTGCTCGCCGTCATGATCCTGCCGATCATGACCTCGATCTCCCGCGAGATCTTCCTGCAGACTCCGCGCCTGCACGAGGAAGCAGCTCTCGCGATGGGCGCCACTCGGTGGGAGATGATCCGACTCGCTGTCTTCCCGTACGCGCGCTCCGGTGTCGTCAGCGCCATCCTGCTCGGTCTCGGCCGCGCTCTCGGCGAAACCATGGCGATCGCGCTGATCGTGTCGCCGTCGGTGATCTACTCGCTCCTTGTCCTGACCGACGGCAACAACGCCCAGACGGTCGCCGCGAATATCGCCCTCAACTTCCAGGCATCGGACGGACTCCAGCGCCAGGCGCTCATCGGGACCGGCCTGATGCTCTTCGTGATCTCACTCGCCGTCAACCTGCTCGCTCGCCTCATCGTCAGCCGCACCGGGCCGGATGCCAAGAAGCGCAAGACCCAGCGCAAGGCCAAGGAACTCGGAACCACCGATCCGGCCGCGCTGGTCGGCCCGTTGCAGTCGGCCGGCCCGCTCGGTGCAGAGGCCGTAGACAGGACCTTGGAGCAGGACTCATGACCGCGTCCGTCGCACAGCGCACCCAGAACCCGCGTGGCCCGATCGTCAACTCGCTGACCTCCGGGCAGCTGCCCCGCTTCGTCGAGCTGTACACGCTCATCGCTGCGCTGGCGATCAGCGGCGGCTTCCTCGCCTTCCTCGGCTTCTCCATCGTCGGGTGGCTTGTGCTCGCTGCCATCATCTACCTGGTCGGCCTCGGGGTGCTCTCGTCCCTGGTGGAGAACCGCCGGAAGGCGAAGGACCGCGTCATCCGTGGGCTCGTCACCGTGGCGTTCCTGCTCGCGATCATCCCCCTGGTCTCGACACTCCTGACGGTCATCACCCGCGGCATCGGCGAGATCAACTGGCAGTTCATCTCGACGTCGACGTCGAACGTGTTCGACCCGAAGACCCTGACCGTTACGCAACACCAGGGCGCGCTCCAGGCGATCGTCGGGACACTCGAGATCACCGGGATGGCGACGCTGATCTCGGTGCCGATCGGCATCCTGACGGCGATCCACCTGGTCGAGTATGCGAGGCCCGGCCAGTGGCTCGCCCGCACGGTGACTTTCCTCGTTGACGTCATGACGGGCATCCCGTCGATCGTCGCCGGCCTGTTCGCGTTCTCGCTGTTCACGATCCTCGAGGGACCGAAGGCGTTCAGCGGGTTCTCGGCGTCCATCGCGCTGTGCGTCCTGATGATCCCGATCGTGGTGCGCTCGAGCGAGGAGATGCTGAAGCTCGTCTCAATGGAGCTTCGCGAGGCGTCCTATGCGCTCGGAGTGTCGAAGTTCCTGACCATCGTCAAGGTCGTGCTTCCCACCGCCATTGCCGGCCTCGTCACCGGTGTGACCCTGGCCATCGCCCGCGTGATCGGCGAGACCGCTCCCATCTTCATGGCGGCGAGCTTCACCAACAACTTCAACAGCGACCTGTTCCACAACCCGCAGCAGAGCCTCGCGGTCATGGCGTTCACCGGCTACAAGTACCCGACCACAGACATCCAGGGGTCGCTGAATGCCGCATGGGGTGCCGCGCTCCTGCTCATCATCCTGGTCGTCATCCTGAACCTCATCGCCCGCATCGTCGCCAAGGTGTTCGCACCTAAGGGCCTGCGCTAGACCATCACAACGAACGGATTGCCCGAACTGTGTCCAAGCGAATTGAAGTCAACGACCTCAACGTCTACTACGGCGACTTCCTGGCTGTAGAGGATGTCTCGATCACGATCGAACCCCGCACCGTCACGGCCTTCATCGGCCCGAGTGGATGCGGCAAGTCGACGTTCCTGCGCACGCTCAACCGTATGCACGAGGTCATCCCCGGCGCCCATGTGACGGGCGAGGTGCTCATCGACGGCAACGACCTCTACGCGCCGGGTGTCGACCCGGTCGTCGTGCGCCGCCAGGTCGGCATGGTGTTCCAGCGGCCGAACCCGTTCCCCACGATGTCGATCCGCGACAACGTGCTCGCGGGTGTGAAACTCAACAACCGCCGGATCTCCAAGTCCGACGCGGATGAGCTGGTCGAGAAGTCGCTGCAGGGCGCCAACCTCTGGAACGAGGTCAAGGACCGCCTGAACCTGCCGGGCCAGGGCCTCTCCGGCGGCCAGCAGCAGCGTCTCTGCATCGCGCGTGCGATCGCCGTCTCGCCCGAGGTCATCCTGATGGACGAGCCGTGCTCCGCACTCGACCCGATCTCGACGCTCGCCATCGAGGACCTCATCGAGGAGCTCAAGCAGGAGTACACGATCGTGATCGTGACCCACAACATGCAGCAGGCCAGCCGCGTCTCCGACCGCACCGCGTTCTTCAACATCGCGGGAACCGGCAAGCCGGGCAAGCTCATCGAGTTCAACGACACCAACACGATGTTCTCGAACCCGACCGAGAAGGCCACGGAAGACTACGTCTCCGGCAAGTTCGGATAAGTCCAGCACCTCCTGCTGAGTGAGCCCGGCCGCCATCATGGCGACCGGGCTCACTGCTTTCCGCGCGGCCGCAGCCATCGCCCCGCTGTCACCGTGCCCCGTATCTTCCATGTCGCCGTCCCCCCGTGCCGCGTCATCCTCATGCCGCCGTCGTCCCCCATTCCCCGTCACCCCGTGCCGCGTCATCCCCGTCACCTCCATGCCTCCTCATCCCCGTCACCCCGTGCCGCCTCATCCCCATGGTCGAGATGACACTCGTTGCCGCTTCAGACAGCTTCCAGGCGACAACAACTGTCAACTCGACCGGCGGTGAACGGTCACCTGGCGGGCGCGGAAGCGGTGGGGCGGGAGGCGTTCGGGTCGGGAGGGCCGAGGGCGCCGTCGGGAGGGCCGAGGGCGGCGTCGGGCGGCGTCGGGGCGGATCGGGGAGCTGGGGCGGAGGCGGTAGAGAGCTAGCGGGCAGGCAACGGCGGTGAACGATCACCCGTCCGGCGGGTCGGGCAGCGCCAGCTAGCCCGCGCCGAGATGACACTTGTTGCCGCTTCAGACAGCCTCCGGGCGACAACAACTGTCAACTCGACGGGCGGTGAGCGATCACCGCGGGCAGCGGAGGTTCGGCTAGGCGCTGGGGATGGCGAGGATGGGTGTCGTCGTCGGTTTCGTGGAGCCGCCATCCGGTTCAACGGTGACGCCAACGACATCCCCCGCCTTCATGGTGCCGTCGAGCACCATCCAGGTTCTCGTGCCGGAAGGCTCGAACACACCGGCCGCGGTCGGGGAGCCCTTCGCGTCGATGTACCACGCCTCGTAGGTCTTACCGCCGGGCAGGCTCTTCAGGCCGTTGACGATGATTGCGGACTTGCCGAGCGAGGCCGACCAGACCAGCGTCGCGTGGCCGCCCGTTGACACCGCAGCCGCGGAATGCTGCGCGTCGGGGGCCGAATTGATGGCGGCCAGCGCATCGGCCTGTTGCTGAGCGTGAACGCCCTGCCCGATGGCGCCCGCACCGAAGAAACCACCGACGATGATGACAACGGCTGCCGCCGCTGCAGTCAGAACCCGTGCCGGACGCCGGTACCAGCTGATCTTCGTGACGGTGCCAAGAGCTGCGGGAGGTTCGGTTGCGACGGCATCCGTCCCCCGGTCTGCCTGAACGCTCGCGCCGGTGCGGAGTTCGCGCACCGGTGGGATCTCCCGGGAAAGCTGGGGTGTCGCGGCGATCTTCGACATGAGGCTCTCGCGAAGCTGCGGCGACGGGGTAACCGGGGTGGCCGCAAGGCCGAGCAGCACGGCTGTGTCGGTCAATTCGGTCACCTCGTTTCGCAGTTGCTCGGACGAAGCCATGTTGGCCTCGAATTCCTGGCGCTCTGACTCGCTGAGCGCATTCAGTACGAACGCGCCGGAGTCGGCGGACTTGGACTTGTCGTCGTCGGTCACGATGCCACCCCGAGTTCATCCCGCAGTCGAATCATGCCGTCGCGCAGACGAGTCTTGACCGTTCCTATTGGCACACTGAGGAGAGCGGCGACTTCGCTGTGGCTGTAGCCGCCGTAGTACGCGAGCGTGACCGCCTGGCGTTGCAGCTCGGTGAGCCTGTCCATGGCCTGCTTCACCCTCTCGTGCTCAACTTTGATTTCGACTGATTCTGACACCGAGTCGTATGCCGTCTCGAAGTCCCGTATTCCAATTCTGGTGTCGCGATCCCTGGTGGACTGGGATGACCGAATCCGATCGACCGCGCGCCTGTGGGCCATGGTCATGATCCACGTTGCGGCGCTGCCCTTGTTCTGGTCGTACCTCTTTGCGGTCTGCCACACCTCGAGGAAGATCTCCTGGGTCACTTCCTCCGACTGCGCGAAGTCTTTCAGCAGCCGTCTGACCAGGCCGAGCACTCGCGGTGCGATCTGGTCGTAGAGCTGCCCGAACGCTTCCTGGTCGCCGTCGGCTACCCGACTCAGGATGTCGCCGAGCGAAGCCGGGACGTCGCCGTCCAGCTCCTTGTCGCGTTCAATCTCCGAGGTCACGAGGCCAAGCATCTCAGGTGCACTCGATTTGACTCAGCACACTGCCGAAATGGGTGGGGCCTTGCAGATTCGTCGGCGACATGCAGTTGATTCGGCGTGCCGTCGTGAACGGATTGGTGAGAGGTTAACCCGGGCCGCAGAACGCCTCTCGGCGCAAGGCCGCTCGAAGCGGCTATTAGTGGAGCCCGGGGTTACTGCGGCCCGGACTTACAAGTTTACCCGACGCGCTCCCCTCGCGTTGGTGGTCTCGATAACGCCTATGGCGTAGCTGTTGTTGGTTGAGCCTGTCGAAATCCGGGTGACATGGGGTTTCGACGGGCGCACCCAACACCAACTAACCCGAGGGGGCGAGGGCGGCTCCTCTTCAGTCGAGCTGGCCGGCGCGCTGCAGGCGCGCGCAGGTTGTGAACTCGTCCGCAGTGGTCGCAAATCGGTTCGCGCGCGACGTGAGTTCACTGGCCCTCTCGGGGCTCGCGACATCCACATCATCGGCCACGCTGGTCGCCCCCGCCGCACAGATGCGGCAGAAGGCCGCAGCGCGGTCGAGGGCGATAGCGAAGTCACCGGTGAACAGACCACGAAGGATCTCGTCGGCGAGCGCGGTGATCTCCTCCGGCCCGGTGGGCATCGGCGCTCCGGCGACGACGGTGTCGATCGTCTGCAGCACCTCGCTCCCGCGTTGGAACAGGAGACTGGTGCCCGCCGGATCCTGCCTGATCAGCACACGCATGAGGTAGATGCGCCACAGGGCCCCCGGCAGGCTGCGCGGACTCGAGCGCGCCCAGAGTTCGGCGATCGCATCGATGCCGTGCGCATCCGTGTATGCGATCAGCCGCGCAATCACCTCTGGGTCGTCGGTGTCGCGCGCCCTGTCGACGAGAGCGTGCGCGGTGCTGTGCGCAGCGCGCCACACGGCTGCGGGGTCTTCCCCGCCCTCGTAGGTGTCGAACTTGTCGCCGGAGTACTGGGTGGGCTTGTGGAAGTCGTCGGCCATCCCTGCCAGCCTACGACCCGCCCGCCGCCGCTATCCGAACGTGAACGAGTAGGCGGTGAGGCCCTTCGACATGTGGATGGTGACCGTCGAGTTGCGGTATCCACCCTTCGCGAGCACATCCCGGATATCCGGGGGCCCGGAGACGGGAATCGTGCGAGTGCCCTCGGAGTCGGTGACCGTCAGCGTGCCCGTGCCGCCCACGTTCAGGTAGACGTGCGTGCCCTCATAGTGCAGCCGGATGCCCGCTGAGTCGTTCTTCGCCGTGATGGACTGGTCCGCGACGGCGAACCTGCCGGTGAAGGCGAGGTCGTTCTGCCCGAGGGATCCGGCCGGATACGAGAAGGTGTGCGTACCCGTCTTGTAGCCGCCGGGGCTCTTGAAGCTGTCCTGGGGCGCGCGCTCGGAGCCGAGGTACGTCTCCGGCGTCAGCGAGCTCGTGGGAGTCGTGTCGGGGACATCCGTTGCCGCTGGCAGGGTCACGGAGGGGTTCGCGTCCTTCAGGAGCTGGCGGATGAGCGTCTCCGTGACGCTGTAGTCGCCTTCGCCGAAGGCGATGTGCCGCACCTGGCCGCTCGCGTCGATCAGGTATTCGGCGGGCCAGTACTGGTTGCTGTACGCGTTCCAGGTGGCGAAGTTGTTGTCGAGTGCGACCGGATACTCGATGCCCTGCTGCTTCGCGCTCGCCATCACGTTCGATTCGACGTGTTCGAAGGAGTACTCGGGGGCGTGGACGCCGATGATCTCGAATCCCTTGCTCTGGTACGACTTGTACCAGGCATCCAGGTGCGGGGTCGCCCGCTGGCAGTTGATGCAGGAGTACGCCCAGAAGTCGATCAGCACGACCTTGCCCTTGAGGCTCGCCAGCGTGACGGGCTTGTCGTTCGCGGTGTTGAACCAGCCGGTGATGCCGGTGAGGGCCGGCGCGGACCCGCAGTTCACCAGGTGACTCGCGCCCTCGACGCAGGCGGTGCTTCCGCTCGTCGATGAGCCTGCTGCGGCAGAAGACTTCGCGTCCCCGAATCCGATGGACCCGAACCCGGCGGTCGCGGCCTGCAGTGCGCTCGTATAGTCGGGAACCAGCTGGAGCAGCCGCGACGGGATGTTGAACACCGGCACGACGGCGATGGCGAGAACGAGCATGGTCGCGCCCGCAGCGATGCGGATGCCGCGCTGGTGGCGGCGGAATCCCCTGATCCGCTCAGCGAGCCCACGACCCGCTAGCGCGAAGATCAGGAGCGGGATGGCGACGCCGACTGCAAACGCGGCCGTCTCGAGCAGGGTCGACGCGCTGATGTGACCCGTCGCGCCCGCGGCGGCGACCAGCGCGAGCACCGGCCCGGCGCAGGGGACGAACACGGCGCCAAGGGCGATGCCGAGCAGGAAGCCCCCGCGCTCCCCCTTGGCCTCGCGCTGCGGAATCCAGGCGAACGGCTTCTCGAGCAGGCGCTCGATCGGCGGGAAGATCAGGCCGAGGCCGACGAGTACCAGCGCGACGATGCCGATCCAGATGATCGTCTCCTGCGGGAGGTGCAGCAGGCTGAGCAGGAACGAGCCGGCGAGTGTGAAGACGCTGAAGCTGAGCACGAGACCGAGGATCACCATGTATGGGCGACGACCGCCGAGCGCGCTCCTCACCTCGCCATCGATCCGCGCGGACTCCGTGCCTCCGCCGAAGAAGATGACGGGCAGGACGGGAATGATGCACGGCGATATGCCGGTCACGAGTCCACCAAAGAACCCGATCAGCAGTACTCCCACCGCAACCTCTTCCCGTACGGTCACCGTGATCATCCGTGCGCTCCGCACGGGCAATTCACGCTACATTTGTATCCGCGGGCCTCTAGCTCAGTTGGTAGAGCATCGGACTTTTAATCCGCTGGTCGCGGGTTCGAGCCCCGCGGGGCCCACATAAGTATCGCCGTCCGTTTCCTCGGATTTGCTGGGATCTGCGCCTTTCTGACGAAACCGTAATACGTCGTCGAAACCGCCGTTGTCGAGGCCGTCTCGCGCACTGCGCGTGAGCGTTCCGACAGGACGATTCACCCGGGTGAGCGTTCCGACAGGAGGGAATCGGCTCAGGCCGACATCCGGTCCTGGCGAAGCGCACGCGCGCGGTTCGATGAGCTCAACGACACGTCCAGCGGCTCACGTCAGGGGAAGAAAAGAGCGGGCCTCCGCGACAACCCGAATGTCACGGAGGCCCTAAAAGGGGCACGCCCGCTTACCCTAGTCGGCGGCCCCCGGGATCAAATGTACCCCGGGGTACATGTAACAATCCACCAGATCAGGCGCGCGGCGCGACTTTTTCTTGTCCGGTGGAAACAAATATCCGAGCGCGCGAAAACGGAGCCTGGCCCGCCGTCCGGGGGGCGCCCATGGCGTGCCGAATAGAATCGAACGACGGCGCGAAAACAACGGGAGCGACATGGCGACGAGACGGGCACGCGTGCTGCGGGGTCTCGTCGCATCCTCGGTCGCCGTCTTCATCGCCGCGTTCGCCCACGTGCTCGCTGGCGGGGCGGTGCCGGATGCCGGCGGCCTCGCGCTCGCCTTCGCGTTCGCGACACTGGCGTGCATCGCGCTCGCGGGTCGCCGCCTTTCGCTGGTGCGCGTGTCGGCCTCCGTCATCCTGAGCCAGGGCGTGTTCCACGTGCTCTTCGACCTCACCGGGAGCGTGCACGTCGCGCACGCCACGCACACCATGGGGATGACCATGTCATCATCCATGCCGACAGTCTCGACGACGCCGCTCATGCTCTCCGACGGGTGGATGTGGGCGGCGCACGGTGGTGCCGCTGCGATCACGGTGGTCGCGCTGGTGTGGGGCGAACGAGCGTTCTGGGGGCTCTGGCAGACGGCGCGACTTGCGCTGACGCGCGCGTTGCGGATTGCACGTCTTCGGCCGGAATCGCGCCGCCCTGCGCTGCCGCGCGCCACGGAAGAACACGTCTCGGCGATCATCGCACTCTGGCTGGATGCCGCACTGCGGCGTCGCGGGCCGCCCGCTGCACCGATCGCATCCTGCTGAATCCTCCCCATCGCGAGCGGAATCACGGGATGCCTCGAGCCTCCACATTTTCCGCATCGACCGGTCGCACCTGCGACCGAACTGAAGGACTTCAGCATGAAAACAATCACACTCGCACGCCTCGGCGCGACCGCGGCGGCCGTCGGCATCCTGGTGCTCGGCGCACCGCTTGCGGCCGATGCCCACGTCAAAGTTTCGCCGAACACCGCGTCTGCGGGGGACGACATCGCTCTCACCTTCCGTGTTCCGAACGAGTCGGCCACGGCGGGCACCGTCAAGATCGAGATCGACCTGCCGACGAAGACTCCGTTCGCCGGCGCTGACTACCAGCCCGTTCCCGGATGGACGGCCGAGGTGGTCACGGCCAGGCTGCCCAAGCCGATCAAGAACGATGGCGTCGAGGTCACAGAAGCACCGGCGAAGGTCATCTTCACCGCCGACCCGGGGACGAAGATCGGGCTTGGCCAGTTCCAGGAGTTCACCCTCGCACTCGACCTGACTCCAGACACGGGAAGCGTAGAGTTCCCGACCTACCAGACCTACTCGGACGGCTCGGTCGTGAAGTGGAACGAAAAGACGCCGGCGTCCGGCGAGGAGCCGGAGAACCCGGCGCCGACCCTGTACATCAACGCGGCGCCGCCTGCCGACGAGGGCGGAACCGGGGTCGCGCTTGCGGCGACGGATGCCGCGAGCTCGACCGCGACATCCGCCCTGATCATCGGAACGGCCGGCCTCGCACTCGGGGTCATCGCCCTGGTTCTCGGGGTGTTCGCTTTCGTGCGGTCGCGGCGCTCGTAAGAATGTAGGGGATGAGCCCGGTGGAAGTACGAGAATTCAGGAAGTCCGACACGTCTGCGCTGACCGCGCTGCTTCACCGTGCATACGCAGAACTCGGTGCAGCGGGGATGAACTTCACCGCGGTCGACCAGACCGACGCGACGACCGAATATCGTGCATCCGCCGGGCACTGCCTCCTGGCCATCGACGACGGGATCCCGATCGCGACACTGACCATGAGCATGCCGGCGTCGAAGACACTGCGATTGATGTTCCCCGCCGCTGATCGCGAGGATGTCGCCTGGCTGAACCAGATGGCCGTCGACCCGGACCGACGCGGCATCGGCCTCGCCCGAGACCTCTGGGCCGACGGCCTCGCCTGGGCGACGAGGAACGGCGCAACCACGGTCGGGGTGGACACGGCGCTCCCGGCTGAGCATCTCATCCGGCTCTACGAGGCGTGGGGGTTCGAGCGCGCGGGGACCGTGCACTGGGAGGGCAAGACGTACGACAGCGCCGTCCTGCTGCGCTCAATCTGAGCCTCCGCTAGAGCGGCAGTTCCGTCTCGTCGGACACCGTCTCGAGAGACGTGTCGATCAGCTCGAGCAGCGCTCGTCCGTAGGCATCCGCCGCCGTCTCCGCTTCGAACACGCGGCTGAACCCGGCGATCGTGGCCGTCACCGCGAAACCGGTGTCCGCCGTCTCCAACCGGTGAAACGCCGAGCGGAGGAGCTCCCGCAACTGGGTCTCGTTCGGCAGCCAGAGCGCGTCCTCGATGGAGACGGAATCGAGCGCCCACTCCGTCGTGCCGTTGAACCCGAGCACCGTTCCGGTCGAAAACTCGTGCGCCTCGACGGTCATGTCGCTCAGGATGAAGACCTCGTCGTCGACCTCGATGCGGTCGATCAGGAACGCGTCGCCGGCGCGCGGATGCCAGGTCAGTCCGGAGTCTCGGAGGGCTCGCGCAAGCGGCGTGGAAATCATGCTGCTTCGAGACTACTTCGCCGAGGTGGTGTAGCGGATGCCCCAGGAGACCTGCCAGGCCTCACCCGGGTTCAGCCACTTCAGCGACTGCCCGGTGTTGAACGCATTCGCCGGTGCTGTCATCGGCTCGATCGCGATAGCGGTTACTTCTCCGGTTCCGCGAGGGAACTCCGTCGTCGTGAAGACCTGCACGTAGGGGAACTCCGGCTCCTGCCAGAGCGCGACCGTCCTGCCATCCGGCGCCGTCAAGACCGCGGAGACATCTCCGTCGAACGTGACGTCCCCGAATGCGTCGTCGAGTTCGAGGTCGCCGACGCGCTTGCCGCCGCGCAGGTCGTACTCGCTGCCCTCGACCGCGATCTCCGGGCTCACATTGAGGCGCTCATCCACCGGGAATCGCGTGGCGGCGTGCACGGTGAGGGTGAGGTCCTGCGTCGGCACGTCGCCGATCTGCAGGAACGGATGCGTGCCGATCGCGACTGGAGCAGGCGCATCCGATTCGTTGACGATGCGGTGCGTGACCTTCAGGCCGTCATCCTGCAGCTCGTAGGTCACCTCGGTGTCGAGGATGAACGGATAGCCGTGCTGCGGATTGACGGTGGCCCCGAGCGTCACCGATCCCGGCGCGCTCTCGACCAGGTGATAGGCGGTGAACCGAAGCAGCCCGTGAATCGCGTTCTGCCGGGTCGGTTCGGTGAGGTCGAGCTGCTGCTGTTCGCCGTCGAGCGTCCACTGCCCGTCCGGGATGCGGTTGGGCCATGGCACGAGCACGATTCCGCACGCCGACGGCGGGCTCGAGAACTCGCCGTACGGCTGCGTGAGGTCGACGCCACCGATGCGGAACGTCCTGAGGGATCCCGCAACCTGGGTGATGATCGCCTCGGCGTCGCCAAGCGGAGTCGAGCGATTGATCCTGAACTGTTCACCCGTTGGCGCGCGCATTTTCCCAGCCTAGCGCTGGCCGGATGAGGCGAGGAGCACGTCGAGTCCGGCCTGCGTGAGCGCCTCGACCGCCACCGGATCGGCCAGCTCGCTCGTGATCAGGAGATCGAAATCGGTGACCGCCCCGATGACGCCGAGGTGCGTGCGACCGAGCTTCTCGGCGTCGGCGACCAGGATCCTCCTCGTCGAGGAGGCGAGCATCCTGCGCTTGATTTCCGCCTCAGGGAAGTTGATGTTCGTGACACCGCGCTCGAGGTCGACGCCGTTGCAGCCGATGAATGCGAGGTCGGCATGCACCGTTTCGAGAAACTCGGATGCGCCAGGGTTGACGAGCGAGTGCTGCAGCGGGCGCAGGGTGCCACCTGTCAGCACAACCGTGATGCGAGGCATCGCCGGCTCGAGGGCGAGCGCGATCGTAAGTCCGTTGGTGATCACCGAGACGCCCTCCAGGTCGTCGCGTCGGGCAAGCGCCGTTGCCACGGCGAGCGCCGTCGAGCCGACATCCAGGATGAGGCTGTGGCCGCTCTCCACGAGCGCCGCCGCGGCGATTCCGATGCGCTCCTTCGCGTCGACGGCGAGCAGGGCGGAGCGCTCGAGCGGGAACTCCACGGGCTGGTCGTCCGCGGTGCGCGGCGGCATCGCTCCGCCGTGCACACGCACCAGTTCGCCCGCCGTCTCGAGGGCGCTGAGGTCGCCACGAATCGTGACCTCGCTCACACCGAGGAGGTCCGCCGCATCGCGCACCCGCAGGAATCCGCGTCGCCGGACCACTGCGGCCAGCTGCTCGCGGCGCGACGACAGGATGTCCGGCTGCGCCTCGGTGGATGTCATGACCCAAGGATCAGCCTTTCGATATCGAAAGTCAACAATCTTCGGTATCGTAAGCACATGCTGACCGGTGGAATCACGAAACACGCGACCACGCTCGCGGAT
>Ga0247779_1001267_pt1 | contig 12466 bp, 11 predicted proteins | sample UWRJL221509R5_FD_179925 | JGI IMG/M metagenome (GOLD analysis project Ga0247779, IMG submission 179925) | Plant litter microbial communities from Arlington Agricultural Research Station in Wisconsin, United States - UWRJ-L221-509R-5 | ecosystem: Environmental > Terrestrial > Plant litter >...
CTACTGTTATCCATGAGCAAATTTCAACACGGCTGGCACCCCACTTCAAGCTTCTTTTCCAAATCGACAGTCCGATGTTTATAGTGACTACAAGAAGTCCGAGAACTCTCCGAGTTCTTGCCTTGGTCGTATATGAATCGTAATTGCAGTGCTTTCCAGCTATTGCCAACTCTTCACATCTAGTAGACCATGAAGACACGCACAAAGTGGTTTGCATTATCTCTGGTGCTGATCGCAACCCTGGGAAGCTCGTTAGTCCATGCCAGTCAGGATATTGGTCTGACTGTACGCACGTCATCTGGGTTGATTCAAGGATTCATTGATTCCACGACAACCTCTGTCGTACTGAACAAGTGGCTTGGTGTACCATTCGCTGAAGACACTTCTGGGTTCAACCGATGGACACCACCTCTACCATTCAAACCGGAATCACCAAATGCTGTCTTTAATGCTTCTGCATATGGACCTGCTTGTATGCAGGGAAGGTAGGTACAGTCACTATACACTCAGATACCTGCAACATGACATGGTACTGTAGAGCCGATGGTGGAAACGGAACGTCAATCCAAAGTGAAGATTGTCTTCGCATCAATGTCATAGCCCCAGCAAACGCAAAAAACCTCCCGGTATATTTGTATTCCTAGTGAGCCAGCAGCTTTACGGTCGACTTCACATTTATTCACCCCTATACAGCGGTGGCGGCTTTGACAGTGGTGCATCATCTGACCCCAAGATTGATGGAACCTATCTAGCAGCGAAGGTGAATATTGTGCTTGTTATTATTTCAAATCTAATTCAAATCTACAGGGAATTGTCTTTGCGAGTTACAACTACCGGCTTTCCCTCTTTGCTTGGCCACATGCAGCAGAAATAGCAGAAGCCGGAGAAACGCAGAACTTCGGATTGCTTGATACTCGCGCGGCAGTCGAATGGATTGTTGAAAATGTAGAACAGTTTGGAGGTGATCCAACAAAAATTGTATTAGGAGGCGAATCAGTCGGAGCAGGTTTGTGTAACTACCCTCAATATTTTTCTACATCTGCTGACTCCTAGAAGAAATGACGAATTTTTACCTATCTGCGTACCACCAAGACCCGTTGATTCGCGGTGCGGTCATGCAAAGTGCTGACAGTGAGTTGTTTTCCAAACAAAAGGAGGGTGCTTGTTAAACAATCTTCTTGTGTAGCTGCGCAGCCCATGTGGCAATTGAATGATCAGATATCGAAAATTTCTGCTAATATGAGTTGTCCTACTGGAAAAGGACAGCTCGATTGCCTCAGGAAAAAGTCTGGCACCGACCTTCAAAAGGTCCTCCTGGCGACAGGTACCCAGTTCCAACCGGTGACTGACAATATCACGGTGTGGAAAGAGTAAGAAGAATTTTTCTGTCGGATATTTTGCGAATAAATAATGATTTATTCCATCCAGTTATGTCGCTCAGACCAAAAGAGGACATACAGCCAAAGTTCCCTTACTCATTGGAACGAACAAAGTTAATCCAAGTCAAAGATGAATAATTTTAAATCTCATCGTACTTTACACTTTTAGGACGAAGGAACCCTCATCGTAGAGGGAGAGTCCACTGCCTATCTTTCGGATATCGTCCAATATAGGTAAGCAATAATCCACATAGAATAGAACTTGTCCTTACATATACTTCACGTTGCTTTGATTATCCAGTAAAAGTAACAATCTCAACTTCCCATTCGCCGACCTCTCGGAGTTGGAGAAGCTTTATCCCGTCCCCTCTAACGATTTCCCAACTGCGTACAATGCATCAGCTGGAATGTGGCGTGATGCGCATATGCTTTGCCTCGCGAGTAACATGGCTACCCAAAGAACGGATGTGTTGCGGCTTCCTGTCTGGCGTTACCGCTTCGACCTTGTAGCGAGCAATCTCAACTCCAGAGGGGTCCGGGTTGGTGCATTCCACGGAGCTGACATTCGCTTCGTAATGGGTCAGTGGCGAACAATTGTGCTATCTCCTCCGTTTGTCCCCGCTACTCCAGAGGAGATCGCGGTTTCAGACCTTATGGTGACCGCCTGGACCAATTTCATCAAAGGCGAGCTTTCCTGATTGCGAATTAACTCGTCGATTAACTAACTGCCTGTTGACAGACCCGCAACAAGGCCCTCGCATTCCAGGTTGGAGACAATTCAATCCCAAGGATACCACTACTCTCGCTATTTTAGGGAAGAATACGACAGGTGCCGATCCAGGAGATCATTTTGCAGCAGACAGATCCTGTGCTTATTGGAATACTATATTGCCCATTTATCCTCAGGTTGGGAATTATTGCCTTCAGGATGGTCGTAGTATTGATCTTTTTTTTTTTGATAGACGTTTCCAAAATGTGGAAGTTGGACATGTTGACAAATCAATGTCGTAGTAAGATGTATGTGAGGCCCGTCGCTCAGTTTAGCATACGAAATATGTCGGCGGAATATCTGTCTATTGTCGATGTCGGCATAAATTAGTGAAACACTTCAAACGACTCACATCACAGATAGTACTATGCACATTTAACCGTTTCTGTAACAATGCATGGAAAAAGGCCAGAGTAACTCTGAGTAAAAGCCAAATGTTAGCGCGAGTGAGACCAAACGTCGACGGGAATGTCGGGGCAAATTATCGCTGAGGATTCAGTTTACTCCAAATCGTGTGTTGCTAACACTGCTTGTTTTTTCTCGACTACGGATGGGCTCTGGACGCCTTGAACTCGAGTCCTCGACATTAATCTACCGATTGCGACGCACATCGGCGAAATTCCTACTTGATGCGAATGCGGAAAATTTATGCGATCCAGTTCGTTTGGTCTATGTTCCTTGATATGCGCAAACCTTGTCTTAACTTTAACTTTGATCCACTCATTATTGATTCTCCGTTGACGATCCTGTTCGTGCCATACTACTGGATTTGCACCTGCGAGGCACCTCCTCTTTGGATTCTTGCTAATTTTCTCGAATCACGCAACAGACAGAAGGTCAAAAATACAACCTTCAGTCCAGACACATTTATATCCACTGCTGGTCATCACCGTCATCCTTGCGCTCCAGGACCTGCATATATATCTGTATCTGGATTGCCGTGAATGCCACGAACAAGGCTCAATCCATTGCAGGTGGTCAACCTTGATAATCTCATTCTACTTGGTTGATTTCTAGTGGGTTCAGACAGTGATCGAATTGCAAGCTACATACATGAACAAGGAAGAAGTTGTAGAGCAGAGATTTACTTCTTCGCTTGCTTTGTCCTCTCCTTTCGTTTTTTTTTTCCGTCCGATTTTCGAGTTTTCAGAATGGCATGCTGTAGTATGTTTATATTGCATGTGATTTCTGGTGCACCACAAGTCGCGAAATGTGTTGACTCAAGTCCAAGTCCATGTTTATTGAGTATTTTCTCGCCATTTTATGGCAATATATCTCATTGTTCAAGTCATTGACCATATCAGAAGGAGAAAAGCAGTGGGTTTACTGACCGAAGACTAGAAGGTCTTAAGCGGCTCACTGTTTCTGTTACTAGGTTCAAATACAATTATCTGCTGCCGCGAACAGTTCCTTTTGACTTTGATTGTCCGATTATTTATATACGCAACGAAGAACTCTTATAGTGCATACCTCTATGCTTCTAATGAAAACGTCCATGTTTACCCAAACCAATGGATGGATGGCAAAATCTTGCATTCAGGGTCTCAGGTATGAAGCGTGGTGGTCGCGTTGGGAAAAATGTCAAAGCATGAGATCGATCACTACGTCCTCGCTGCGGGGAACCTCTCTCATTGTAAGAATAATCCTGCCAGTGTGGGAGGACAAATCATTTAGTGACGATCGTCTGTCAATTTGAATTTAGTAAACTGTAAATCACGGATTTAGTCGACGCTTCAGCTGTGCAGGCTGTTTGTCCACGTCGGGGGAAATAAATAATATTGTCACCAAGAACATCGTTGGCGATCAGACTCTACACTCACCACCTAGCATTTTTCTTTGCTTTCAGACTTGTTTTCTTCTCTTCTCTCTCGGCTCAGAACGAATGTTGGATTGCTATTGGCCGATTAACATCGCCATTGTCGTCCAGATGAGGCAAGTGTTGATTGGTCAGTGCGTGGGAATGTTGATAACGGGAGGAAAGAACGTCGCTTTTGTTGTCTTTTTTGTGACGGATCCCCCTGTTCATCACCGTGACTAAATCCCATTTACCCAGCTGCCGAAAATCTTTACGCACTGACCTCCGCTTTCGAAACTCCCGCCGACAACGAGCGAAATGGACAACGAAGTGAGCACGATACGCTCAGACATTGGGTATAAAGGAAAATCCACCAAATTCTGGCTTCAACTCCCAGAGGAAGTGCTTAGGTTAGCAGTCAGCCGTATCCTTTGACGCCACACACGCGATGAGCTCAGTGTTGACTATCATATCCGCAGTCTGATTGCGACGCACTACCTCTACATTCTGGCCGAGCAAAGCTACTGTCCAACTACATGGGACAACCGCAAGCTATGGTACTCGAGGATGGCCTATACCTGCATTCGCGACGCACTCGATATTGAAAGGCATATATCGAGCATATGTCCTGAATGGCGACGTGGAAGTGAGTATTTCACTCTGCTTTTTTTGATTTCTTCCTTTTCTACTTTGTCATCGTTCTTTGTTTCCATCACCACACTCTTTGCAATCAGACGGGTAGACGCCCATAATCGACACAGCATCATGACTCAAAATGAAGTAGTCGCCGCTTTATTGAAGCAGCTATACTATCATTTTTTCTCTGCGACATTGAGCATTCCACGCGTGCATCTTATTGTAGTATTCGACCAGGGTTCGTCGCGCGTTTTCTTCATACACTACCAATGGCATATTTGTCGCGTCTTCTTGGAGCTACCTTCTCGAAATATGCGTCACAGGATCATCCTTAACGTGCCGTGATTAACGCTTCACCCCCATTTCGCCCTTCATCTTCCTTCTAGGCTTGTCATCAACTCGTCCATTTTTAATTATCCTTTAACATTGTTTCTGTCTGCACAATATGTTACTTAAACATCTTTATTTTCAATTTCAGTGGAGAAACATCCTTTTTGGAGCCAGGTCATAAATGTCATCGATCCTAACGACCTTCTTGTCGACAAAATGATCTTCTATCCTAAACTTCCATTGAACGGGTCTTCCAATGCCAAATCATCTCCCATATACCTTTCCCCTTACCGGCATCTGCGAAATATTCTGACTGGCGCTTGCGTTATATGTCGTATTAACCACCCGATGTTAAACACTGGGCTCGACGCCGCCAAGCGAGTTGTCTATTCGCCTATGTTGGGCTACATCTCAGTTTGCACCGATCATGCAAAGCACAAAACCGACTATTGTGGATTATGCCTTCGAGAGGCGCCACCAGTCCACTCTCAAGATGCGACTTCCCGCGACTATGACATGGTGCAAAGCGTTGGTATTTACGAAAATAGGGACGAAGAAACGTGGCCCAACACAAAGCACACCTGCCGCAGATGCCGCCTGGAATACCTGGTCAGAACCGCAAACTACAATCCTCGCGATCGTGAGGCACTAGGTGGACCAAATCTTCAATGCCCCGATTGGGAGGTTAGATATAAAATCGAACGTTTCGTTGAATATGCCGAGGGAAAGATTGGGGGGGTGATAGTCACGGCTAGAGAAAAAGCCTGGTTCCGAGCAAATACGAAGTATGAAAGCCTTGCCCAACACGCAGCTGCTCAGCGTATGCTTCCTCGCTCTGATGGACGCGGGGCAGAGGGGCGCGAGAGGAAAGAGTCATTACTGTTGAAAGAATTGATCCAGGTTCGTAGCTGGGCTTTGCTCGACTGGGCTCGGCAACGTGTACTAGACGGTCATTGGGTGATACCAGCGGACCAATGGTACGAAAGCACTGTACCCGGCCAACCGTCAGTCGTCGGTACCGTACATCCATGTCCATGGGCACGCGCAGCAGATGGTGTGGAGACATATTCTGATGATGATGTGCATCCGTCTGAGACGATCGTCAACGCCGAAATACCGCCAACCTTTGCTCTCTGCAAAGAAGCCAGCGATACGTTTGTGAAGCAGCTCAACGAAGTCCTGGAACCGGCAATGAAGAACATCGCTAGAAAGATTGTTATGGAATGCTCCGTTGAGACCGATAAAGGCTACGAAATCCCCTCGGAAAAAGCTCGCAAAATGAGTCTCGAAGACGTGTTAACTCTCCTTCGGGAAGAGGAAGGTGTTTGGTATGATGGTGTGGACTGGGTGGAAAAGAGGAAAAACGAAGATGATAATAAATCCAATGCACAAGTTGCTGAAGCTGTGTCGAAAGTCGATGAACCAGATTTGCAGAAGGAGGACGATTTAGATTCGACGACTTCGTCGAGCAGCAGCGGCAATGATAGCGGGAAGCTATCTGCTCGTGGATCATCGAATGCCACAAGTCCAGTTTTATCAACTTCTACTCTTCAGACAACACCTTCACCGCCCCCAATCATTGAGGATATTCAAAAGAAAGACCATGCTACATCTCAGCAGCGTACATATTCGTCTTATCCACGCATGATACCCGTCGATCCAGTCAAATACCCACCGAGATTGCTAAACAAAATACCGTATATCCCTGTAACTTTGGCACACATGCCCTTTGACTCCTTAGAAACCTTCAAAAATGTGCGTTTCTTATCTTTCCTGCAGCCCGCTTTCAACTTATCTTCATCTTCGTTGGTAGATATGGAGAGATGCGTGCGCACCTGTATACAAATGCAATTGCACTGTATGCGAGCGGGCTAAGGCTGAAGAACTAAATGCTCGTGCGGCTTTGGCGGCAATGAACCCTCAACCTACTACCGGAGCTTTGCAGCGCGGCACTGTTTTCCCTGTCACGCAGTACGATGGCATTGAAATAGAGCTACAAGAAGCGATTGGTGATCTCGATGGCGAAGGAGAGGAGGAAGTTGAATATGAAGCTTCGGACATGGACTATGACGATGACGATGACGACGATGAATACGATGAGGACGATGACGGTGCTTACTGCTATTCACCAGATATTGGGGTTATGGAACTTATTCAGCAAGTACCTCCATCTCGCAAGAGGTCCTCCGACGAACTGGAGGATTCCCATTATTCGGAACTCATCATGGTCGAAGATAGAACGACTAGCAACGACTCGCTATCTTCTTTTCAGGGAAGCGATCTTCGGGACTTGGAAGGAACGCCCCCGAAACGACCGCGGTTAGACAATGACAAGGACCACCATTTGACTGTCGTGCAAAACAACGCTCCGTTGCCACACAGAAAACCCCAAAAAAAGCGTAGTAGCGAAGAGCTCGAGGACGACGACGGTCCCGCCGACCACCACGTGACCACAAATAAGAGGGTTCGAGTTGGCGAGGACAAACCTTTCTTACAAGATTTTAACCCCGAAACTCCTTCTCATCTCTCTCTTGATGATCAGGCCTCCCTTCCCAAGCCCAAGGTACCGCTTGTTACGCGAGATCGGACAATCAGGACTGAGGGTATGCGAACGTCTGACATGAAAACGTTAATCGCTTTAAACGACGTGCGGGAATAATTGGACACCTTCGAAGGTTGATGCTTCAATAATAAGCACCTGCCAAATTTTCTTTCTCTCTTTTTTCAAACACCATATGCAAGCACTTTCTATCCTCCCTGATCTTGATCTTGTTTATTATTTTCTAACTGTACCCTGTGAAAACTTTCTTGTTTTCTTTCTTTTTTCATTTTGCTTCGCCACGGTACATATAAGTAACCATGCCTTTTCTCTCCTCCTTGACTCTTCCTCACCTACCTGTCTAATGGCGCTGGATCTCTTATTTGCTTCCTTTCGCTTTGTCTTCTTATATCACAAGCATTCCTCCTGTTATTTGATATTTGCCCTTTCGAAATACTGGTCAACTCGCCAGTTTTCTAGAATGCCTCAGTCGCGCAGCGCAGGCTCTCGAACTGTATGTGATGAGGATGGTTGACAACACTTGCGCCGTTCTCACAACTGTTTGTATTTGTATTATTGCCAATGTAAACCTCCGTCGCAGATTTCTCGTCCGTCCGAATTTTCGTTTCGATTTCGCTGCAAATTGGCTTTATCTTCCGACCTTAGCACGCATGGTACGATTCTCTCTTTATTTTAATCGACATCATTTACTCTCACATGTTTACAAGGTTCGCTGTTGTTGAGGAAGATCACAACATGCACCCGTTCTAAGCCGAACTGCGTGTATTTTAAGGCTCGATAGTATTCGGGATTATTCTGACTTTTCCACATGCCGGTTGCCCGACAATGTACAGATCAGTCAAGTCTTGGAGGAAGTTGGCCACCTGATTGTTCATGTCGTTTCTTTTGCCGCTCAGTGTTATGATTGACGAAGACAAAAGTAACATTTTGTGCGAGTGCTTTTCTTTGTTCTTGATATCTCAACTGAATTCATCATAATCAATTTCCCAGTGGCAGACGTGTTAAACTTTTGTAAGGGCGACGGTCTCCTCAATTTAATGAGGCTATGGTCTAGGCTTCAGTTTATTCAGGTATTGAGAAAACTTCTGTATATAAACCGCTGTGTTCCTCTTTGCTCGACCCTGAAACCTAATAGGCGGATCGAGGAATGGGTTTGGTGGGCCCTACAAACCGACCTTCGTTTCTCGTAAGCGCACGTTTTGACAGATTCTTGACGTTGCGGGGAAAATGCTTCCGCTTTTTTCCTGAAATAATTCGTTGGGTTATCCAAAGATGGGCTTGAAGCTTGAAATCATCCCTTTATGTATTTTATCTTTCGCAGGGAAAGCTAAAGATCACTGGCATCTCCATTATGAAACGTTGTAACGGGCTTATACACGGTAAGTTATTCTCTACACTTCGCATGTTGGAAACAATTCGCCATTGAATGGCTCGTATATTTAGATCCATCGGATCTATTGATTTGCTTCTATTTTCTCCAATTTTCTTTGGATATTCTCGGCTGGACAGTGGAAATCTCGATGGCCAACAAGATTTCCCAAACCTGTCAATGTGGCTTTGACAATCACTTCAACTCGGGCAGATTCAGACTTGAAGCCTTTTGAAGTCCCGCGACAGGTTTCATATACAGCTTCGTGCTCATCATTTTGTTGCAACGCTTTTGTCGGGCTTCTCCTAAGTATGTCTGTCTTTACATTAAACCTTGATATACGCTTCTTTCCCAGGATAATGAAGGAAAAACTAATATGCTTGCTTTCAAGGTCGATCGCACTTAAGCCTTGTAGAAGTAACAATGGCAGATATTTCCTAATCAACGTTTCCCAGTTGACCGCATGGACACTGCACAATTGAATGACATGCATCGTCGTCATTTTCCATCGGTCTTCATATAGAGGCGTATTTATATCCACGCGACGCACTGACATTTCCTACTATGGATTACCGATATCATACCAAGCACGCGTGCAAACTGTACTTCTGGGTGCATGAGGCCCTTTTAAACCTCAAAAAGCACATGTATGATTATGACGAATGTCGGGGAATAGGTTGAAATTCTGGCCCGTCTTTTAAGGATTCGAACCGCCTCCGTTATACACACTGGAGAAGACCCAGGTTGGATCTATTTGGTAACAGTTGTTGACTCAACGTAAGCATTGATGAACGATTTTTAAAAACCCGCAGTATTTTTGATCATATATTCTATTGATGAATAGGCCCGAACGATTAGGGCAGAACCCAATTTTCCCATCTCCATCATCTTCCTTGCTTACAAACGCGTTCGCGCCCGTGCCTGAGAATGGACAAATGCGGTGTTCGATTGGAAGGAATGTCATTATTGATGTTGCCTTCATGTCCAAACCACTCAAACGACTGAACCTCCGGATACATCGAACTGGGTCAGGCCTAAAAAGGTCACATCATCCTTATGGTGATACGGCAGCCGGGAGTTATATCCTGGAAGCTCCAAGGATAGATAGCGATTGGATAAAAAGACAGAAAACTCTTTATATAGTTCTTGATCTTTAGCACACCATAATCTCATGGCTGAATCCAAGCCCTCTGCGAGTCCTATTGACCACGTCCGAAGAGACAGCAGGGATAGTGCTTACCACTGCCCTCAATGCGACACACCTTTCACCAGGCGGTCGAATCTTCGTCGCCATTACCAAATACGTGAGTCGAGAAAGCACTTTCCGAAGCGATATGACCCTGCCCACTAACCCTGTTCATTTTGCTCGTCATTATAGACATGCGAAGCGCGGTCTTCAAATGTGAAAAATGCACGGACGAATTCTCGACAAAGTAAGCTGAACGATATGCTTGAATGCGTACGTAAACCCTCTAATCCCTGTCTTTATCCAGGGAGGAGGTCCAAGGCCATTCTTTAACTTGCTTCTCCAATACGGATTCGCCTTTGGATTGGAGCTCCAGCCATGACGATAGGACAAGTCAGAGGATGACGATGCAACAGCCATATCACACGAAAAGCCACAGTTATCCCAATCATCACAACAGTATGGCGCAGCATAACGTCGTTGGTCATGGAACTTACATCCCGCCGCCAGTGGTTCCGTCAGCAAATTTTGAACCTGCTGAAACACACTACACCGGCCATTACGCGCAATCAAACTACGGGCATACACACTCCCATTTACACTCCTCTCCTTCGGTCATGTCAACAAGCTCGGGCTTGCCTGCGTCCTTTGATGGGAATTTCATACATCCATCTTCACCTCCGAGCTCATATTCTCATCGTCGGCCCAGCATATCTTCATCGATTGTACGTGTTTTTAGGTCTATAACCTTATAACATGATATTGATCTGCTCGCTTGCAGAGTTCTTCGTCAACTTCGTCATCTCCGTATCAACACGCGCTGGCGCATGCGCAGGGTGCTGGTTGTATTTGTCCGGCTTGTGTTAACGGTGGCAGAGCGCTGGAAAGAACTCCATGGCATGGCATGCCTGCAGTACCAGCTTCTCCTACACCGACCTTGGACGAGCCTGCAGTGTATACGCGCCGACAAGTGAAAGATATGATTGACGTTGTCAGTGATTGCTTAATAGAGACAATGGTATGCGTGCCGCATTCACTTCCTTCGCTTTCTCTTCAATTAGACTAATCGTTTCATGATCTTTGAAAGGGTGACGTTTTGACTCGTCCGCAGGGCAATACAGAACCTCCAAATGGACATCTAATCCGGTCGATTAGAGACGATGGTTTCCGTCGGACCGTGCTTTCTGAGGCGCTACCCCGGGTCTATTACAGAATCCATGGAGGAGATCACAGACAGTAGGACAGACTCGAGAATGATGCCCGTGGGCCGTGGCTGGATCCATATTGGTCAACAATTTCACCCCAAATCACTCTATCAATGGAAGCTGTACATACCCATCATTCATTTCCCTTCCATCCACATTCTCATATTTCTCATGCGCCATCCAATTCTCAGCGCGACCCACACATTGATTCCGCGATACTGTATTGATGACGCACGATGGGACGGTATAATTTATTATTAGATCCTGTATTTTTATTATTCTCTACTAGGCGCCTACTAACACGTTACCCACACGGAACATACTGCTGTTACTACCAACTTTTTTATGCCAAACTGGACATCTTTGTGATATGATTACGACAGAATGAATTGGGGGGCGAGTATATACGCCGATCCCACTCGCACAGCTGTGCACAGCAACCGCATTCTCATTGGCAGATCATTTTGATGGATAAGGCCACACTCCATGACAATCGCAACGACGAAGGCATACCTTGATCTCTCTACTTCTGCGGTATCTAGAACTTACCGATATTTACGTTTTGAATACAATGAAGCGATCCTGTAAGTTAAACACATTTTTTGACTCACAGTCCGAGGTACTTGGACACGATGTCTTATAAGCGCTCCATACAAATATTTCTCTGTTTTCCAGAAATGAGTCCACGCAACAAATACTTAATAAACGGTGGATTGATTTTGAAGTTTGCCCACACATAATTGCGCAGTTCTTGGTACATGCCATAACAACTTCTTATTGACTTTGATATGCTACCGAACAGCGGAAAGCCTAAAGAACTTGTCAAATTCGTGCAATCATTTTACTTAAGCACAGAGAGCAAGGAATATGCTTGATCACTTGGTTACATCCATACTATCGCATCCAGTGGCTTGTCCTTCCAGAAAAATAGCAAGAATATCGTAAATTTGGAGTCGAATACTTGCACGCTAAATTTCGGAAGGAAGAAAAATCGAAGATAACGAGAAAACATGCTCCCTTCAAATCCTGTTTTCCATAATAGCCATACTGACGCCCACCAGAGACGAAAATCTTCCGCAACCAGCCAAAAACACAGGGCTATTAGGTGGTACACGTGTCTCTGGTGGTTGAATCAATGAGACTCCTTCTTCAGACATAGGGCCAAGAGTTTTTTGCAAGGTCGACGCCAAAATTGCGTCGTATGTTATGCCTTCTGTGATAGCATTGAAGCTTCTCG
>Ga0247779_1001268_pt1 | contig 12465 bp, 10 predicted proteins | sample UWRJL221509R5_FD_179925 | JGI IMG/M metagenome (GOLD analysis project Ga0247779, IMG submission 179925) | Plant litter microbial communities from Arlington Agricultural Research Station in Wisconsin, United States - UWRJ-L221-509R-5 | ecosystem: Environmental > Terrestrial > Plant litter >...
CCGCTCGACCAGCGAGGGAATTGTTGTTGGTTGAGCCTGTCGAAACCCGGGTTTCGACAGGCTCAACCAACGACAACGAGGACAGGCTCAACCAACAACGACGAGGACAGGCTCAACCAACAACGACGAGGACAGGCTCAACCAACGACATCGCTCACCGATCAGGCGGCGACCGGGGTGTTCGCCGCGGCGAGCAACTCGGTCAGGGAGTCCCTGATCGATTCGAGCTGGGTGACCGGCATGCCAAGACGCGCAACGATCTGCGCGGGAACCTCGAGCGCCCGGGTGCGAAGGTCCTGGCCAGCCGGGGTGAGCTGGACATCCAGGGCCCTCTCGTCATCCGCCTTCCTGGTGCGGGTCACGTAGCCGGATGCCTCGAGGCGCTTCAGCAGCGGAGACAGCGTCGCAGGCTCGAGCGACAGCGCCTCGCCGAGGTCGCGCACCGTCCTGGGGCTGCGTTCCCAGAGGGCGAGCATCACGAGGTACTGCGGATGCGTGAGGCCGAGCGGTTCGAGCACAGGGCGGTAGAGCCCGATCACGGTGCGGGATGCCGCGGCAAGCGCAAAGCAGACCTGCCGGTCGAGGGCGAGGGGGTCGGCGACTGTCATGCACCCAGTTTAGCGTGTATACTAATCGTTAGTACACTAAGTAATAACACGAGGGTGTATCTAACGAAGAAGGATGTCGTGAAGACCAAGCTGCCGTGGTGGGATCGCCTCAACGGGATGCTGACCCCATACATCGGCCCACCCCAGTTGGGACCGTACGGAGAGGCGCCGTTGCCACCTACCGGTCCGAAGCCGTGCCCCATCTGCGGCCAGCCGATGGACCTGCACGAGATCGAGCGCGGCGAGGGTCGCATCGCGACGCGGCTCGTCTGCCCGTAGTCGTTGCGATAACCCGCTGGTCGAGCGTGATGGTGTTGGTTGAGCCAGGTGTTGTTGGTTGAGCCTGTCGAAACCGGGTTTCGACAAGCTCAACCAACAACAGGAGCAGGCTCAACCAACAACAGGAGCAGGCTCAACCAATCGGGATGACCCGCTGGTCGAGTAGCGGCGCGACGGAGGAGCCCGCGTCATCGAGACCGGGCCCGCGAGCTAGCTCCCGAGCAGGAGCTGCTGCAGGTGCTCCGGCGTACGAGCGACCGCGATCGCGCCCGCCTGCTCTGCGGCCGAACCGTATCCCCAGCCCACGAAGATGGTCGGCACATCATTGGCGGCTGCACCCTCGATGTCGTGCTTTCGATCGCCGACCAGCACCGGTCGAGACAGGTCAGCACCGAATGCCAGCAGCCGGTCGAGGGCCTCGGCCACGACATCCGCCTTCGAGGAGCGCACCTCGTCCACGGACGCGCCGGTGATGATGTCGAACTCGTCGAGCAGTCCGAAGTGGCTGAGCATCAGCGTTGCCGGTGCCTCCGGCTTCGAGGTCGCGAGCGACAGGGGGATGCCGGCGGCGTGCACCGCGCGCAGCACATCGCCGACACCGGGGAACACCGTGGAGTCGAGCGCTCCGATCTCGAGGTAGCGCGGCCGGTAGATCGCGAGCGCCTCTGCTGCCTCGCCGATCGACATCCCGGCGCGTTCCTGGAACGACTCGAGGATGGGCGGGCCGACGTAGGCGAGCAGTTCTGCGGGCGGCGGCACCGGTTGGCCGAGCGTCTCGAACGTGTACGCGAGGGTTGCCGTGATTCCCGGCGCCGAGTCGGCGATCGTTCCGTCGAGGTCGAACAGGATGCTCGTATAGGGCGCGGTCACCCTGCCAGCGTAGTTGCGGCTCGGCTAGAACAGCCGCGAGTGCGAATCGTCGAGGCCGCGCATCGCGTCGTAGTCGAGGAGCAGGCAGCGGATGCCGCGGTCCTCGGCGAGCACGCGGGCCTGGGGTTTGATCTCCTGCGCGGCGAACACGCCATGCACCGGCTGCAACAGCGGGTCGCGGTTCATGAGCTCGAGGTAGCGGGTCAGCTGCTCGACCCCGTCGATGTCGCCTCGGCGCTTGATCTCGACGGCGACAGAACCCCCGTTCGCGTCCGTGGCGAGGATGTCGACCGGGCCGATCGCGGTCATGTACTCGCGCCGCACGAGGCGGTGTCCATCCCCCAGGAGCTCGATCTGCTCTGCGAGCAGTTTCTGCAGGTCGGCTTCGACGCCGTCCTTCTGGAGTCCGGGGTCGATCCCGAGCTCGTGCGACGAGTCGTGCAGGATCTCGTGAATGGAGATCACGAGGATGTCAGCGGTCTTCGCCTGCGCGACCTTCCAGATCTCGGTGACGCCGGCATCCGCCTGGTCGGGATCCGGCTCGATCACGGTCGTGACGCACGGCGGGCTCATCCAGTTCAGCGGTTTGTACGAGAGGGTGTCGGCGTGAACGAGCACGCTGCCGTCGCTCTTGAGGACGAGCAGCCTGGTGCCGAGCGGCAGGTGGGAACTCAGCCGTCCGGCGTAGTCGACTGAGCAACGGGCAACGACGAGACGCACCCGATGAGCCTAGCGGCGCGACCCGGCGTGGATTGGTTCGCGAGCCGCGAAGGACACGGCGCCGGCGAGACCCACGAGCACGAGCACGAGCAGCAGGGCGTGCAGGATGCCGAGGTGGTCGCCGAGCAGACCGATGACCGGTGGGCCGACGAGGAAGGCGCAGTATCCGATCGTCGCAACGGCGCTCACGCGCGCGGCCGCCTTGCGTGTGTCGTCCGCGGCGGCAGACATCCCAATCGGGAACCCGAGCGATGCGCCGAAGCCCCAGAGCACGATGCCGACGATGTCGATCCACAGCACGGGCACGAAGATGAAGATGAGCAGCCCGACGACGGCGAACGCGAATGTCGCGCGGAGCATCGGCACTCGCCCGAACCGGTCGATGAGGCGAACGCCGCCCAGGCGCCCGATCGTCATCGAGACGACGAAGATGCCGTAGACGACAGCGCCGACGGTCTTGGTCGCGTGGTGGCCGTTGACCATCGCGTACGAGGTCCAGTCATTCGACGAGCCCTCGGTGAACGCGAACCCGAGCACGATCAAACCGATCAGAATGGTGCGCGGATCGCGCCAGATGCCGAGCCGCTCTCGCCAGGTGGTCGGCTGGTGGGGGTCTTCCGCCGTGCCTGCGTCCACCTCGGGGAGCAGGAAACGCGTCGCGATGAGCGTTGTGGCGATCATGACGACCGCGAGGATTCCGATGTGCACCGGAAGGGGAAGGTCGAGCGCCTGCGCGAGGGCTCCCCAGCCGGCACCGATCACTGTTCCGATGCTGAAGAACGCGTGATAGATCGGCATCGTGCTTCGTCCGAGCGCCCGTTCGTTGGCCGCGCCGGAGACATTCATCGCCACGTCGCAGGTGCCGAGGCAGCAGCCGAACACGATGAGGGCGACGAAGCTCACCGCGAATGAACCGAGGATGGTGACGCCGACCGAGGTGAACGTGAGGGCGAGTGCCGCGACGGGCAAAAGGATGACGACGACACGTCGCGAGCCGAAGGTTGCGACGAGATGGCCGGCCGCCAGGAGCCCGATGATCGAGCCGACAGCCGCTCCGAACAGCAGCAGGCCGACCTGCGCCGTGGTCAGGTCGAGCGCGATGCTGATGGCGGGGATGCGGGCGGCGAGGCTCGAAAGCGAGACCCCGCACGCCGCGAAGATCGCGAAAAGCGCATTGCGCCATGCCTTCACTCCTGGGGCCACGATGGGCAGCTGGCGCCGAGCGGCGACCGGTCGTGACATGGCGTTCCCAAGGGTGAAAGTGGCGGAGGGGAGTCGAGCGGACGAATCGGCCGAGTTTCGTGGCCGAGTCGGGCGGCCGAGGTCGGTCGAATCGATTCGATCGGATCGATTCGACTAAGCTACCTGTTCATGACCACGGAGGCAAGTGCACCGCTGCCGCGACCGAATCTCGCGGCCGTCGCGGCGCTCGCGGGAGTGTCGCGTTCCACGGCATCCCTTGCCTTCAGCGGAGCTGGCCCCGTCTCTGCCGCAACGCGGGAACGCGTGCTCGCCGCGGCGGAGAAGCTCAACTATGCGGGGCCCGATCCTCGCGCCCAATCGCTTCGCCGAGGCAGGAGCGGCATCATCGGCGTCGTCATCGAGGATCGCCTGCGCGACGCCTTTCGCGATCCCATGAACATCGCGATGCTGGACGGGATCGCAGACGAGACCGGCAGCTCGGGTGCGGGCCTGCTGCTCCTGACCGAGACCGGCGACGACCGCGCCAGCATCGCATCCGCGCCGATGGATGCGGTCATCCTGGTCGGCTGCAGCACGCGCCTCGAAGACACCGTCGGTGTTCTGCGGCAGCGCGGGATGCCCATCGTCGCCATCGAGGCGCCGGAGATGGAGAGCGTGCTCTCGATCGGGCTGGACAACCGCGCCGCGTCGGCGGTCGCGGCGCGTCACCTGCGCGATCTCGGACACGAGCGCATCGCGGTCGTGACCCTCCCGCTCGAAGACACAAGGCTCACCGGCCCTCTTCCCGCAGACTGGGAGAGCATCGGCACCGCTTTCACGACGCTCGAGCGCCTTCGCGGTGTGCGCGAGGTCTTCGAACAATTTGAAGGAGTTGTCGCATCCGGAAGCACGATTTCGGCCGGACGGGACGCCGGATGGGCGCTTCTCCTTCACATTGATCCCCCGACGGCGATCATCGCGCAGAGCGACCTGCTCGCCCTCGGCGTGATCCGGGCGGCGAAGGAGCGCGGGATGTCCGTGCCGGGCGACCTCAGCGTGATCGGCTTCGACGGCGTGCGCAGCGAAGAGGCGGGACCCCACGACCTGACGACTCTCATCCAGCCCGCGGTCGACAAGGGGAGGGCCGCCGGACGCGCGGTGCTCGGGATGCTCGAGGGCGAGGAGCAGCACCCGGTCGAGTTCCGCAGCGCCTTCCACCTCGGCAACACGACGGCCGCCCCGCGGCCCTGATCGCGAACATGGGCCATTACGGACAGTTTGCCCATGCCGCGGCAGATACAGGTTGGCCGTATTGGCGCTGCGCTGCGGCGCGGCGGGGACTGGCGACGCGCTAGCTGCGGGCGTACTCCACGAGTGCGTCGATCGCCGAGTTGAGGTCAGCGTCGACGGTGCGGCGAGCGGCATCGGCGTCGTGCCATGCGATGATCTCTCGCGCGCCCTCCGCGAAGGTCGTCGTGGCGACGAAGCCCGGCACGAGAGCCTTCACCTTGGTGTTGTCGAACACGACGGAGTGCGCCTTGTCGCCGAGGAGGCCTGGGCCCGCATCCGGGAGCACTCGCGCGATCTTCTCGGATGCAACGTGCACGAGCTCCGGCTCGGGCACACCGGCCGCGGCGCCGAGCATCCGGTAGATCGCATCCCAGGTGTAGACGAAGTCCGAGGTGATGCCGAATGTGTCGCCGATCGCGGCCGGGTTGGCGAGCAGGCCGACGAACGCTTTCGCGAAGTCCCGGGAGTGGGTGAGCGTCCAGAGGGATGTGCCGTCCCCATGCACGACGACGGGCAGGCCGCGTCGCATGCGGTCGATGGCGGTCCAGCCGGCATCGATGGGCAGCAGCGTCTCGTCGTAGGTGTGCGACGGTCGAACGATGGTCGCAGGGAAGCCCGCATCGCGGTATGCGGCGACCAGGGCGTCCTCGCTGGCGATCTTGTCGCGCGAGTACTGCCACCACGGATTGTGGAGCGGCGTCGACTCGGTGATCGGCAGCCGGGCGACGGGCTTCTGGTAGGCCGAGGCCGACGAGATGTACACGTATTGCCCGGTACGGCCGGTGAACAGGTCGATATCGCCGCGCACCTGCGACGGCAGGAACGAGCGGAAGTTGACGACGACGTCGAAGTCCGTCGTGCCGATCGCTGCGGCGATGGATGCGGAGTCCCCCGCGTCGCCGGTCAGGTGGCGCGCCCCGTCGATCGGCGGCCGCGTGCCGCTCACACCGCGGTTCAGCAGCGTGAGGTCGAATCCCCGTTCGACCGCCAGCCTCGAGACCGAGGAGGAGATGATTCCGTTGCCACCGATGAAGAGAGCGCTCACTTTGGTCACGCACGACAGCCTACGGCCGGGGTGGGCGTCGCCGTTTAGGCTTGATGCTCATGAGCGAAGATTCCGGCATCCTGACATCAGAACTCGACGCAACGGTGCGTCCACAGGACGACCTGTTCCGTCACGTCAACGGCAAGTGGATCGCGAGGACCGAGATCCCGGGAGACAAGGCACGCTGGGGATCGTTCATGGTCCTCGCCGAGCAGGCGGAGGCAGCGGTTCGCGAGATCATCGAGGGCGCTCCGGATGCTGCGGACGGCACTGAGGAGCGCAAGTTCGGCGACCTGTACGCGAGCTTCATGGACGAGGAGCGCATCGAAGCTCTCGGGGCAGCCCCGCTCGCGCCGCTGCTTGCCGAGGTCGCGGCGATCGACTCGATCGGCTCGTTCCTCGCGACGACGGGCGGCTTCGAGCGCAAGGGCACGTCGAGCTTCTTCCAGCTCTTCGTCGACAACGACCCGGGTGACCCGGAGCGCTACCTCGTCTTCTTCGAGCAGGGCGGCCTCGGCCTGCCCGACGAGTCGTACTATCGCGAGGAGAAGTTCGCCGAGATCCGCGAGAAGTACGTCGCGTACCTCGAACAGATCCTCGGGCTCGCCGGCCTCGACCAGCCGGCGGAACGGGCGGCGCGCATCTTCGCCCTCGAGACGGACGTCGCGGCCACCCACTGGGACAACGTGCGCTCGCGGGACAGCGAGGCGACGTACAACCTCGAGAGCTGGGGGAATGTTGCCGGGGCGGCGAAAGCCGCGGGCCTCGATCTCGACGTCTGGCGCGAGTCCATCGGGGCGCCAAAGGGCGCGTTCGACGAGGTCGTCGTTCGCCAGCCGAGCTTCGTTGAGTCACTGCCGTCGCTGCTCACGGACGCGCGCCTCGACGACTGGCGCGACTGGCTGGCCTGGCAGGTCATCCGCTCGAATGCCGGTTACCTTAGCTCAGACTTCGTGACGGCGAACTTCGAGTTCTACGGCAAGACCCTCACCGGAACGCCCGAGCTCCGCGCCCGCTGGAAGCGCGCGGTGTCTCTCGTCGAGGGTGCGCTCGGCGAGGCCGTTGGTCGCGTGTACGTCGAGCGCCACTTCCCCGCGGCGGCCAAGACCGCCATGGACGTGCTCGTCGGCAACCTGGTGGAGGCCTACCGCGAGTCCATCTCCAGCCTCGAGTGGATGACGGAGGCCACCCGCATCCGGGCGATCGAGAAGCTCGAAAAGTTCACGCCCAAGATCGGCTACCCGGTGAAGTGGCGCGACTACACGTCGCTCGCGATCAGTCGCGACGACCTCATCGGCAACGTGCGCGCGACCAACGAGTTCGAGTTCAACCGTGAGCTCGGCAAACTCGGCAAGCCGATCGACCGCGACGAGTGGTTCATGACACCGCAGACGATCAACGCGTACTACAACCCCGGGTTCAACGAAATCGTGTTCCCCGCGGCCATCCTGCAGTTCCCGTTCTTCGACGCCGACCGCGAGGCCGCGGCCAACTACGGCGCGATCGGCGCCGTGATCGGTCATGAGATCGGCCACGGCTTCGACGACCAGGGTTCCAAGTTCGACGGCGACGGCAGGCTCACCGACTGGTGGACGGCCGACGACCGCGCCGCATTCGACGAGCGCACCAGGTCGCTCATCGCGCAGTACGACGCACTTGCTCCACTGCAGGTGCCAGAACACCACGTCAATGGCGCCCTCACGATCGGCGAGAACATCGGCGACCTCGGTGGCCTCTCGATCGCGTGGAAGGCCTACCAGCTCTCGCTCGGCGGTGCGGAGTCTCCCGTGATCGATGGGATGACGGGGGCGCAGCGCTTCTTCCTCTCCTGGGCGCAGGCCTGGCAGCAGAAGGGCAGGGACGAGGAGGTCATCAGGCTGCTGTCGATCGACCCGCACTCGCCGAATGAGTTCCGATGCAACCAGATCGTGCGGAACATCGACGACTTCTACGAGGCGTACGGTGTCACAGACTCCGATGCCCTCTGGCTCGCGCCGGCGGAACGTGTCACCATTTGGTAGCAACCCTCGTACACGCCCCGCCCAGCCCCGATTGCTGAAGGCTCGATTTGGTAGATACCGCCCGCACCCGAGAGCGCTGGGATCGAATTCACGATCCCAGGGCGCCGCGACACAAAGACCCGGAGAAGACCGAAAACTTCGTCGGGACCTTCTCAGCGCTCGCCGATCTCGCGTACGAGGGGGCAGAGGTTTCGGCGAATGTCGTGGACCTCCGAACGGGCAAGGTACTGGTGTCGATCGACGATCGCGTCGTGCTTCCGACGGCGAGCATCGGCAAGATCCTGTTGCTCATCGAGGTGTCGGCGAGGCTGACCCAGCGCGACTTCTCCGGCTACGGCATCCTCGACAAGACCCCGCGGGATGCCGTGGGCAATGCCGGCATCTGGCAACATCTCCAGGCGCCCGCGCTCCCGGTCGCCGACCTCGCGACCCTCGTCGGGGCGACCTCCGACAACCTCGCGACCAACGTGCTGCTCGGCCAGGTTGGCCTCGCATCGGTGCGGGCCCGCACCGAATCCCTCGGCCTCGCGCGCACCGCCCTCCTCGATCTGGTTCGCGACCAGCGCGGACCGGATGACGCCCCCCAGCTCTCCGTCGGATCGACCGCGGAGCTGGCCTGGCTGTTCGGTGCGCTGGCCCGCTCCGAGATCGTCGACCCGCTCACCAGCCAGCGCGTGATGGGCTGGCTGTCGCTGAACGCCGACCTCTCGCTCGTCGCGAGCGCATTCGGTCTCGATCCGCTGTCCCATCGCGGCGTCGACCACTCGACGCTGCTGGTCAACAAGACGGGCACGGCGCCGGGAATCCGTTCCGAGGCGGGGGCGCTTCGCGGGTCACGGTCATCCGTTGCGTACGCGGTTACGGTGCAGTTCGACGATGACGGCCTGCCCGCCCGGCTCAGGATGCTCGAGGCGATGCGCGCGGTCGGATACGACCTCCTGGAATACGTGCACTGAGTTCGACGCGATTTTCTGCATATCGCCGTCGGGACACACAGGTCTGTTTACGGGGGTTGTCCACCGTTCGGGGGACATGCTAGGTTGAGCTTGCACCTGGGGTGCGCGACCCGAACGCAAACCCGACCCGACAGTGTGCCTTCAAGAAGGTGATTACCCGAGCCATCCTTTAACGCACCCATCCCGGCCGTTCCGGCCTGCGTTCTTTGACGCGCGCGCTCCCTGCGAGCTGTGTCCATGAGAGCAGCGGTGCTTTTCCGCCCATATCCGCGTAGCCCCCCTTCGCGTGAGGCGCCCAAGTGCCCACTTACCCTGTCCCCCGATAATTCGATCGCTTCCCCGAGCCGATCGGCGCCGCCCCGGCGTTCACGCTGCCATTGCGCGCGTACCCGCTTCACCCGACCTGGATATTTCTTTGGTCACGCACCAGCGGACGGATACCCATCCGACCGTGCACCACCCACCCGAACAGCCCTTTCCCCCAAGGAGCACCCGAATACCATGAAGAAATTCATAGCGGCAACCACGGCGGCCTTTTTCGCCGTTGCCCTCGTCCTCGTAGGAGCAGCGGCCCCCGCCTCTGCCCACGCCGCGGCGCTCAGCGTCGGCGTGACATGTAATGACGCCGCGGGCACCGCGGTCGTCACCTGGACCATCGACAACGACTACAACGAGCAGTTGAACGTCACGGCAAGCAACAACGCGGCAATCCCCGTTGGCACGACGCTCGCCGCGACGGGCGGCAACGCCGACACGACGAAGTCGTTCGTCCAGAACGTGAGCGCACCCGCAGGCGGCAAGAACCTCACCGCAACACTCAGCTTCCGCTGGGATGGCGACAACTTCACGCAGAACAACACGACGCAGTCCATCGTTGTCCCGCCGACGTGTGGCGTGAAGTCAGACCCGAACCCGACTCCGACCCCGACGCCGTCGCCCACGGGCACTCCCGTCCAGTCGGACGCAGCAGCGGCTCTCGTCCACACCCCGGCCACCTGCACGTCGGGTGAGACCGTCGCGGAGGGCGCGGTTTCGCACGCGACCTGGCAGGGCGACATCAGCTACTCCGGTGTGAGCAACAGCACATACACGGCAGTCGCCGTCGCCACACCCCACCACCAGTTCCCGAATGGCACCGGCGTCTCCGCGAACCACAAGTCGAAGACCTTCACCGGGACCCTCGATGGCCAGAAGACCGTGGATTGCGGTCCGCCCGCCGTGAAGGACGCGAGTGCAACCGTGACCTTCTCACCCGGCACCTGTGGAGCCCCGGGAACGTTCGCATCCAAGACCGCCGTCAACGCGACGTTCGAGGGTGACGCGCCGATCATCAGCGCGGACGGCTCGACCTGGACCTGGACCGTCGACGCGGCGACCGGGCACAGCTTCGCTGATGGCACGGCCACCGAGGTTCTGACGGGCGCTGTTCCTGCTGCGATTCCGTTCCAGAACACCGACCAGTCGGCACCGTGCTTCACGGAGCCGCCGGCAGACGCAACCGCATCGGTCACCTTCTCCGGCGCAACGTGCACCACGGCAGGTTCGACGCCGGTCGCGGACATCCACAACGCGATCTGGACACGCCAGGACGTCGACGTCGCTGCAGGCACCTACGACTGGGTCGCCATCGCGGAATCCGGCCACGAGTTCTCGACCGGCGTTTCCCGACTCGAGTTCCAGGGCAACCTGCCAGCGCCGATCCCCGCGCAGTCGACCAGCCCATCGGCGCCGTGCTACGTCGCGCCGCCGGTCTCGGTGACCGACCCGACGGCATCCGTCTGCCAGCAGAGCACGGACACCGCGCTCACCAGCTGGGTGCACATCAACGCGGCACCCCACGTTGAGTACCACATCTACCCGGCGGGCCAGCCGGGAGCGGCCGTGGTGCTGAACTCCGGATACACCGCGGAGCCGGCCGGTTCGTACACGATCGTCGCTGACGCGGAGCCAGGGTTCACGCTCGCCGCTACCGCGACGCAGCCCGCAGGCACCGAGCACGTCTGGAACGTGTCGGTGGCCGACAGCTCGAGCCCGGAGTGCATCAAGCTGCCGGTCGGAGCGACATGGCACGCCGGAGCAACCGCAGCAACAGCGGTCTGCACGTCCGGTGACGTCCAGCTCGGCACGATCACGCTTGAGCACCTCGCGTCTGAGACTGGACGCGTCGACTACACCGTGACCAACGAGGCGACGAACGCAGTCGTGTACCACGGCAACAGCCGCTCGTCGGTCTCCGTTGCACCCGGCACGTACGACGTGACGGCCAAGGCGCATGACAGCGCGGATGGCATCTCCGGGCCTGACACCTTCGACGGCCTGGTCGTCGGAGCCGTCAGCGCGGGGTGCAGCTCGCTGTCGCCGTCGTCGCTGGCCTTCACCGGAACGAACGGAACCGTCGGACTGTACCTCGCCGGTGGCCTGCTGTTCCTCGGAATCGCCGGTCTGTTCGTGCGTCGTCGCTTTGGACGCCGCGTTCACCAGTAACCAGGCCGCCTGCTAGCGCAGGCACTGTTCGGGCCGCATAGCGGAATGCCCCGTCTCCCTGAGGGAGGCGGGGCATCCTGCGTTGTCCCTGAGCTGTTTTCTCGCTAACGGTGCCGCATGGTGTTGACGGTGCGATTGCGTGAGGGCGCGCACGGTCGACAGCACGCGGCATTGACGGATGCGCGGGTGCGCGCGGGTGCCTATTGGTGCAGCGCCAGCCATTCGTCGCGAAGGATGGCATAGAGGCCGGTGTCCCCCCACTCTCCCTTGAACCAGAGGTCGCTGACGAAGTAGGCCTCCTCGCGCATGCCGAGGCGTGTGCAGAGGGCGACCGACGCGCCGTTTCGCGGGTCGAGTTCGGCGATGACCCGGTGCAGCCCGAGCGTCTCGAACGCGATCCGCAGCACAGCGCTCGCCGCCTCGGCCGCGTATCCCATGCCGGTGAAGTCCGGATGCATGGTCCAGCCGATCTCACCCCGGGAGTTCTCGGCGCTCGCGATGGTGAAGTACGAGTCGCCGATGACCCTGGCGGGAGAGTCGGGCGTTGCGGGCAGCTCGAGGGCGAGCTGGAGGTAGTCGCCGTCCACCGCGAGCGTGGTCGCCTGGGAGAACTGCGCGACCTTCGCCGCCACTTCATCGAGCGTGCGCGGCTCGAACAGCAGGTAGCGGCAGACATCCTCTCTCGACTGGTAGGCGTAGACATCCTGCACATCGGCAGCGGTCATCGGCCGCAGGACGAGTCGGTCGGTGCGGAGGGGAGAGGTGAACTCCCACGGCAACCGGGGAGCGTCGATCATCCCGGGATCGGGTGAGGTGTGCTGGCTCATCCGATCAGCGTAGGCAGTCTCAGGCGGAGCGCAAGCCGTTCGAGGTGCCGTCGGCCGCGGTGGCGTCATCGGCCTGGACATCCGCAACACGGGCGGTGACGCCATAGAGCGCTTCGACGGCTTCGGCGAAGGCCTCAGCGCGACCGTCGATGGCGAGCTCGGTCGCACGGACGGAAGGCCCGT
>Ga0247779_1001269_pt1 | contig 12463 bp, 14 predicted proteins | sample UWRJL221509R5_FD_179925 | JGI IMG/M metagenome (GOLD analysis project Ga0247779, IMG submission 179925) | Plant litter microbial communities from Arlington Agricultural Research Station in Wisconsin, United States - UWRJ-L221-509R-5 | ecosystem: Environmental > Terrestrial > Plant litter >...
AGACGGAAACAACAAAAATGGCTGCGAAAAAAAAATCATTCACAGTGAAATCGGGACGAATATTATCGATTCGACGCGAATCGACACGAATCGCGTCGAATCGTTAAGAATCACGCAGAATCGAGCCGAAATCACGCGATCTAAACTAATCGAGACAAATCGAAACAAATCGAAACAACAAAAAAATAGGTTTGTATTTTTGTCCGATACGGTGCATCATAGCTTCGGTTATTATTCCCCATATCAGGATTTTTTACTTTTTTACTGAATTTGTAAGAAATTTATGTTGTCCTTTCAAGTCCGCTTACAAGTCTTAATATGTTAATCCTTCTTGCGAAGTAATTCGGAAGTCCGAACGCCGGCCCGCTCGGAATTCTGATTCAAACTGCATTTTCGAGTTCGTCGTCCGCCCTGAACCCTTTGTTCCTTGCCCACTGGCACCTTGAACGACTTTTGCCGTCAATACCTTTTCATATGTACCTCGTATATTACGACACTTCTTTACGAGCACTTCACTCCTGTGTGGACCTGGACATGGCTCACTGTCAAGAGCTACGACGATCGTTTCCTTCAGCATATAGGAACCATGTAGAATAGTGTAGTAGCAGCTCCTTGACAATGCCTTTTCTCGGCTTGCTTGTCGCTTTCTTGATCAGGAAGATCACCGAGATAGTGTCTATTACCCAGGCAGGTATGAATTATAATTTTCTCTGTGTGCTTATACGTCAGTAATGGTACGTGTTTATAGCCTTACATATCATCACGTCAGTCTCCTAACTGATGACCGAGGTACAATAGGGTAAAAAATTAAATAACGACGGGGAGGAGCCTACAGAAGCGGAAGTTAGGGACTGCTTCACAAAAGCATCAAAACACTGTGGACTTAAAGCCACCAACATTGAGACGTATCGCCGGTCTCTGCACCTCCAGCAGCTGGGTCTCAAATGATCCCTGCTTACACCTTGCACCTTCTTGTTGAAATGCAGGTTTGTACCGCCATTCTGCACTCCATCTTTGGAATGGCAACCGACCGGAATAACGTGTGTGGACATCAGTACTGAGTGCTGCTCGATGGCAGCTTCTACCTGACGTTCTTTTCAGATAAAAAACCTCCGATAACGCTGATCGATTGGTGATGGATGATCCCAGAGCGCTATTTGTGAATTCGTTGATGCTGTATGAGTCTGAGATGAAATGCTGATTTCTGTAATGTTCGAACTTCAGAGGTCGATAACCTACACTATGGGTCTTCGACTATAGAAGGAAGTATATCAGTAATTACAACGTGGAACCTAGAACTTAGCAATATTTTCCTCCACAGGTGCCGACATCCACAGCAAGTATTGTGTTGCCAATGTAAGGTCTCTGAATCCGTCCTACGCTAATCAGAACAGATAAACCTTCGGGTGGACATGGGTCTAGAAAAGTTCGACTAGTGGATGTAACACTGGGGAAGGGGTAATAAGAATACAATGCATTATGTATACAACGGTCCCTAGTCAGCTTCATGTAGATTAGCTATCTATAATGAAATACTTATAAATTTTATTATACATACATCCGTACAATACATCTAGCATCGTCTAGACTCTATAAAAAAAATTGAGGACGGAAAGGATGATGTGACGTGCGTTTAAGCAGCCAAGCCGCAGAAGCCACTCTGTTAACCAGAAAATACGCTAGCGTCCACTTCTATGCCCAAGTTATCCTTTGCGAACCCGCGCATCGTTTTCTCGAGCTCCTCCTCAAACCCACCGGAAACGCGCGAGCCAGCGCGGCCAAGATGTAGCTTGATCCGTAAATTCCTCAGCCAGGCTGTGAACTTGGTCTTCCAGAAGGTAAGGTCAAGTCGGAACATGATCGCACGAAAGACGATGTGGTGCCACCATTCTCTAACGCGTTCGGTAGGTGTCAGAGATAGGTTTCGTGTTAGGGAACGAGAGGCCCAAAATCCGGTGATTTTAATACGATTGACTGGAGAGCCAAAGGACTGATTGTTACCTGAAGATCAAGCAGTTAGCATTTTGCACTAGTTGTAAAATGTCTAAAATCAGAGATAACTTACCTTGTACCATGCGCATATTTCTCGTTAGGAAAATCAGCACCTTGGGCATGCGGTCGGTATCGGAAAGGAACTCTCTTAGTTTTTGCTTCATCTTCACGCTCATCTCATACTGTGTTAATGGTTTTCTCTCCTTCTTTACCTCAGTCTCAATCTCATCCTCATTTCCTTTGGGCTTTCGTCCCTTCCTCAGAATCGTTGGCTTCATGAGCGTGAAGCTGGCCATCAAATCTGGTAGTCCGAAGCCCCAACCTCTCGTCACAGCATCGACTCCGGCGTAGTCGCCTGCAAGCATGGCCCGCCATAACCTCACCCAGTCCCGCTTGAAGTCTTCGGGAACGCTGACGTACAGGCCGTGGTCCAGTAAGACGACCTGAGGTTGGCGAGGATTAGATGGAGAGGGCCGGACGAGGACGTTCCCTGGATGAGGATCACAGTGTACCCATCCCCAGTCAAACATTTGAGCAGAGAATAGCTCGACCATGGTTTGCATGATTGATTGGACTCCGCCTTTTAGAGGCTTCGTGGGCATATGCAGGGAGGAAACGGACGATGACGTCGGCCCTGAGGTCGGTGAGGAAGCGACAAGGGAGGCAGCAGAGTATGGGTCTACTGGCCCATTGGACAATCCACCGGGAGGGGTTTCTCCCATGAGGCGGAATATGCCAGCTTTGTCCGATAAGCGCACGCCATCTATCCATTCGGCGGTCATTACTTTCTTAGTCGAATATTCGGGGTATACAATGGGAATGTGAACTTTATCGCGAAGAAGTGGCTCGCTGGCTACGAATGCTGCTGTTTGTCTGGCATTGTCTGCCTCTCGGACGAAGTCGAGCTCTTGTCGAAGATGGTCGGAGATGAAGTCTGAAAGAGCAAACGTGAGTTCAACGTTTATGATGAAAATGGTATTTTACGTACCAACAACGAAGTAAACAGGCAGATCGAACGCCCAGTTTTCGAACATCCACATAACCATACGGTACGCTCCCAGATCCCATTCCATTTGTTTCCCCACATCAGGTTTCTGGACCTTGACAGCAACCCACCTTTCCTCCTTTTCTGGCTTTCCGTCTGCTCCAATACGCGGCCATAACTTCGCTTTATGTACCTGAGCTATGCTCGCACTGGCCACAGCCTTCTCCTCAAAAATTTCGAATACGCCATCCGGACCACTGGGCGGTCTGCCTAACTCTTTGACAAATACGTCATGAACCACAGTGTATGGTATTTGAGGAGCGTCATCGAATAAACTGGCAAATTTGACCTGCATAGGAGCAGGTAAAACTGCTGCGTTCGCTCCGATGGCTTGACTGTGTATAATATTAGCAGATGTCGATGTTGTCATGTTTGCCGTAAACGTACCCAATCTTAATATACAAGCCTCCATTACCCGTCATAAGGTCGAACACCCTCTGAGCAACTCGTTCGTGCAGTTGGGGTATTTGTTCGCTTTTCTCGGGTGTAAAGTTCCACTTGTAATCAAGAGTAATCATAGCACACTACATAGAGGGCATTAAAAGAAAAGGAAGAATATCGCGATATTGAAAGTGGACTTACGGTCCATAGCGTCCTCAAATTACGGATGATAGACGACGCATTGTAAGTCTTGTCAACTGCATATGCCGCACCAAGGCCAGCTACCAGATATCCAGTCCTCCTTGCATACTTCCTCAGCCGACGTGATGGTAAATGCGGGGTAGAACTGGAAGAACCTTTCGATGGTAATGTCGAATTGAGGCGTCGGAGGGGTGTGAAGAAAGGTCGGCGTGTATTTTGGAGGAAAGATCTAAATAGCACTGGCATAACTTGACTGGACTCAGGCCAGTCGGATGTAAGGTGAGGAAAGGTGATGAAAGCAGGAGGAAACCAAAAATTTGAAATTGTATGTTCTTTTTAGAGAATTGCTTCCGGCACACGGATGACGCTCTTCCCCGACAATTGATCGCATCCCGACAAATTTCATTTTACATACAGCAGGTTATAATTTTATGATGTTTTAGCACCCTCAACCCAATATTTGTCCCCGTAGTCCAAGAATAATTCCTCCCCGGCCTTGATGTGTCTCGCTATAGTACAATTAAAGTCGGCCAAAAATTGGAAAAAGAAAACTTACTCGTGACTAAAACAATCCTTTGGTCGCCATTGACGAGACGTACCTCTGCGACGCAGTTGGCCATCTCGGAATGATTTAGATATCTAGTCTCGTTGCCGATGTACCACGAGTCCAAGGCATTCTCCTCGTCGTGGATACTGAACGCGTAGTTCATTTTAGTAAATCTGTGCAACCTATAAACTCCATGGTCAGTACAAAGGTCCCGCAATCACCAAATGTTGTTGCTTACTGTCCCACCCAATCTAGCATCTTGAAACTATAGAGTTCACCGACGTATTCTGTGCAAGCGCGATGGTGTGATTAGTTACTCGTTGTTGATTGGCTGCCCTACGAACCACCGATATATTTTTCTTCGGGCAAGTCGCTGGTGGCATAAGCGCCCAGACCATACTTTGCTTCGGATATTCGGAGTGACTAACGCATTTTGTTAAATAACTCCCGGAGAGGTGTTTAAATAACTCACAACAAAACGACCTTTCTGTAATTCTGTGTTCCTGCACCGTCGATTAGTAGAGCCTGTAGAATCCATGGTTCAACAAACGTCAGGAAAATAAATTTCAATTCTCACTCCTAAAGCAGGCAATGCATAAGACAAAGTGGTGGATCTTCCATGAGTCAATGTGCTTACCGGGCGTGGCAGCGCTTGCAAAGAAATGGGTCGCATTCTCTCTGAACTTTCTTACAAGGACATCGCTCTGTGGAACATGGCATTTGGGCGCTGGCGCATCGGCAGCCTTTCCATTTGATCTTGCCTTTCATCGGGTCAGTAAGTATATCCAGTCAAGTATCTACCCAATGTTGACTTACAAGAATCTGGGCAGCGGCAGTATCGTCCGCACCTTTGTTTGGCTTGATAGCACACACAGCGCACTTGATTGCAGGTCCCTTGGTGATCACATGGCCCGACCCTGATGTAGTGTAAGGACAATTCGAGTCCCCACTGGCGTTGACTCCTGTTTCCCGGAGAAAAGACAATCAGATAAATGACATCTGTATCTAATGTTTGTTTCCCGGGGGTAAAGATCAGGAAAATGAATCGGAGATACCAAACACGGCAAGCCCGGGGTCTTTTCCCAATCTTTATCCCGAGGAAACAGACAAAAGATAAATATGACATTTATCTAACTGCCTCTTTTCGGATACAGAAGTTGGCGCCAGCAGTGTGTTTGTTGCACTCACACTCTGGCATGGTCCGCGGAAATGTCCTCCTCTAATATTTACGTGTCACCTACCCGAAGAATCCAAGAATTTTATACTCACGAAATAGTATATCAATTCTAGAATTATCTTGGTCTTGCGCTGTTGGGTCTATAAGAATGTCATCAGGATCCATCGTGCTTAACAGCTTCGACCTCTCAATATACATCTGACGACGGGTCGGCTTCGTCAGTGGCGGATTTAAAGGCGTGTTCAAACCGAATACCTCGAAGCATGGCTTTCGACAAATAATAGATAAGTCGCAGGGAGAGGTATCTGGTGCCAGCCGAAATACGCTTTTGAACAATTCCCGTTCCACCTCCTCCCAATGATAATTCACCTAGAAGTTTTATTGATAATTAGAAGAAGCACCGTCTTCGGACGCTAGAAATTACTACTTCGTTTAGATGAGCAAAGTCTACTGTCTTGAAACAACTGTCCCCGCATGAGGGTAACCCATCACTTTTCAGAGATTCGTTAGTCAGACTGGGCTTCGGATATCTGTAAGGGACAGGCGTATCTTGGTGACAGAAAAAGTGTCAGAGAATATCATCAATTATACGAGCAGAAGGAGAGAAGACAGACCATGAATTTTACAACAAGACTTTAGGCAATTTGGCCGCGCACAAAATTCAGGTAAATCTTTTATGACATTTTGTTCGAGGCTAAGATCAGCATTGACAAATTTACTCGGTAGCTTTTCAAGGACACTCATTTGAGCGCCCGGCCACCATAACTGGTCTCTGTAGAACTCAGAGATTTGACTTAATTGTGAAAAATATATATAATGAACCAACCGTTGGTGGCAGCACCATATCAATCCAGATCGATTTGTCTTCCACAGGGGGAAAGCAAATATGTGTAGATTGTTGATATTTTCAAATGATATCTGATGCCCATAATGCAGTCGACGTGCAGCCTCTAATTGGATCATTTCCACTAGCAGATGGTAAGTAATTGATAAGTAAGAAAAAAAAGTAGGAAGTGTTACCCACAGTCTGGATCAAGAAAATCAGTCTGCCACATGAAATCTTCAAAGTCCTGGAGATAGCTCGGTACTTCTTTCGCAAACCTTTCATCATCTGCGAAAGGGTAAAATCGAGCACTGATATCTATATTTGGCATCGCAACCAGATTTTCAGATGCAGGTGCGCAAGCAGTATACTTTGGATATGGTTTAGCCCTATTCAAAACGAAGGGTTCCCTTGAAGCGACCTGCGTGGTAGTCAATCTTGACTCAACATCGTCAAAATCTTCTATCGTAAACCATTCGGATTTGGGATTTGGGTTGATAATAAACGGACCAGTTGGTTCAGGCAGTGGGTCGCTTTTTAAGACTGGTCTATGAAGATTAGCAAGTGTGTTCCGGCAATAGTCTTGTTCCCAGTTGTAGAACTCCTGCCACAGATTTTGATATACATAAAAAGCAGTTTCAGAGATATTTGCTAGTTCAATGTCATCATCGTCATCTTCAGTTTCATCCCAAAGACTCGAGTTTGCTGATGATTCGTATCGATAAGCAGTAAGGTCCATAGCTATTGGGAAAGAGGCCTAAAATTGTTATATGGCGTAGAGTCCTCAAGATACAGTGACAGAGACCATGAATATCGCTACTCAAGCGACTGTAGTATGTTTATGTCGATGATGAGGTGTAAGAAGAAAGCAAGATTAACAATGTCCGAGTCGCGACTTGATCTGATCTCGGCCGTGCTATGACGCGGCCCGCGGCCACCGGCATTATCCTGACGTCTTTTGAGTTGGCCGCTTCAACCTTTTCTCTGAGCATAACACATCCACAGACGCTCGTCCATGTCCCAAAGTTTATCGGAAGAATGCACGCCTCTAAAGAAGGAATATGACTCCTGCTTCAACTCATGGTTCGAAGGATACTTGGAACCAGCCGTAGCCGCAGCAAGCACACCAGAAAAGCGCGCCGAACATTCGAAGAAAAAGGCTGAAGAATTCGAAGCGAAGTGCGGCAAGATTTGGAGGCAGTATAAGACTTGTGTTACGGTATGCGTCTCTATGCTATTCTGTGGCATATACTTGATACTCATGCGCGCCGCTTTACTTCACAGCAAGCTGTCAAAGACAAGGGATTGGACAAGTTATTGGAACAAGCGAGGCAAGAGAATCCTCTCGTCGATCCCATACCTCCGCCTCCCGGCTCCAATTCGAAAGACTAAACTATTTTGTCCCTTATGTGCCTCGGGCTTGGGTTAGATAATATTTGTAGTATAGGTGAGTACCAGATTGCAGTCTTGTTTGGTTTCTGTTAACGTTTTCTGCCCAGGTATTTGCGAGTACGAAGTAGGGCTTTAATAGTGCTGGAATGGACACCCCTCTCATGATTACTCTCCATGGCAAGACCCCACATCCGAGACTCGATTCAATACAAACTGCGTGCCTATGGACTCTTTGGAATGTCTTATTCTCTGCGAGGTTTTCGTGCAATCTTCGACCTCGAACTACGAAACTCCACGATGCGGCGAGCCAGAAACCGTGTTTCATATCGAACTACCAACTATACAGTGCATACCATGCGCATGCTTCAAGTGTAGGCGCTGCTGCCTCGACAATTTTGTCGTTTGTGGCTTATAATTCGTGACCCTAGTAGCAGTGGTGGGGCAAATGGTTTTACGGGTCAACATGCAAGTAAGCCCCGAGGTCGAGAATCTTCGGTCAGCACCGGCAGTCAAAGCTGGATCCACCTAGCAGAGAAATCCGCCATTTTGAGGTTCAGTAAACTTGTCTCAGTAAACGAGAAGCCCTAGGTCTGTTCATTCAATATTATGCATTATGTATTGTCGCTCTTCTGTACAACACATCAAGACCGAGGGACAACTGGCACATTGTTTCCGAAGAATCGACAAGACTGCGAACAGAATGAGCATAATATCTCTGCTAAACATGCTCAGAATGTCAAGAAGAGACGCAGTGACGATTATCCTTTGGCTTTTGTTTTTCTTCCTCTTTTCTTCTTCCCGTCACTGTCGCGATCGAGTAATGCATTGAGGAGACCGTCCTGGTGCAGGGCCTGTATATATTCACGTATGAAATGGTCGTAGTCGAACGTACGTTTGGTATGATCCGTCTGTAACAGGTAGTTAAACAATTTAATTAACTAATATACAATTGAAGATAAGTTTGAGAACGTACATCGGCTCTAGAGGCCTTTGATAGCTCGTCCTCGACGGAGATTTTCGCTCGTATTGCATTTTGAATAGTCTCTTGCCAGGATGAAAGACATTGAGAAGATGTCATGTTCAAAATTTCCAGATCTCTTGTCATCCTGCGGGAGGCAAAATCATTCGCATAGACTTTGTCGGTTGGATGGTTCGGAATAGTGAACGTCACATTGGCAGATTCCCGCAGGGAAGGGTCTACCTAGAGATTACATACCGGGTTAATTGAGGCTTGACAGTAATGATAAGATCGGTATACCTTTGTCACCCATTCGCTATCAAGCTCATTGAGCTTTCTTTCAAGCGAAATCTTGTCCCTTCTGAGAAATTCCAATTCGTCACTCGCTTTCCGGTATAAATCGTCTACGATGGCGAGCAGACTGAAACGAATGTTGCTCCCATCGTTTCCTGAGCCTCCGTATTTTTCCATCTTCATTCGTAAAGCCGGCCGAACGACGTCCATCCAACCACTGGTATCATTTTCGCTTTCTAGCTCTCCGACTTCCAAGGGTCCAGACTTTAGCCCGTCGAGCTCCCAGACCTTCCCGTATGCAGGAACATATCCGATAAAGTGATACGCCTCTTCTTCGTTCTCGGTGTTTTCTTCATCGTCTGACTGCTCTTCGGCTTTGGATTTGCCCTTTCCCTTGGCAACTAGCTTTGCTCGTTTCGCAGGTGGCGGCTTGGATTCAACCTTCTGAGCTTTCTTCTCGTCTGCCTTCCTCTTTTTTTCCGCGTTGAAGGTTGTTATAGCTAAACTGTTGACCGAAGCGCGCAAATCAGAAGGCCTGACAAAAAGGAATGTATTAGTAGGGGCAAACAACTGTTAGACAAGAATATTATTGTACCCACCTTGCCAACGAGTTATGCGCAGGTCTTATTATGGGAGAATTAGTGACCGCAAGGCCTCTCATCTGTGCAACTTGTCAATTCACGCAACTTGGAAGAAGTGAAAACGAACTTACCACGGGAGACATGTTTTCAGTTTCAGCCTTAAAGTTGCGCAGCTCTTCGCCAATGTCAATATTAGGACAGTTCAGTAGGACGTTCAAAATTGCATGCGTTGCACACGCGTCGTCGCTGAGCTGGTTTGCGAACCAGACACGTTCAGCAGCAGGATCGTTGAAGTCTGTTGGTCGATGCGCGTCCTTTCGCCACATGAAGCAGAAGACAAGGCCGTGTGGTTTGAGATGGTCTACAGCCCATGGCTCAATGTCGTACATCTCGACGAGCTCGAGTCCATCGATGCCTAGTTTCCTCGTAAGAGAGGTGAATACGCCTACATGTTCGATTAGTACACGTATCCATATGGCCATTGAACGCGAGTATTGCGCACCTGGATCCGATTCTATAACAGCAAATGGTCCTCCGACGAGATCGTTTCCCTTTCCCGTTGATTGCTCGTCTTGCAGGCCATTAGAGGCGGTTTGTGGTTGCTGGTCGATCTCCATGATGAAATCGCTCCATACTGGGACGCTGAACGGCCTTTTCCGCGACCCATCATAAATTGATAGCCCCTGTTTTCCATTTTTCTTCCTTCTTCCTCACACAACATGCGTACTACATATATTCTTGGTTTTTTTTCTGCCTGCGTACCTCATATTTGATATAGCTGTAGCGTTATTTCTCGAAATCGACTGCTAATGTACACGGCGCTCGGCGATTCCTCGGGCACTGTGTTCACCTGGTCAACAAGTCGGACCGCGGCTCTCCACTTTTTCTGCTTGGGAACTAGGATTGAAAATGGGCTATATAAGCACGAGCATGGGATGCGAATCTTTTGTCGGATCATACCCTTGATCTTATACGCTCTGCTACCATGTCATTCTTGAAGATTTCTGGCACGAAAATCGTGAACGCAGAGGGTCAGGAAGTTATTCTTCGCGGGGCAGGCCTTGGAGGATGGATGAAGTGAGTTTCTGCATATTATTTCTCGTATTCGACGTCTCCGACACCCCCTAAATAGCATGGAGAACTTTATCTCAGGTTTGTCGGCGTTGAATCATGCAAGTTTATGCCCCTAGTAACTCGTCCTAGGCTATCCTGGAAATGAATATCAAATTCGTGAAGCTTTGGCAGAAGCTATTGGCACAGACAAGGCCGAGTTTTTCTTCGATAAGGTACGTCGGGATGCCTCTCGACTCTATGCGCTCATGTGCTTACTTGATCATTACAAGTTCTTGGAATACTTTTTCGAAGATGCGGACGCGGCCTTCTTCAAAAGCCTCGGATTGAATTGTATTCGCATCGCTTTCAATTATCATCACTTCGAAGGTTTGTGCTCATCTTTCTTGGTTCAAAAAACTATGTAGTGATCATATCTCTCCAGACGACATGAACCCCCGTGTCCTCAAAGCATCAGGGTTCAAGCATCTCGACCGTGTTATTGATTTGTGCGCCAAACATGGAATTTATACCATCTTGGATCTTCACACCGCCCCTGGAGGGCAGAATACTGACTGGCACTCGGACCACGGAGGCCACATCGCAAACTGTGAGTCATTCTATTCTGGGATTTTGAGACGCTCCAAGCCGACGAGTTGATTTTTTATATCAGTCTGGAACCACAAGGATTTCCAGGACCGTACGCTTTGGCTTTGGACTGAGCTCGCGAAGCATTACAAGGACAATACATGGGTCGCTGGTTACAATCCTCTCAACGAGCCAACCGACTCGAAGCACACCCGTGTGGTCGCATTTTATAACCAAGTGTACGATGCCATCCGCTCTGTTGATGCGAACCACAGCATCTTTTTCGACGGTAACACCTTCGCTTCTGACTTTTCACACTTTGGAGACCATCATAAACGGTGGGAGAATACAGGCTATTCTATCCACGATTACTCTGGATATGGATTCCCTTCTTCGACAGAGAAGTATGTGGGAAGTGAAGAGCAGCAGAGAAGGTTAAGAAGGAGCTATGAGAAGAAGCGCCAGTGGATGGACGAGAGGGGTCTATGTGTCTGGAATGGAGAATGGGGACCCGTTTATGCTAGGAAACAGTACGAAGGCGAAGAAAGCGATGCTATCAACGAGACGCGCTATAAAGTCCTTCAAGATCAATTACAGATTTATAACAAGGTGTGCGACAGCAATATCATTTGAAAATGTATGTTAACCTGCACTACTCAATAGGACCGCCTCAGCTGGTCTATCTGGCTTTATAAGGACATCGGTTTCCAAGGAATGACGTTTGTGTCTACATCCACACCATACATGACACTCTTCAAAGACTTCCTCGCCAAAAAACACCGTCTTGCAGTAGACGCCTGGGGTGCAGACGATTCCGCCATAAAAGATATCTACAAGCCTCTCATTGAGCACATCCGCCAGGAGATCCCACAACGGTTCCAGGATATCTACCCTTTCCCTGTATGGAAGCTCGAAGACCGCATCGCGCGTCTGTCGAGGAATATCCTCGTTTCAGAGTTCTTGGTCAAAGAGTGGGCGGAACATTTCGTAGGGAAGACGGAGGCTGAGCTGGATGAGATTGCGAGGAGTTTCAAGTTTGAGGCGTGTGAGAAGAGGGAGAAGTTGAATGAGATTTTGACGGCGAGTACGAAGGCTTTGCAGCTTTGATTTGATGCTCGTTCTGTTTCTTTCCAAAAAAGAAATGTGAATCAAGTCAAGGCGAAGAGCTTTTAGTTAGCAGATGACTGTGTTTGAACTTCTATATACATGTATTACTTCTTCTATATGTTATTCGCTCCGTCTCTACCCAAAACCTATCCCCCTTTTCTTGTCTCTTATTCAATTCTTCTTTTCATTTCCCCCAGTCGCCTCCACTGCCTACCAAACTCGCGCCTGCATTTTGAGTTGCTGTGTACACTTTCTGAGTGACATTTAACTTTATGGCCATAGTGAGCATATACTCCTTTTCTTACTATTCAAACTTCGAAGCATTTT
>Ga0247779_1001270_pt1 | contig 12463 bp, 8 predicted proteins | sample UWRJL221509R5_FD_179925 | JGI IMG/M metagenome (GOLD analysis project Ga0247779, IMG submission 179925) | Plant litter microbial communities from Arlington Agricultural Research Station in Wisconsin, United States - UWRJ-L221-509R-5 | ecosystem: Environmental > Terrestrial > Plant litter >...
GTTTTCGCTTCGTTACAGCCTTCATACCAACTCCACAAAGTGCTCTGCATACTGTCTTTACAGTGAAGGATGTGTTGGTCATTTCTTGTAAGGTTTTGGTAGCATCAGTGGCATTGTCAGCCTTTTGCGAAGTGATAAGACGGATAGTGTATTGGGTATCGGTAGGAGAAAGCTTGCGTGGACGGCCACCAGTAGCTTTAGAAATTGATGATCGATGTTTGGAGCATATACCAGATATAGAACCAACACTTATGCCAGTGGTGGTGGAGATAGCATGTCCGGAAAGTCCTTTGTCAAGGAGTTCAAGAACGCAGTTGTATTGAGCAGGAGTAAGTGATCGCATGAGGGTCTGAGAGAGTATTTGATGTGGAGGATAGTCACAGCTTGTGCACAGAGTATATATACATGTTTGAAGCCAGTCACATGATTTTATTTGTAGCTATTTGGTTTGATTAAACAAAGTCACATGCTTAATGTATGGAAGGGACAAAACTGTTCAAATGTACTTGTACCAGTAGAATATTAATAGCATAGGATTAAAATAATATTATGTAATAAAACAAATTGGACCTTGTTTATCACACCCTAATTTACCTTGGTTAAAAATTTCAACCAGTTTGGATCAGCCAGTCCAGAGTTATTCAAGTAACTGTCCAAATTCAAAAAACATTTGAACAGTTTTGTCCCTCACTGTAATATGGAAGGGACAAAACTGTTCAAATGTACTTGTACCAGTAGAATATTAATAGCATAGGATTAAAATAATATTATGTAATAAAACAAATTTTTCTTTGTTTATCACATCTTAATCTACCCTGGTTAAAAATTTCAACCAGTTTGGATCAACCAGTCCTGGGTTATTCAAGTCACAGTCCAAATTCAAAAAACATTTGAACGGTTTTGTCCCTCACTGTACCTCCTCAGACAAGGGTGTGGAAGGGAGGCTATGATTAAACTTATGAAGGAGGACATTATATAACACCGGAAAATTGGTCAAGAACAATATGTTGCCAAGTGTTGGGTTTGAAATGAATATGGCTAAACTTGCTAGAGTAGGACGCGGAGCTAGTTGCAATGAGGATTCTTCCACTGCAATCTGAAGGAAAAATTGAGCATAGACTTCAGGAGGTTGCACATATCCCTTTGATTGAAGACTTGGAACAGAGTAGACACGCTCGAAAATCCGGCCCAGACATAAGTCCAGATCGGACAACCCCTTTGTAACGAGCGCGACTAGGTCTGAACGATCAACCGGGGATGTTTTAGGGTCAGAGCCAGTACAAAGACAATGCAAATCCTCGCTGTTGAGTAACAATGGTTCTAGGGTGTTTTCGTATAGATAGGTAGACTACTGTGCAACTCGCTTTATTCTTTTTCGAAGATTTTTTTCGGGCAGGTATTGAGGCGTGGTTGGGTAATTTCTATTGACGTGTATGGGAGAATCTTTGTGAATTTTTGTCGGTGGTTGCAGAGTCGGAAGAATGTGCTTTTGGCTGAAGGACAGTGTCATGCCGTCCCATATAGTAGCTTTAGGCATTGGACCGCATTTGGGGCAAGTCATATCACTGTTCAATTCCATCAATTTGGCATAGGCAAACCAAATGCAGCGTAATGTTTTGTCCAATACAAATGCTTTAAGAGATCCATGCGACTCATATTGACAAGCTACAATAGTCACCCATGCAATAAAAGGGGTCTCCGATGTGCAATATGTGCTGGTATAGTCGTCGAGTAATTCATGCGTGAATAATAGACAATTATTCCAATTGAAAAGTCCTATCTGTCAGCAATCTGGGCCAATCAAGCAGTATTTGCATGTGGTACATTTCTGTACCTCACTCAAAGATGTCCACATTTTTGTGAGACCATATACCTCGCATGGCATGGTGACGACTGGATTGGACATGTTCTGGTGTGTTCTAGTAATTGGATTACAGCACTAGGTAGCAGTATCCTCCAATCGGATCAGCTGAGGTATTGATTCAGCGTTCTTGATGCTAGGGTAGACTGGATCGCTGGCTATGCGAGCTCATATTGGAGGAAATCTACACTTGTAAGAGACTGCCTCGCTGTCTTGTGAAGCTTTCCAAAGAGGATAATCTGCAGAGTTAACTGATTTAATACTTAAAACGGACTTTGTGTTGCAGATACTAACCTTCAAAAATAATATCTCCTTTCTTTCCGTTTATGTCCTTGGCAAAGGGGTTCTGTTGTATGTGTTGCTGAAGACATTTTCTAGTGGAAAGTATATGTCCACAGTTATGAATTCAAGTATCCTTTGAACAAGACCATTTCCCAGAACTGTTGTCTCCCCCGTAATGATCCACTATTGCTCGGCTTTTTACAGTTCCCATAGCCCCACCTGAGGGTACAGAGAAGGTGTTATGATAAATGGGATCATTCTCTGCACTGTGAGCAGTGTATCTGGAGAATAAATAAGTACAACTGTCGTTGGCTGTACAAGTGATTCCCTATATCAGCAAGTCAAGTAGGTAAATCAGTGGCTATAAATTTACCAGGCATTCTCATATCAATGGGAAATTTCTCATCGCCATGTTGCTGAAGAAAATGGACATGAAAACAATCATTCTTCGATTGTTTTCCCATGGGACAAAAACATGCAATGGACTTGCCAATCCCTGTTATTACTTGGTGGACGTGATACCAAGTGGAAGAAGCCGATCCACTTTTTATATCCCACCCATTGACGACGAAAAGAGTCCTGGAAAGCTGCCAGAATGAACACTCTTCGGCCAAAACAGACTGGACAAACGTCAGAAAGGAAGGATCCCCAGTCTCTTTCACATTGGCCAAATCAAGATAGTTAACTTGGTGGGCAATGCAATTGGGTTTGGGCTTAGTCATGAGCTTGTCGGACACGACCAGTTTAGTACCATCATGTTTCAGATCAGGCGCAAGGCAAAGGGTCCATTCCTCAGATTTTCCCCCATCTATGGATGGACTTTCTTCTCTTTTACGACATTTTGTGGAAGGCAGGACGTCTCCACTTGCATAGGCATCTGAGAAGCTGATAATTTGAGCAGTAGGGGATGAAGGAGGGGGATTGAATGAGATAGCTGTGGTATGATGCAAGCCTGACATTTAGATAAAGTAACCTTCTGACTCACGTTCATTCGCACATTTAAAATACGATTGACCATATCCACTTCACTTATGAAAAATACCTTACAGTGTATAGCGCACAAATTTGGCCCAAATTACCATACTTACCGCACAGCCAAAATGAAACATGTATATCTTTGTTTCCCTTTCTTGCATGTACGCATCTCCTCAGCCAAGTAACATGCCCAACAGGCTGTAGGCTGTCAACGACCAAAATCGGGCCTGAAACTCGCCTACTCCTTCCGTAAGACTTACCAACTTAACAAATTACTCAAGAATGAATACTTCATGGGAGAATATTGATAGCGCTTTGATATGTTTTGGGGTCTCATTCTTCTGAGTGTGATATCAGATTTAACACCATAGCCCCTTATGCAGGAAGTTGTACGCGAGCAGGATTGTCTGTATTTCCATTTAAATACATTACCGTTTGCTAAATATGTTCTATAACTCTGATCACCTTCTTGTATTTCCCACACTATGGATGTGGCCCCTGGTACTTGCTATCTCGACGAGAGTCCCACCAAGAGTCGCAAACCTCAACGGTGTACCAGATGCAGCAGGTGTCCTCTTTGAAGTCAATGCCAACATATGATTCAAGGCAGGAAATATTTGAAAGAAAAAGATGCGACGGTCACCATCAACTTCAATGAGCGCTTGAAGGACGCAAGTAACGATGTGGTAGGTTTTCAGTAGTACAACATGTCACTGGACATTTAGTCAATTCTCACCATTACCTTGATTTCTCAGGCTGAAGATGCTTCTAGGAGGGCTCCATGTCTTTGTTATTTATGCCTAGGCTTACCATTACAATCACACTGCAAACACACAGAACAAGGCTGTCATGTGATAGGCGCTCACACGGCCCAAAATGTAATTGTCCTTTTTACGTTGCTGGCTGCATCTAACATTCTTTCAGGTTGTCTGTGCCATGGAAGAAATTGCTAAAGCTAGAAATGTTCGCAATAATCTTGGCTTCAAGTCGCTTGTCACTGAAGCCATACCTCCACAAGTTCTAAATTCATTGCCAATGTCTGTTGAAGCTGGGTCTGCAGGCAGTATAACACAGGACTTTCTCAATGTCACACAGGGCATACAGAAGACCAATTTATCCCTCATCACGTAGACCCAGAGACCCCCACTAGAGTGGGAATATCAAACTTTCCGTTAATTGCTCCGTTAATGATGGGAGGGTCAATAGTATCCAATACTCCACAGACTCCAGAGTTCTTATGTGGCACTATGTCTCCAGGTATAGTGGGTCTAATTTCATGCAAAAAAACCTGACTCAAATGTTATCATAATGTAGACAATGATTTATTTGGAGCCAGCTTTACCAGCTCTAAGTCTACACCAGTAGACATGTCATCCCAACCAGGGATCAGCAGCATCCAATCTTCAACACCAGCAGTTTTCCAAACTCCAAAGAAGCCAGTGGCTCGGCAATCGAACCCTTTGTATGGGCATGTGCTCAGTGCAAAACGAGGGAATACACCTTACTGTACGTTCCTGATTTTTTTTGCTCGTAAACAGGTCTAATACACTTATCCAGGTGTACATCAAATGAAAGGACTTCCTTCAGCGTTGGAGAACTCTAGAAAGGCGTCGCAACAATTGTCTCAATTAGTAAACAAATTACTGGAAAAGGTGAGATCTTCAGTTTCTTTGTGTTTTTTGTGTATTTCAAGAGGGAGTACTCATCTCTTACTGGCCAATGTAGTGTGAAGATTTGTCTTGGGAAACAGGAGCATGGGTTTTTTTTGGCACTCAACATACTGGCACTTGAGCAGGGCCTATTTCATATGCATCACCCAGGTTTTGTCGTGACGCCCAAGAATTGGCCGGTCTACTGGCAACCAACTTTAATAAGATAGTATCAGAACTCCTACAGGCTTGCAGAGCAAATGCGCTGGAGCTCCAATGATGTCTAGATGAGTCCAAATCCAAAAATCAAGAAGTAGAAAGGCAGCGACGAGTTGATTTGTCTATTCTTAAGGCTTATTGCGAAAAATTTGGTGATATTGGAGATGTATGCAGAGCTAGTTACCACAGCAGCCCTCCTTTGTAGCTCGGAGTGAACTATTATTATTTACAATTTATTTCCATATTATTTATTTTTTAAGTTTTTAGAGGGCAACAAAGCATGGGTGCTTCGGGTGTGTTGCTGATGAGATGTTGAAAAGAAATTGTAGCATATCAGTGAGTGATGTCCAGTGACCTACTACCATACTAGCACCACTGCCAGGAAGCATATGGATTGATAAGATGACTCACGTTTTCTGAAAATCAAATAGCAATTAAATATCCCATCAAATTTTACATAGTGAATCAACGATGGGCACTTGAACCGCAAATAGTGAAAATGCATGGAACGGGGAAGCACGAATCATGACGAACGCAATGTATCACGTCAGTCACGAGAATGGAAAATAAATCACGTGCAGTAGTCTCGCAAAGGGCCATGGCAGATACCCTCCTCAACAAATCACTTATCATTTGTTTATTTAGTCTGTTTCAAGAGACCACCCTCCCGCACCTCTTCAATGATTTCACACTATTAACATTATGTATGATCCCCGGACCTCTCACCAAAGATACTGGAATTTTACCAAGCTGCTCAACGATAAGCTTGTCAACGATGGGGGTTAAATGTCTTCTGGGATAATGCGCATTGCGAGGCAGTACTCTTATTGGTATGACTCATCGTTCTCAATGAAACTCACATTGTCTCATTGTTATTTTGGATATGAAATTCAAGGGGCAGGTATTCTATGATCTAGTTACCACCAACTGAAAATGATTAACTGAGGAGATTGAGCACATTGGTCGAAATTTGCTATCATGATTGCCGTCCACTGCAAGCAATGCCACCACTAAACTTTGAAGGAATCCAGGAATGCTACCAGTGAGTCTTCTTTGCCTGATTCAACCATCCCTTACATTTCGATCTGCCATCACTATGCTAGGCCTCCAAATCTATGGTAGCACCAGCAAGGTTCATCTTGCAGCACAACTCAACTATTGACATTAGAAAACTGATTATATCACCATGCACAACACTCCCAGGACAAAACTGGAATGTATGACCAAGCACCACCAGGATTTGAATCCTACGTTTGCAGCACTGGCAAGATTTATATGCTCATTTATTTTACTGGCTGCGCGGCCAAATATCTACCACCCTCAACAGCATTTAACACTCGCACCACCACCACAACTGACCAAATTATGCACCATCCATGCATGTCGATCAAGACCCCCACCTCCTGACAACCCATTGATGTTGTCCAGCACTCCCACTTCCATACCAGCATCCTGCTTCCAGCAGCAATGCACTATGCCCCTACGTTCTATGCCACCAAATCCTATCAACGAGATGCTTCTTTTTCAGAATATCACCAAAAATTAGAATGAGCATCGCTTACAGCCTCTCAGCCAGCGAGGTTTATTTTGTGCTTCCCATCATACCATAGCCATCAATTCCTTTCTACTGTTCGACACAGTATCCGCATCTAATGTCACCATCCTGTTCGCATCCAGATAGACCAAGACCCCCTTTTCATCCTGCTTTCTGTATGGAAGCAATAGAGAATCATTGCACACAATGCCTTCAGGTCAAGTTCCTCAGCCAGTGGCTTGCATTTTATGAAATGTCCCCGCTTCCAATTAACTATATATCCTCTAATTGGGAATTCCTTGCACAAATCTACAGTCGAGATGGAGAATCCCTAGCTGGGGTAGAGCGCAGTCTTCAGGCAGGTGTGAGCAGACTCAGACACGTCTGTCTCTGACAAAGGCGAGGCCCGCCGGCTCATTGCCAGTATGATAAGAGCTTAATAACAGGGATGGCTAACTACTGCCACCTCAAAATACCGGAAAGGCTTGTCAGTCAACATCGTGGCTATTCCAAACTAAAAGCCTTGCCTGGTAAGTTTGCGACGCCTTCATTGTGAACTTGGGTAACATTATATAACTCCCATCTAGTTCTCTTTTCTAGGTCATAGAAATATTCACTCTAATTGAAGCTCACATGTAATGCATGATCAGAACCCTTCTGGAGCAATAGAGCATGATACAGCGCACTCCTCCATCAATCTAGTCTGACTCAGATTGTTGCGACTACTCCCTGAATCCTATCAAGTAAAGGATATATCGTGGCCATATAAAGAAAGACAAATGTACTCGCAAAACTACTAGTAGTGTATGTGACACTGTTCAAGTTGATTGTATAATGTGGTATACCTTGGATGTATAGGCCTGGTTTCATTCCTTTGTAACAAACATTTGCTAGATTCTATCATCGCCATTATACCTATATAGTTTTTATATAATATTCATGTTAAAAGGATGTACAGTCACGTCGACCAACGGGTGCGAAGCAGCAGAATAGTTATATTGGAAAATTGGTGCCTATTACAAATTACAACAGCGTGACAAAGTCTATCACCATGGACTGATTGTTTCCCAAAGCTCGAGTTCAACCATTAATTCCTGATCGTACTGAGGAAATATGTATCTCCTGTAATAGTTTAAACCATGACATATATCTTTGTCGGTGCCATACTGCTGAGGTAAACTCCCAGTATTCTGGCATCCATGCAGTGCATTGAAAATCCACCAAACCGACTGGCTTATAATTGTCATTGACAAGGATGTTGCTGGGAGAGAGATCTCCATGGGTTAAATACAGACAATATGTCTTCTGTCGTAAAGATGCAGCCAAAGACTGCATTGTAGGACTGGCATTGGGGTGAAGTTTGCAGAAGTCTTGTGCATGGAATAATTTGACTGATTCGTACGGACCGACAGATGAAGTGAAAGAAAGGTGGTAGCTAGAAAAAGCACTGCCACTGATGCTAGAAACAGTGTTGTTGTGAATGGGACGGGATAGGTTACGAAGTTGGTTGAGCCAGTCCCCTAGCATGTCATGAAACTTCATTAGCTGGGGTTGAGATATGTTGTTCAATGATAGTGGCATGCTGCCCAGTTGATGACCGGGAACTTCAGACATTAAAAGAAGGGGCCTGCAATTTTGGTTAGAGGGCTTGATGAAGTCAAGGATAGCAGGTACTGGGATGGTGGTACTACGATGCACATATTGTGTGGTGACCGCTTCCTTGAGCAATGATTCACTTGTATCCCCAAATTTTATGTATAATCCAACGGGAAGTCGAGTGACGTGCGCCGAATACAATTGTTTCCCAAATAGACCAATGAAGTGACTGTATACTATATAATAAATGTGCTCTGGGGCACAAAGCCATAAGGACCACAAGATGCTTGACATTGTCCAGCTGCTGAATGGGAGTAAATAAAGGCATAATTATTTTGCACAACCACAATAAATTCGAACCTGCGATACACAAATTTTTTGGCTTCCATTGTGGACACGCAATTTAAGGGCCAGAAAGGTTGTCAAGTCAGAGTAATTCTATACATGCAAATGTTGGTTTGTTACTAGATCGTTTATAACTTATTTTTCCATCAGGGACTCAGATACACGTGATACAGAAAAATTAACTGTCTGGAGTCTGGTTCAAGTCCGCCTTAAGATGACAGATCTGAAAATTCCAAGGAATCTGTCCCATGTGTGAAATGAAAGGCGCATCTAATCAAGTCATCATAGCTTTTATTTATTGGGCCCACTGGTCTACATTGTCCTATCGAGAACAATATGCCATATTTCATTTAATGTTTGCTTAACTGGCCATCTTGTTCAGCAACTGTTCTGGCAGTAGGAGCAAGCTTGAGCTGCTCAGCATGGTTCTGCAGTGCCCACTTGGCCAGCGGTACCTGAAGCCACATTGAGTCTAGAGACGGGCACTGGGCAACAATTTCATCAATAGCGTCAGCAAAGTTATAGGCATTGCGTCAGGATGATGTGCTGACCAAGCATCATCACTTTGTCCTATATCTCAGGTCAAATGTCCGGCGGACAGTGCCAGGCAGATTTTAAACTCATAAATGGATGCCCCAGAACTTAGGATTTGGTGCTTACCACTCCCATAATTGAATAAACATTGCATTGTTAGTTTTGGAACTGAGATCTTACCACTCGCTTGGCATTAGAATGATATTCTTCTTTAGAAAGCTGGGATAGAGGATCTGTAGGCTGAAATTGACAGTGAAGCTCACATAAGACATAGTTGACCAGGTATAAAGCAAGTTAGATAGACTGTGAATATCTGTCTGAACCTCCGGGTCTCAAGCATTCAATTTGACATCCAAGCAAATTACGGTCTACATCTCGAACACTGGACCATGTCACAGCTTACCGTCACCCCAGCTCGAATCGTCTTTGAGTGAGGCAGGAATTATTGCGCTCTTTATGTGCACACTGGAAATACAGGTTCATATCACTGGGCTATTCTAGTTGCAGATGATGAAGACAATTTCACCAAACACCATGCCCATAATCCTACGGGTGCATTCCTGCTCTTCAGAGAGTCACAGAGTATTGCTATGCCCCAAGTGCTTGTTTTGCCATTGAAAATAGGTTAGTACTTGATGCTTCTAATTAGACTCGATGGCTCAGTTTTCATTACATTCAACGCAGGGACCACTACTGCAGAATATGACAAGCCTTTTGTGGAGAACATTTTGCAAAACACGCCCCTTATGTGGGTCCCGACCTGGCTCCAGGACAGATGAGAAGTGGAATTTGGTGCTAAAGTGTGGGTATTGCATGCCATTGAGTCTTTGGCGCAGCATAGCATAATAACCTGTCCAAACATGGATGCTCTTATCGAAGAACTCCTGCAACGCGCATTGGTTAACAACAAACCTTGCATACTTGGCCAACCATTCACTTTCATTCAAGTAGCAACGTCTTCGTATTGATAGCTTGAAAAGATTATATAAAGGTTTTTGTGTATTAAAAACATTGGGTGAATCAAAATGCTACATTTTCAGACTGAAAGGGCAACTTCCACAGAAGTCAGATGCTCTGCAGGCATGTCAAGTCTGTGAGCACTAAATATTACATACCACGATAGATCTGTCAGCTTCAAATTTGGTGAGCAGTTCAGATAGGTGGCAACAACAGGAATTATTAGTACTTAGAATTTTTGAGGTATTTCCCTGAATTATGGAATGCAATCGGTCATGTCTCGAATCAAATAATCATGGGGTCTGGTATGCCACGGTACTTTGTGCCTTGAACCAGGATTTCTCTATCGTTGAGTTTGATATGCACAATTGGATCCATGCAATTAATGGGATAGCGCTATCTACATGTTTGTACTTCAAGATCACTAGTGGCTCAGTGTACTTCAGTGTTGCTTGTCCCATGCTTCTGCTGGGAAAGATCTGAGTAAGAATTTGACATTTGATATTCACTTCTGCTGAGCAGTACATCAATCTTTGTGTCAGTTTTGATATGCACCTGCGCTTATTCAAGGTTATCAAACCGTGTGATTGAGGCACAAGTCTCTGGTAGTCCCTGCACTGCCTTGCTTCACTTTGGCGATTGTATGTTTATTTCAATTCTTTAAATGTCTAGCAGGTATGTACGTTACTCTTCGTGCCAATTTTGATGCTTACCTGCGCTTAGTCTTACGGCTGTTTGGCTCTTCCCCTCGCTTATACTAGGCAAGATTGCCTTAATCAAGTACGTCACTGTTCTCAGATTTACTCCCATTTCTTTCTCTGTCAGATCCCAGTATCGGCTTTGACCACTCTTCTGGAGAAACGATAACAAGGATGCTACTCTTCGTGAATTTGCTAGGCTTAGGTCATATTGACAATGAATATTGCTAGTGGTTCCCGCACACTCATAAGCCCATTGTGAGTGCTCAACACACCACACTTGAGAAGCAAGTCGCTACCCGTCTCACAGACCCCCCCATTGGCCACAATTTTACTGTACAGCTGGACACGTCTAGTAGCCAGAAGAATGACCCCAGGACTGTTTTCTATGTTAAATCTACACCGGAGAGTTGATGGTATGCAATGAACACCATCAATTGTTTGTGCAGTATGCTCACTTTCTGGTTCTTTATAATTCCTTACTATTTTACTAATTTTTAAATTAGAAAAATGCACATGTCCCCACTGTCTAGTACATTACTCATCCAGTTAAGAATCAGGTCTCAGTCAGTCTGCTGAGATTCAGGAGCTCCTCAAATCCGACCAATTTCTCTATGGGTTCAAGGTCGACAGTGATGCATACACTATTCATGAAGTGGCAGAAGACGTACCACTGGAGGACTGCTCTGACTCAAGTAATGTTCATATGGAGGACAGTCTGGAAGATGAGGTCTTTGACTGGGATCCGTATCGCCTAACTGAGCCATACTGTAATTGTGATTCGGAGTTCAGAAAAAATATGGATGGCAAGATAAGGCACTATGGGTTAGATTGTCAGGTGAAGCATTATTGACGTACATGAGGTGGACATAATAGACACATTGCATAATAAACTTTGTGATATATGATTGTTCGATTTTGAGCAACTTGCCTCTGTTATATTATGGCAATCTGTACATCAATAATCTCGGACTAACTCTGGAGTACCATATGTACCTTCAAATTTGTATTAGTCAGCATACATGACATCCCTTGTAGGGAAAGTGAGCGCTTATTTGAGCCACATGACTGAAACTTGAAGGTAACCAAGCCTTTCACATCGATAGTTTGATAACCCACCATCCTGCTGTACAGTCTTATCTCTTAATAGGCCCTGTTGTAAGCATGACATCGTCAAAAGACAAGACCTAGAAGGAGGAGATCTCACGCCTAGAAGTTGTGCTGGTTGAGGCTAACAATGACTAGGTGAGGCTAGAAGCAAAGTATGCTTATTTGAAAAGTGTGCTTTCAACAGTCAGGAAGGATAATACATGACTTGAAGCTGATCTTCAAGTCATGCAACACCAACTTCAACGAAGTGAGCAAGCTTTGCAAAACAGCAAAAATCTTGCCGAGACTCAAGGAAGGGAGCTCACTAGAGTGCAAGTATTCCTTACAAAGGTCAATTCTATCTCCGTCTCGGGAAGTCATTGACAAATTCGATGTGATCAATCAAGAAATATACCAGATTGCAGCATTACTCAGCAAGTCTCTGATTTTCTAAACTCAAGATTTCAAGGATGAAGCCGAGTTCAACCTTTCAATGAAGCTCGTTTCTAGAGTTTGTGGAGAAAAAATTGTTCAGATTCTCTTGAATAACATCAGCAAAAGATCATTTTCGATATATACCTGTACATAGTATTAAATACTGAAATCATAATGGAATAGTTATCAATAGTGGGCTCACATTATACTTCCATGCATGGGACAAAATTATTACAATATTGATCTAATTACTTCTGCCATGATAATTTGTGCGAGATTATGATAGATT
>Ga0247779_1001271_pt1 | contig 12456 bp, 12 predicted proteins | sample UWRJL221509R5_FD_179925 | JGI IMG/M metagenome (GOLD analysis project Ga0247779, IMG submission 179925) | Plant litter microbial communities from Arlington Agricultural Research Station in Wisconsin, United States - UWRJ-L221-509R-5 | ecosystem: Environmental > Terrestrial > Plant litter >...
AAGCCTCTCGAGGCACCCCCACACTTAGAAAGTACACCACACCCGAAACCATACACCTACACAATCACAGCACTACCTTACTATTTTCATATACCCGAGTAAAATTTTAGAACTACCAGTAGAAGAGTAGCCCCTACGGGCCTGCCGTGCGTCTTAGTACATAGACTACTTGTTGCGCGATAATCCATTGATTCCAAAAAAAAAATCTAAACCAACACCCAGTCTAACATTGTTATCGTATGTTTGTCCGAGAAACTTCACCCAAATACATTTCAATAACATACACCGCTAGCGGCAACATCTGTTTGTCGTAAAAACAGATATTAGTAAATATATTTTATGTATCTAATACCTATATAGCCAACAAATAGGTACTCGGGGTTGCCATATATGGCATGGCCGATACCTCCAACCTATATGGTCACAAAATAGGTATGATATATTTTTTATATGTATCGTAGCGAAACAGCTATCGGGGTTTCTATATATAGCAAGCCCGAGTACCTGTTTGTTGGCAGTATAGGCATTAGATACATATGTTAAAATGACCGGGTCTTCGAGGTCACTCGGTCTTTGGGTAGGGACCCTCGCAATCAGGCGAGGTTTATAATTTATGTAGCTACACCTTAAATACAAATTATGTAGCTACCAATATAATAAGGAGATAAACAAATAAAACAGGGGGAACAGTGGCACATAATATGAAGATGTCAAATATAAGAATGAAATGCAGATTATCTCCTCGAGATAATCTGCGGCTATCAGGTGACCACTTTCGTGGCGCGCTTGACCCAAATATTCCAACAACATAAGACATATTTATTGAATCTATTTTGACGACAAGTGGCTGTTGCCGCCAGCAGTGATACCTACAAAAACTCGATTGCCGGCCGGCACCTCTCGGTTATCAACGCACAAGAAAACCTTATTATAAACTGAGGTGAGGTGCAGATAGAAACCCAATCCAAGGAACTGTTGACGATGTAATTCTTGGGTGAAAATACTTCTGGAGATTTTTAAAGTTATCTACAGACTGCATATGTGATTTGACCGTAAAACCTGGCAAACACTGTTTTTAACAATTACTACCACTATCTCTTTGCGGGCGCTTAGTCGGTAGAATTTGTCCATATATAGATCCAGACGTCGACGCTGTTAGCTGACAAAATATATTATTGATCGATTATTCTCCATTTATCAGCCATTTTTAGTATGCTCAAGTCAGTCACACAACCACTTCAGCTTCGCCCTTCATGGGTAAATTAATATCACATTTCTTAGAAGTTCTAAAATAAAACACACCCGTGTAATTGTCGATTTCATACTGACCCATAACAAGCCCGAGGAGCATATAAGACATTAATATTTAATGATCATATAAGTGCAGACAAACTTATTATGCGGAGAATTTAAATGTTGATGGTTAACTTGATATGGCAGGTACTGGCTACTTGTTCAAAACAACAGCATATCAACATAACCAGGCACTGGATTATAGCGTCATGAATGAGGTGTCTAGGCCATTAAGACAATAATCGCTCGAGTACGCATCCTTGAGCGTCAAGTATTTTTCATATACAACCAATTAAATTTCTTCGTCTTTCATGGAACAGTAACAAAATAACCTCTCGATTCATGCTATCATGGTCTCTGTGTCATTCAAGTCGCTCCTAGCTATTTCCCAGCTCTTGGGTAACCTTGGTGTTGTCACAGCTTCAGTTACTGAAGTAGAGCCTGTACGTTCGCTCAGGATGTTCCTCGATAGCGCCAGTGCACTAGTACTAAAGATTTTAACTTCCCGTAGGAGACCCTAAAAGAATCTAGATTTACCCGACAGATATCGATATATCGTCCTCTATCCCAGCGAGCCAGTGTCCAGCATCTTACCTCATTTGCTGTAACCGCACCACCCAAGATTGCATACTGAAACATGTTTCCAGGCGGGCGATCCAGCTCTATTGCCACTTCTGCTCTTGGGTATCACCAGCATCCCCGGACCATCTACGAGACTCGTAAGATTAAATTGTCAACCAATCGCTTTTGGGTGGACCGGAGACTGCTCCTCAGAGCCATTATGTTGTACGTCAGGTGCTGGAGGTGAATTCGTAAGTTTTCCAATTTATCCTATTGCGTTTAAAACCAGCTTATCGATTACCCGGATTTCTGTCACAGGGGTATATGTTGGCTTTAGGATGTGATCGAGTTGTAATGGGAGCCTGAAAAGAAGAGGCCCATTTCTTGGCCGTCTATACCAATGACATAATAATTTTTTTACAGTTTTTACAAGTGAATGTCAAGCATCTGTTTGGTTTTGACGCGCGCGCCGCTCTGTAGTACCTTTGACGTAATTCTCCTTTCGTCGCCGAGACAGCACGAGTGTCATGTGTTATGACCATTGTACGCGTCTTAGGTTGGACATTGAGCCGGTTATTCCATATCTATAGTATGATAAGTAAGTTTGGGAGCACGAAAATGTCACACGAGTCAAGAAAAGCTCATAATCTAGTGTTGCTTGACCTTACCGCCCTTCGAATATATAAGCGCCGCTTGGACCTGAGTTGAATTGCCAAGCAACGTCTATATTTATTTACACGGCGTCAGTGCTTTATATTTAGATTATCCGCCTTAACCGAATTTATTAATTTATTATCGAGGACAATTTGTTTTGCAAAAATTTCAATATGATTCGTCGCTTGCTTGAGTGTCTTTGTGCTATAAATTATATGTAGAACTCCTGGAAACATGTTTAATTGAAACTGCGTTGCCTGATTCTTAGGATCATCGCTTTTTCTTAACACAGAAATGTTCATTTTTACGCAAGTGCTAGGGCAGGAGCTGAGTATCTGACGTCCGATAGAGAACAGCTTGGATTGAAATTTCCGCATAGCCTTATCATAAACAGGCTTTTAAGTATATCGTTTGTTATGATGAAAAGGAGGACAGACGGAAACTAAGCGTACAAGTGATAGGGCAGAAAAAGGTAGGAAGAAGGGCGAAGTGGGCCCCTTCTCTTCGTGATTGACGAGTACATGGAATTATGGTTGTAAAATATGTAGATACGACGACCTCGGGCCTTTTTCCTATGACGATTAAAATGACGGTAACTTGAGAATATCAAACAGAATGTCAATGTTTGCATCAGAACAGACCTCAAGACTCTTAGATCCGTGAGCCACTAGTGGGAAGAAACCTTGACCACACTCCTGGTTTTCTTATTCGTATCTCATATTCCATAGAACTTCTTTTCTTCTTCTGCGAGATATCCCCATAGAATCAATACATGGGTGATTAAATGTGGCGAACGCACCGGAAAAGCCAAAGAGCAAGGATTGAGAAATGGTTTTAGCTATGACATTCCAAAGGTATACGAGTCCCCTGACTTGCGTCACTCGTGGATCATACTGAGAAGCAATAACCCATGCAACTGCCTCCTGTTTCTTCTGTACCGTACCGTCTTGCGGAGTAATCTGATGTTTAAGTGAGAGTGAATGAAAGACACGATCATAGCGAAGGACAACTTATCGGGATAAAAATAAGAATCACTGCGGAACTCGAGGCTAATTTTCAGACACGAAGGAAAACAGGTGGCAGAAATACAACTCAGCGGCATTCAAATATATAGAACCAGAATTGAGGTATAACGGTGAAATGCGGTCGTCCTTTACGTTGACCTGGAGGAATCGCCTACGTATCCGTGTCGCGTATTCAGATACAGTCACAAGCTGACAGTCCACACGTCGCAAATGTCTGAAGCTAGGATGCAAATTCGGGAGACAAAATACAGATAACAAAACGAGGGAGAAAAATGCAAGATGAAAACTATTTCAGGAGCTCTTCAACTACCCTATCGTCCGATATTTGCGCAACATTAGGCCCGCGATAATTTAAACGCCGTAGCGCATCGATCTGTATAATCTTGTTCACTATGACGCTAAGAAATGATACTACGGAAACATACCACTTTACTTCTCTGAAACCCAAGGCCCTCAAATTTGTCAACATGAGCTTTCTCCAAACCTGCGATGGCAACTTCATCGCGTGGATCTTTGCCACTTCCTTTGCCTTTCTTCTCCTTTGCACCGGGACCACCAGCATAAATCTGCGTCCAGTATGTGGCGGTTTCTTCGAAGCTCGATTTACTTGTCATGTAGTGCTTAGCAACTTCAGCATCCTGAGGATCATTAGGTTCTGGTGAGCACAGGAGACTTTGCAGAGAGATCAATGTCGATTTAAGGGTCAAGACTGGCGACCAGGCATCCTTCAAGATATCAAGACAGATCGCGCCAGATGCAGACGATACATTTGGATGGTAAACCTTGGTAATAAACTTCATCTTCACTGGTTGGAATGGATAAGATTCTGGAATGACGATATCCTGTAGAAATAGCACATAGATTAATCCATTGTGTGAACTGAACCAGGTAATAGAATCAACGTACCACCTCAAAGTGCCCGCCTTCGTATGGCGTGTCTTGAGGTCCTGGAAATGATCCCTTCAAGTGAAACGGAGACTCGTCGAATAGTTCAATCTTAATCTGTGAAGTTTTGTCATTCTTGCAGTCTGACAGACAAATTGTAGGCGTGAGTTTTAAGAAAGCCACAAATATCACAGAAAATTTACCTGCTATTTCCTTGTTAACTCTGCGAAGTCGGGCGTCCATGATAAACTAAGGAATGTTAAACCTTGAACCAAGCAGAAAGGTCGTTGAGTCGGTCAGGGTGAGAGTTCAGAGCAATTAGAGCATATCGGCACTGTTACGCACAAATGATAAATCAGTTATGTAATTATTGTACACGTGATTTGAAATCACCTCTTGTATCTCCGCCTGGGTGCCGACAAACTGGAGCAAAGGTTACTTATGTCTTGGCCTTCTGATTGACGAACTCTAGATTTGCAGTAACTACGATGGGAATTTGAAGTTTGGGAGAAGTTCTCTCAGAATTCTGACTCAAGTTAATAGTGTCACCAGCCAATCCTTCCTGTAAGTTATAGGCATTTTCACATTTTTTACTAATCGGTAACCAGTCCACATTTCAGCCTGAGTAACGCACTCAAAAGAAGTGTACAAGTAAGAAATATGGTATCATCTATGTATAACACTCTATAAAAAGAAGGACGAACTTACAAGAAAGTACGAGTATTTGCGTGTGAGTGAAAGTAATGAATTGGCGCCCATATTATGCCTACCTCCACGAAAAACCCCGAATCTGGGTACCCATAAAAAGTCGCCATGTGCGCAGGCGTTTCATATCATACCCGAAATGAGATCAATCCGTAGCCTTCGCGCGTAGTAGTCAAAAGTTTAATAGTTAAATCCATGTTTACCGTGAGGATGAGCAGACTAGTCAAGGGATATAGTTGCAACCAATGCATATTCTCGGTTCAGCGACACTCATACCTGCTGTTTCGGCTATGAACAGAGTTCATGGAGATGAAGCTGTATTACAGCAAAATCAACACACAAATCTCTGGCAGCATAGAATCAGCAGTTCTGAGAGACGAATGCTCGGAGTCTGCAGCTGATTGAAGAAGTTCTGGGATGATGAGGTTGGGGGGAAACTGGTAAAGAAAGTATGCTCCTAGTACTAGACCGTATTTATACCTTTTTCTTGACGGATATACCCTCCTATTTCTCCGGGTAGATGTGCCAAGAGTCCGAATAAACGCGTCCGTACAGTCCATGTTTTACTCACTAAGCCACACTGCTGAAAAGAAAAGAAAGGAAACTGGAAAGCCTTTGAGAGTTATCATGCGCAATGTCCATGATCTTTTTCGGATTATGTCTATCGGGTGCCGACCGACGGCCGGAACATACGTCTCATTTATAAATCTGAGCTGAACGACTCCGGGAGTAAAACGTTCGGCGTCAATGTATAAAAAGAGTATCCCCATTGTGTGACTGACGCCACGCTGGCTACCGAGGATTGAGATTGTTCTAGTCAAGGAAAACTGCGACAGGAGAAATAAATCTTGTCATCATGAATCTTGGTAAAGTCATATAGATAGGAACGTAGTATCGATACGAGGTCAGTATAACTTGATAGGCTGCACTGCATAGCTACTGGAGTAATAGTGGAGTCACCACTGTCCTGTTAGCAATGGCCTTCAATGGGATCCATTGGCGCTCAGCTTGTGAACGGATAGAAAAAATTACCGTGAAGTCGATCTCATCATCGCGATAAAGAGACCTGCCTTACACGCTATTGCACGAGGCTTGAGCGTGTCTCTGCAAAGCACGAAGTAGGACAAATTATGGAGCTATACCAATTGCTGGATCGATAGATAGAGTTCAGTGCTTGAAAAAATTTCTCATTGGGAAACCAATGTTGCGCGAATAAGACCTATGGGTTTGTTCGGGTGAACAGGATTCGACAGGACTTCTGACTCGGAAGTATCCGAAAAAAATTAACTGGCCGGATGGAGGATTGAAAGTGAGATTCCAACGCTTAGAGAGAAGAAAAAAGCGGGTAAAGTACCGCGAATCATGTAGCTCTAGATGGATATCCAGCTACCTTTCTTGTTGAAGCCAGTCGTCAGTAATTTATTCCAGATTGAAAGGCACCGAGGTTCTGAGCAGTAAATTTAGAAAACCAGTTTGCAAATCCAAATTCGATAAAGTTTTCGACGGTGCTGATAAATCGATGGCATGTTACGTTGGCACAAACGAAATAGAGAAACAGTCACTCAGAATGAAGAGTCAATTCAGAATACACGACGACAAAGACTATGCTAGTCAAAATGAAAACACCGGTTAAACGGATGTTATAGACCATAAATTAGTTGAGGAGTTACCAAAGACACGCCTTTCAGGAGCCAGCGATAAGACTTTCGTTCTTCTCGGTATCCCGTAGGTCAAGGAACATCCGATTGTACTCCACACGACCTTTGTAAAACGGTGTTCCAAAGGGACGGAGACCTCGTTTTCTATACCACTCCATGGTTGATGTCCTTGCATCGCACCATGCAACACTTGCGCCTTCTTCAGATCGGCTCATCGATAAGGAGTGTAGCAACAGCTGTGTTCCAATACCTTTACCGTGGTATTGCGGAGCGCATGCGAACTTTCGAAACCGTACTGCCCGCCCAGAACATTGCAGAGATGTTATGATATTGCTCTCCTGGAGCTCCATACCCTTATCGATGGGCACGTCTTCGAGAAAGAACGAGATCACTGCCACTGGCTCTGCGTCATCCTGCAAGAAAGCACCGTAATGAGTTCCAAAATCGTCCTCTGGAAGACGGACGTGCGATAGAGGCATGTCCGGCCATAATACAGAATGACGAAGTGGCAAAGTTTTATCCACGGGTACTTTCTCGATTCGGACATGGAGATCTATGTCGTCCAAGGATGAGATACAGCGGTCAACTTTGAAACTAAATTATAAATCATCCTGCTTGTACCCACCATCAATCGAGAGGTCCATGATATGTATGGTCTACATAATCTTCGTTAGCTTCAAAGTCCCTTGAGCAATGAGTTTTGAAAATACCACAAGTATCGTAAAGGAAGATGTCGAATTGATTAACAGTAAAAGATAACCAGTGAAGCATTCATCATCATGCTATCGGTAAGTAATTCCGCGCGCGAACCACGTGGTATAACACAAATCGGTCGAAGGGTTGCCAGCCATTGTTGAACGTAAGTCCGCCAGTTTTATGAGAAATAGGGAACCTCCTTGCTTTTTAGATAACTTCTGCTTGGCCGCCAGCAGAGTGACACGCAAAGTCAGTAATTTCGGACCCGTCTTGCATACCATTTACTACTGCCAACACTCAGACAGATGTTAGCATAGATCTTTTGACCACACTAACGGAGACTCGAAGTGTTTCAACAGAAGAGTCAGATCTAGATGATTGCAAATGGTTTACTGAGAAGAACCTGCTTATCAGATAGTAGTCTGCAAAAGCGAGTCACTTATCAATCGATAAAACTACACATCAATTGGAAATTAGGTAGAGAACTCACATTTGGCGGTCCACCTATGCATAAGTAGAACAAAATCCGCAAATATGCGAGACCTTAGAAGATCGAGAATAGTTACATTATCAAAAACGTTAATCATCCCCACATCCGACGTGGAAAAAATAGAGACCCAGAACCTAAAAAAGCACACGAAAATCTGCTGCTTCTTCGAACATGATCGAGATATGTCTTCCAAGACAAACATAACTCGACCAAGCATCCCCGCAAGGAACGGCACCATGGTCCGGCAAAGATAAAAAAGAAAGAAACGATGATGGATAGGCGATGAACGTTCACGAAGAGGGAATGGATCATTTCCAACACGCATTGCCACGTCGAATATGCGTACCTACTAGACAGTTATTCCGTCCCGGAAGCGACATGGTAATTACACCATGCTGGGAGGGGTTGGCCAGAAGCAGCTTCAATTGCTGCCAGTTGTGGCGAACATCGATTACTATCACGACCTGGGTTTAACGTCGAAGGCCTGTCATGTTTCATATCAGATAGTACACCGTCATTCCACTTGGATGATAGATTTCTGCGAGTAAGCGATTCCTAAGTGAGAATAAGCAAGTAATGCTAACCTATAAATACTACAAAAAGTGGTTATAAATTTCTTGGAACAATAGGAGAAGGAACAATGGGGCGAACCTGATTTGTCAATAGGAATACCCTCCTACGGCCAAGGGCTAATAGAGCTCGGATTGGACTGCTTGATTGTGAGCGATATAACTTGGTCATTGCAGCAAATCGATTGCATAAAAAGAACGCCAAAGCAATATGACCTTGGAAGGAAAACCAGAGCAGAGCAGGCAACATCGCCATATTGACGGCGTGCTCGATTCAAAAGGGCAATAAACAACGCCTTCATATGAAGTATTCCAGTGCCATACGCAAAAAGATAAAGCTGCAAAAAATGAAACCAAGCGGACACAAGGATGAAAGAAAGCAAATTAATTTATAAATACACTTTTACGAACAGGAAAGTTGAAAAGCGACAATTGGGCCGAACAACTGATCCCACCTGGGCGTCGTCAGCGAAGTGCAAGGGTTTACCGATTACAACCGGCAGTGGAAAAAACAGAGGGTAATGAAGGTAACCGTAAAAGGGGATATCTATAAACACGCCGACGTGATAAAACCAACTTGAGGGAGAAGAAAGAGGTGTTGAACGGATAGCAACACCTCAACGCTCAGATATCGAAGCCAGATAGTCAGAAAGCTGAACAGGTGAAAATTTGAGAAGTTAACATTTAAAAAATAATGGCAACTAGGTATCCTTACCTTAAGAGCTCCAGCCCTAATAGACTCTCCGACGTTTTGAACGTCAGGGTTGGCCAAAACTTTGGAAATTGCATCCTTAGCAGCAAGTTCCAAACTAGCCAAGCTTCCATCACCCAAGAGGCCTCCTTCCGGTCCTCCGCGTTCATAGCCTTGTTCTTCATCTTCGTCACGCCCAAAGTATTGGTTGGATGAAATCGACGTGGCGCCTTGGAAAGACTGGAGACGAGTCTGAGCCTCGCGAGTGTTGTTGGCATCATAATCGTTTCTCTCAAAGTACATGTCGGAAGAAATGGCCTTTTGGTTGCCGAATTTCTCCCGTGCAGTGGTAGGGGCGTCGTCAACGACAGGCGTGCTAGAATGTTGTATTCAGAACAAATAACAATAAAAACATCGCAGTAACGAAGCAAACGTACCTTCGTGTAGGTGTAGCAGCAGCAGTCACAGCAGCAGCCGCTCCAGCGCCAGGAACAGCACCGAAACCAAGCCTGGGGAATGCAGCCGACTTTTGTGGTTCAGGTGTCGCAAACTTGCGTGACCCAGTCGCAGGAGTAGCTGTACCAGTAGCAGCCATTGTCGCTCTCGATCCAATTTCTTGAGCCTTTTTCAAAGCCTCAGCCTCCTTCTTCGCCTTTGCCTCGGCTTCCTCTCTTTCGCGATCGTACCCCAGCTGCTTGATCCTCTCCGCTTCTTCTAGTGCCTTTCTCTCAGCCTCTGCGAAGTCCACTGGCTTGGTCTTCGATGCACCTAGACCGAGCTTTGATTTCTTTGGTACACTCGTAGTCGATCCAGCCGACGAGGCAGAGTTCAAGCGCGAAGTACCAGCCCCGAGACGAGCAGGTCGAGCAGCAGCGGACGAGGTTAGTGTTCGGGGTGTCGTTGTTGTCGCAGCCGCAGTTGAGCTTGCAGCACTTCCCGCTGAGCCGGCTGACGGCGTTTTACCGATGATAGGGGGTGTGGCAATACGTGGAGTACCAGGATTAGAAGATTTAGGCGTCGATGGCTTCGACCAAGAATTGAAGAAATCGTCTTCAGTCTCTTCTGTTGGAGGGCTTACGACGGCGGCCTCCATTCCCTCCACGACGATACCATTGGGGAACCTACAGGTTAATCAGCATCGGTATAACGATAACCTGGCCTAGCGTACTTGGCGGCATCATCTTTGACGCGACGAGCCAATTCCTCTTTGTATAATTCTGCAACCCTGCTCGAATATTTCTTCTTGGAGTCAGAATCGCTCAATAGGGACGTTCCACCGTGCTTTGTGAAGAAGTCTCTGGCAGAGGCATTACCTCCAACTTTCATCGTACGCAGCTGTGCAAGCTGCCAACTATCAAGATTGGTAGATCTATAATATTTTATGAGCTTGGCACGACCAGAATATATCCTTTTAACGCACCTAACAAAGCTAATGTGTACGCCCATATTTCTATGCGCACTGGAGCATTCTAAGCAAATATATACACCAAAAGTTACGCTGGACCATGTTGGATTCCTCGCATTGCAATCAAAACATGACTGGTGTCGTTTCGTTGTCAGCAACTCTATACAAGAACTTGAATCAATCCTACCTTATTAGCCTTCTGTGATTTGAGAACCTTGAATACTTGTTCTGTTTCTTGTTTTGTTGGTTCTGCCATTTTCAATGTCGTGGTCAATATGCAAGAGATGTCGTGGCGCTAGCCTGATATCTTTAACCCTGACACGTGACCTTAATGGGCTGGGAAACCAAAATTGGAATTCTGCGCTAAACGATCGCGCTTTGAATCGCAGCTTTCAGATAGCGTGCAGGGAGTGTTCAGCACAATGAAGCTTGGAGAAAGGGTGAGGAGTGTCTTGTTTAAAGATATGTTGATGGAGGGGCATCAGTGTCACAAGCTCATACAATTTTAGATCCAGAAATACATATTTTATACAGCTAAGGATACAATTTTATGCTATGTTCTGCATAGTTCGTTTGAGGGATTAAAGATGTAACAGTGAGAGGTAGCAGAGCCGCCTCCTTTTGTGGCTAGATATGACACCACGCCGTGCAAAATTGGGGGCATATGTTGGTGGTGGTCCGTGAATGCCACTTTGTGTTCAAAGTCCATCGAACATTCATGTTTCCCATCCAAAAGATGATCACCCGAACCGAGGGGCAAAAGGTGCGTATTTCAGATGCCAACGCGCGCTGTGCGGGTAGTGGCATAGGCATAGGAGTCCATTTTCCCAGGTCGAGTTCTATAATGAACAGATTGCCCATTCCCATGAGGTATTTATGGAATTCGTGCCGCTACAGAATGCCAAAAATCAGTATACTTGGGACTTGGGTTTCGGGAGCATGTGTGAGTACCAGTTAATTACTCACAGCATTTACAGGGTACGGGAACAGTCCCAGATGCCGTATATTTGGGAGAACTTGGGAGACGATGTCCAGGGCTGGAAGGGACATTTCACTTGGAACGTCAAGCAAGCTGAGGCTGCGCAAATTTTTGCGGAGAAGTGACAGCTGGGGGAGTAATTGAAGTGAAAACTCCATGTCGCAATCGATTACCATCTGCAGATGACAAAGTTTGGATGGAATAAATTGACCGCCCACCGAGAGGGTCCCATCAAAAGTTTCTAGTAAAGGAAGAGAGTTTGGTCGAATGGTGTGCAAGATGTCATCATCTGCAAAGTCGTAAATGTGAAGCATTCTAATAGCGGGCTGCGACTCGAGGAAGTGAATAATATTTTCATCATACACAAACCGAAGCTTGGCCTCGCGCAGTCGGAATGTAAATTCCGGACAGTCGAGAACCCAGGTGTTTGTGAATGTGGGGTCCGAAATAAGGAGAGCCTCCATGTTTTGGCATGCAATTAAGGCTCTTCGTATCATTCCCCAAAAATCATGCTCAAGAGAACTACATGTGCGGGCATCTGGGTTAAACCAGAATCCGCGAACGTGCTGTGCAAGTCGTTCATTTTGAATGAGGGTACAACAACCATCGATGGTTTGCTGTGGTTCAGACAACGCGACATGGTTGTAAAGCCTAATTTCTGCTGCGCGTTGAAATGCCTTGCAGGTTAAGCACAGTGCTAGCAGATCCTTCGTTCTCAAGGCGGCACAATCGACTATTTTTCCATATAGTTCCGGGGATAAATTGACTGTCTGCATTGATTAGCTAAAAACATTCAAATCGACGAGATTGAAGACAGAAAAACGAACGCATTTTCTGTATTAAAG
>Ga0247779_1001272_pt1 | contig 12454 bp, 9 predicted proteins | sample UWRJL221509R5_FD_179925 | JGI IMG/M metagenome (GOLD analysis project Ga0247779, IMG submission 179925) | Plant litter microbial communities from Arlington Agricultural Research Station in Wisconsin, United States - UWRJ-L221-509R-5 | ecosystem: Environmental > Terrestrial > Plant litter >...
CCGATCACCATGCCCTTGTGCGCGTCGCGCTCCACGATGATGGTGGCGGCGATGCGGCGCATCGTGCCCTCCTCCGCGAACTGGTCGATCACCACCGTCACGTTGTACGGCAGCTCGTCGCCGGTGAGGCGGAACAGCTTCTCGCGGATCACCTCGCTGACGAGGAACCGCTCGCTGCGGTCGGTGAGCATCTCGGCGTCGTAGAACCACGGTTGCTCGGGCAGGTAGGGCTTCAACACGCCCAGCAGGCGCTCGATGTCGCTGGTGGAATACGCCGACATGGGGAAGAACTCGGCGAAGGCGAACTTCTCCTGCATCGACTTCAGCCACGGCAGCAGGTCGCTGCGGCGATGCACCTCGTCGAGCTTGTTCGGGATCAGGATCACCGGCTTGCCCTTGGGCATCAGCTGCAGCGCCTTGGCATCGTCCGCGCCGAACTTGCCGGCCTCGACCATGAACAGCACGATGTCGACGTCCGTCAGCACCGACACCACCGTCTTGTTCAGCGACTTGTTGAGCGCCGCCGAGTGCTTGGTCTGGTAGCCGGGCGTGTCGACGAAGACGAACTGCGACGCGCCTTCGCTGCGCACGCCGGTGATGCGATGGCGCGTCGTCTGCGCCTTGTTGGACGTGATGCTGATCTTCTGGCCCACCAGCGCGTTGAGCAGCGTGGACTTGCCCACGTTGGGCCGGCCCACGATGGCCACGAGGCCGCAGCGCTTCTTCTCGCCGTGCTCGTCGACCGCGGCCGCCAGCATCGCGGCCATTGCCGCCTCGCCGAGCGGCGTCTCGATCACGTCGTCGTCGCCGTCGTCCGCGAAGTCTTCCGGCAGCGCGTCGCCGTCGTCCCCGCCCTGCGGCGACTCGTCCTCCGGGAGCTCGTCGGACGCGTCATGGGGAGGGTTGATTTCAGGCACCGGGATTTCCTTTGCGGGTCGGCACGTCGAGTTCGCCGGCCTTGATTCGATCGAGCAGTTGCTGCGCGGACGCCTGCTCCGCGGCGCGGCGCGACTTGCCGGCGCCCGTGGCGCGCCACTTCAGCGAGGGGACGTCGCACTCCACTTCGAAGGTCTGCGCGTGCGCCTGTCCGTGGGTGGCCGAGATGCGGTAGGACGGCACGGGCACGTGCCGCGCCTGGAGCCATTCCTGCAGCTCGGTCTTGGCATCCTTGCGCCAGTTGTCGGTGGTGGTCGACGTGATCGTCTCGCCGAACAGCCGGCGCACCAGCGCCTGGGCGGCCTCGAAGCCGCCGTCGATGCTGACCGCGCCGATCAGCGCCTCGACCGCGTCGGCCAGGATCGACGGGCGCGACGCGCCGCCGCCGCGCGCCTCGCCCTCCGACAGCTTGAGCGCCTCGGGCAGCCCCAGCACCAGCGCGACCTTGTGCAGGCTGTCCTCGCGCACGAGGTGGGCACGCACGCGCGTGAGGTCGCCTTCGTCGGAGCCGGAGAAGCGGTCGAACAGCAGCCGCGAGACGGCCAGGTTCAGCACCGCATCGCCGAGGAACTCCAGCCGCTCGTTGTGGTCGGCACCGAAGCTGCGGTGCGTGAGCGCGCGCTCGAACAATGCGCGCTCGGCGAACCGGTAGCCGAGCCGTTGCTCCACCAGCGCCGCCCCGCGGGCGGGCGTCGACGACGCGCTGCCGGGCATGTTCAGCCTCAGGGCCCCGTCGCGCCGCCGGAACTGGCGGACCCGGAGTACTTCATGAGCAGGAAGACCATCGGATCGAAGATCGGGATCTCGACGTTGTAGGCATACGTGGTCTTGAAGCCCTCGCCGGCCGGCTTGATGTCCAGGTCCTTGGCGGTGATCGTGTGGATCGAGTACTCGACCTCGGTCGTCCGCTCGAAGGCGGTGCGGATGTCGGCCGGGCTCGACGGGTGGTTGCGCATGATCTGCGCGACCGCCTTGCGGATCGTCAGGTACTCGTTGACCGACGGAAAGACGCGCGCGCCCATCAGCATGAGGAACCCGACGATGATCGCCAGGATCAGCATGCTGAAGAGGGACGCGCCGCGCTGGCGGGAAGGTCGGCGGGACGGGATCATGTGGGTTGCCCTTGGTTCAGCGCGCCGGCGTCAGCCCGGCGCCGGATCAATGGAACGAGCCGATGCGACTCAGGTCGTTGAAATTCATCCAGACGAAGAAGGCCTTGCCGACGATGTTCTCGTCGGGCACGAAGCCCCAGTAGCGCGAATCCTGCGAGTCGTCGCGATGGTCGCCCATCATGAAGTAGCTGTGCGGCGGCACCCGGCACACCACGCCCTCGGCACTGTACTGGCAGTTGTCCTTGAACGGGAAGCCGTTGAACGGCGTGACGCCGGCGGGCGCGTCCGACTTGGTGAGGATCTGGTGCTTGACCCCCGTCAGGTCCTCCTCGAACGCCTGCTCGTACTGCCGGCGCTCGTCGACGTAGTAGTCGGGCTCCGGCTTGGTCGCGATCGGCTGGCCGTTGATCTTGAGCTGCTTGTTCAGGTACGACACCTCGTCGCCCGGCAGGCCCACCACGCGCTTGATGTAGTCCACGCGCGGATCGATCGGGTAGTGGAACACCATCACGTCGCCGCGCGCCGGGTCGTGGTTGGCGATGATCTTCTTGTTGATCACCGGCAGCCGGATGCCGTAGTGGAACTTGTTGACCAGGATCAGGTCGCCGACCTGCAGCGTGGGGATCATCGAGCCGGACGGGATCTTGAACGGCTCGAACAGGAAGCTGCGCAGCACGAAGACGACGGCGATGACGGGGAACAGGCCGGCGGTCCAGTCCAGCCACCATGGCTGCTGCAGCAGGCGGTTGCGGACGTCGTCGGCGTCGCCGTCCACCTTGATGCCCTGGCGCGCCAGGTCGGCGCGGCGCGCGGACTCCTGCGCCTCGTACAGCGCGGCCGCCTTGCGGCGCCGCGGCGCGAAGTACAGGCGCTCGGCGAGCCAGTACGCGAAGGTCACCAGCGTCAGGAGCAGCAGCAGCAACGCGAAGTTGCCGATCCACTTGTCCATCAGCCAGCCGCCGAGATAGATCACCAAGGCGGCATACAGCGCGCCGGTCAATGCACTCATCGATTCAATCGTCCACTTGGAGGATGGCGAGGAAAGCTTCCTGAGGCACTTCGACGGAGCCGATCTGCTTCATTCGCTTCTTGCCTGCCTTTTGTTTTTCGAGCAGCTTCTTCTTGCGGGAAACGTCCCCGCCGTAGCATTTTGCCAGCACGTTCTTGCGCAGGGCCTTGATGTTCTCGCGCGAGATGATGTTGGCGCCGATCGCGGCCTGGATGGCGACGTCGTATTGCTGGCGCGGAATCTGTTCGCGCATCTTCGCCGCGACGGCGCGTCCGCGGAACGCGCTCTGGGCGCGGTGGACGATGATGGACAGCGCGTCGATGCGGTCGCCGTTGATCAGCAGGTCGACCTTGACGACGTCCGACGCCCGGTATTCCTTGAACTCGTAGTCCATCGACGCGTAGCCGCGCGAGATGCTCTTGAGCTTGTCGAAGAAGTCCAGCACGATCTCGGCGAGCGGGATCTCGTAGGTGAGCATCACCTGGCGGCCGTGGTAGGCCATGTTCAGCTGCACGCCGCGCTTCTGCACCGCCAGCGTGATCACCGGGCCGACGTAGTCCTGCGGCATGTACAGGTGCACGGTGACGATCGGCTCGCGGATCTCCTTGATGCGGCCGATGTCGGGCATCTTGGACGGGTTCTCCACCATCATCACGGTGCCGTCGTTCAGCTCCACCTCGTAGACGACGCTGGGCGCGGTGGTGATCAGGTCCTGGTCGAACTCGCGCTCCAGGCGCTCCTGCACGATCTCCATGTGCAGCAGGCCCAGGAAGCCGCAGCGGAAGCCGAAGCCCAGCGCCTGGCTGACTTCCGGCTCGTAGTGCAGCGAGCTGTCGTTGAGCTTGAGCTTCTCGAGCGCGTCGCGCAGCTGGTCGTACTCGCTGGCCTCGGTCGGATAGAGGCCGGCGAACACCTGCGGCTGGATCTCCTTGAAGCCGGGCAGCGGCTCCGAGGCCGGGCCGGCGTTGTTCGGCAGCTTCTTCTCGAGCGTGATGGTGTCGCCGACCTTGGCGGCCTGCAGCTCCTTGATGCCGCCGATGATGAAGCCCACCTCGCCCGCCTTGAGCAGCTCGCGCGGCAGCGCCTTCGGCGTGAACACGCCCATCTGCTCGATCGGATAGACGGCGTTGCTGGCGATCATGCGCATCCGGTCGTTCTTGCGCAGCACGCCGTCGACCACCCGCACCAGCATCACGACGCCGACGTAGTTGTCGAACCAGCTGTCGATGATCATCGCGCGCGGCGGTGCGTCGGGCTCTCCCCGCGGCGGCGGCATGCGGGCGATGACCGCCTCGAGAATCTCGTCGATGCCCATGCCGGTCTTGGCGGAGCACGGGATCGCGTCGGTGGCGTCGATGCCGATGACGTCCTCGATCTCCTTCTTGGCGTTGTCCGGGTCCGCGTTCGGCAGGTCCATCTTGTTCAGGACGGGCACCACCTCGACGCCCAGCTCGAGCGCGGTGTAGCAGTTGGCCACCGTCTGCGCCTCGACGCCCTGGCTGGCGTCGACCACCAGGAGGGCGCCTTCGCAGGCCGACAGCGAGCGGCTGACCTCGTACGAGAAGTCGACATGCCCCGGCGTGTCGATCAGGTTGAGGTTGTAGACCTTGCCGTCGCGCGCCGTGTATTGCAGCGCGGCGGTCTGCGCCTTGATCGTGATGCCGCGCTCGCGTTCGATGTCCATCGAATCGAGCACCTGGGCGTCCATCTCGCGATCGGACAGGCCGCCGCAACGCTGGATGATGCGGTCGGCCAGCGTGCTCTTGCCGTGGTCGATGTGGGCAATGATCGAGAAGTTTCTGATGTGATCCATGAGGGTCGTTCGAACGGTCGGGGCCTCGGGACTCGAGGCGCCTGCCGTGTCGGCGCAGACTCGCAGCCAGGGGGTGCGAGGGGCGCCGGAATGGCCGCTGCGCCCTGCGTCGAGACTAAAAAAAAGGCACGTCCAAAGAGAGACGCGCCTTCCAACAAAATCGTATGGCAACTGCTTGTTGGGCTTTCATTGTAGCCAAAAGCACCTCGGTGGAAACCGCGTCTTTGCTGGGTTTTTGTGGCGTTGCACGTCTCCAACATGAAAATCCATCCACAACTTATGCACAGGCTTGGGTGCATCGATTGTGGACAAGTCGGAGGGCCGCGGAAGTCACCAGGAACACGGCGCCAACCCAGCGATTTCAGAGCCGATTGTACCGTTTCGCAGGGGTCGACTGTGGACAAATGTCGAGCAAGTGGGCGCCCGCACACCTGCCCGTCGCCTGACCCGGAGCGGCCCCGTCGCGCTGGCTTGTTCGCTGCGCGCACAAGAATCCTGCCACATGAAAAGACCCGTCGGCCCACTCGGCTGTCGGGTCATTTCAGCAAAACGGTCAGTGGAACTTGTAACCGCGCGGCCGGTCACAGCGGGCATGCCAGCGACGAGGCGGGCTGGTGCGGCTGGCAGGAATCGAACCTGCGACCCTCTCCTTAGGAGGGAGATGCTCTATCCACTGAGCTACAGCCGCGCGAGCTCGCCAGTGTATCAAGCGGCGGCGACGCGCAGGCCGCGGATCCCGACGATCCGCAGGTGGCGCCGGGCCGACGGCGTGGGGCAAGTTTCAGGCATGTGAGGGCACGCTCTACAGGAGCGGCGGTTCTATACTCTCAGTCGTACGACGTCGCCAAGCGTGGCGACGCCCGTACGCCGTTCTCACTGGAATCGGGGCGAAGCAGACATGGGTTCGAAATTCAAGGTGGCGGGGCTGTTGGCCCTCGGCGCGGTCGCCGGTGCGTTGACGACGATGCAGCTACAGGCCACCGCGCGCAACTCGCTCGCGTCGCTGCCCCTGGAGGACATCCAGCGCCTGACCGACGTGTTCGAGCGCATCAAGGCCGACTACGTCGAGCCGGTCGACGAGAAGAAGCTGATCTCCGACGCGATCACCGGCATGGTGGCGGGCCTGGATCCGCACTCGCAGTACTTCGACAAGAAGTCGTACAAGGAATTCCGCGAGGGCACGTCGGGCCGCTTCGTCGGCGTGGGCATCGAGATCGGCATGGAGGACGGGCTGGTCAAGATCGTCTCGCCGATCGAGGGCTCGCCCGCCTTCCGCGCGGGCCTCAAGCCCAACGACCTCATCACCAGGATCGACGACACGCAGGTCAAGGGCCTGACGATGGACCAGGCCGTCAAGAAGATGCGCGGCGACCCGGGCTCCAAGGTGCAGCTCACCATCTTCCGCAAGGACGACAGCCGCACCTTCCCCGTGACGATCACGCGCGAGGAGATCCACGTGCAGAGCGTCAAGGCCAAGGACATCGACGGCTTCGCCTGGGTGCGCGTCAACCAGTTCCAGGACCGCACGGTCGAGGACTTCGCGTCCAAGGTCGAGGACATGTACAAGAAGGATCCGAAGATCAAGGGCTTCGTGCTCGACCTTCGCAACGATCCGGGCGGCCTGCTCGAAGGCGCGGTCGGCATCGCGTCGGCGTTCCTGCCGGCCGACTCGGTGATCGTCAAGACCAACGGCCAGATCAGCGAATCCAAGCAGACTTTCAAGGCGTCGCCGGACGACTACCTGCGCCGCGGCGGCAGCGATCCGCTCAAGCGCCTGCCGGCCTCGTTGAAGACGGTGCCGCTGGTCGTGCTGATCAACGAAGGCTCGGCGTCGGCCAGCGAGATCGTCGCCGGCGCGCTGCAGGATTACCACCGCGGCACGCTGATGGGCGCGCAGTCGTTCGGCAAGGGCTCCGTGCAGACCGTGATGCCGCTGCCGGGCGACACCGCCGTCAAGATCACCACCGCGCGCTACTACACGCCGAGCGGCCGCTCGATCCAGGCCAAGGGCATCGTGCCCGAAGTGTGGCTCGACGAGACGGCCGAAGGCAATGTCTACTCCGCGCTGCGCACCCGCGAGGCCGACCTCGACAAGCACCTCGTCAACGGCGAGGAGAAGAAGGACGCGGAGCGCGAGAAGGAGCGCGACGAGCAGCGCGCCAAGCTCGAGGCCGAACTGGCCAAGAACAGCAACAAGCCGCTCAAGCCGCTGCCCGAGTTCGGCTCGCCGGAAGACTTCCAGCTCAACCAGGCGCTCAACCGCCTGCGCGGCCAGCCGGTGGTGGTCAGCAAGACCGCGACCGAGCGCAAGGCCGAAGACACCACCACCCAGTGATCGTGTCGCCGGCGAGGGCCGGCGTCAGGTCCTGAATGTTGCAAGACGCGAGACCCGGCGTCGGGTCTTGAATGTCGCACGAGGCGGCAGCGCCTCGCGTGCGACATCCAAGGCCTGACACCGCAGTTGCACGACTCGTCCCGCAGCGCCTCGCCTGCAACATTCAAGGCCCGACACCGGAGTCGTGACACCGGAGTTGCACGCGACCGCCCATGACCGACGACGACCTGCTGCGCTATTCGCGCCACATCCTGCTCGACGAGATCGGCATCGAGGGCCAGCAGCGCATCCGCGAAGCACGCGCGCTCGTGATCGGCGCCGGCGGCCTCGGCTCCCCGGTGGCGCTGTACCTCGGCAGCGCGGGCATCGGCCGCCTGACGCTGGTCGACGACGACGCCGTCGACCTGACCAACCTGCAGCGCCAGATCGCGCATACCCAGGCCCGTATCGGCCAACCGAAGGTCGAGTCGGCCCGTGCGGCCGTGCTGGCCATCGCGCCGGCGCTGGACGTCGTCGCGATCGCGCGGCGCGTCGACGCGGCCGCGCTGGCCGAACTGGTCGCCGACGCCGACGTCGTGCTCGATTGCAGCGACAACTTCGCCACGCGCCAGGCCGTCAACGCCGCCTGCGTCGCGGCCGCAGTGCCGCTGGTGGCGGGCGCGGCCATCGCGTTCGACGGCCAGCTGTCCACCTGGGACACCCGTGCCGCCGACGCGCCCTGCTACGCCTGCGTGTTCCCGCCCTCGGCGGCGCCGCCCGAGGCGCGCTGCGCGACGATGGGCGTGTTCGCGCCGCTGGTCGGCATCATCGGCGCGATGCAGGCCGCCGAGGCGCTCAAGCTCGTCGCCGGCATCGGCACCTCGCTGGCCGGCCGGCTGCAGATGCTGGACGCGCGGACGATGGACTGGACGACGATCCGTGTCGCGCGCGACTCCGCGTGCCCCGTGTGCGCCTCGCGCCCGCTCGCGTGACGCGCCCGAGCGCGCGCCGACGCGTCGCGCGCGACGGCTGCTGTAAATTCCAGGCATGAAACATCGTCCCCTGAAAGCCAGAAATTTCCAGAGCGCCGGCCAGGACGCCGCCAAGTCCAAGCCGCCCTCGCTGTACGACGGCCCCGGCAGCGCGTACCACCTCGCGTTCACCGACCTCGACTTCCTGCTGCAGGACGAGCTGCGCCCCGTGCGCGTGCAGCTCGAGCTGATGAAGCCGGAGATGGTGCAGGGCAAGCACGGCATCGAGTCGACCATCGTGCTGTTCGGCAGCGCGCGCATCAAGCCGCCCGAGACCGCCCAGGAACTGCTGGCCGCCGCGCGCAAGAGCGGCGACGCGCTGGCGATCCGGCGCGCGGAGAGCGCCGTCGCGATGAGCCCCCACTACGTCGAGGCACGCCGGTTCGCGGCGATGGTCACGCTGGGCACGCGCCACCTGGCCACGCCGATCCACGTCGTCACCGGCGGCGGCCCGGGCATCATGGAGGCGGGCAACCGCGGCGCGTTCGAGTCCGGCGGCAAGAGCATCGGCCTGAACATCGTGCTGCCGCACGAGCAGCAGCCCAATCCGTACATCACGCCGGAGCTGTGCTTCCAGTTCCACTACTTCGCGCTGCGCAAGATGCACTTCCTGATGCGCGCCGTGGCGCTGGCATGCTTCCCCGGCGGCTTCGGCACGCTCGACGAGCTGTTCGAGGTGCTCACGCTGATCCAGACCGGCAAGTCGCGGCCGCGGCCGATCCTGCTGTTCGGGGCGGCGTTCTGGAAGCGCCTGATCGACTTCGACCTGCTCATCGAGACCGGCATGATCGCGCCCGACGACGTGCACCTGTTCAAGTTCGTCGAGACGGCCGAGGAAGGCTGGGCCGCGCTCAAGGGCGCCTACGGCTTCGAAGGCATCGAAGACCTGCCCGTGATGGCCGCCGGCGAGCTTTGATCGGTCGGAGGCCCGCCAACTCGAATCATTCGCACCTTCGCCCCGGGGACAATACGCCATGACCAAAGTTTCTCTGATCGGCGCGCCGACCGACATCGGCGCCGGTGCCCGCGGCGCCAGCATGGGCCCCGAGGCGATGCGCGTGGCGCAGATCGGGCCGACCCTCGAGGCGCACGGCATCGAGGTGTTCGACCGCGGCAACCTGCAGGGCCCGGCCAACCCGTGGCTGCCGCCGGTGGACGGCTTCCGCCATCTTCACGAGGTCGCGGCCTGGAACCGCACGCTGCACGACGCCGTCTACGCCGAGCTGCAGCTGGGCCACCTGCCGATCCTGCTGGGGGGCGACCACTGCCTGGGCATCGGCTCGATCAGCGCGGTGGCGCGCCATTGCCGCGACACCGGCAAGAAGCTGCGCATCCTGTGGCTGGACGCGCACGCCGACTTCAACACCCACGTCCTCACGCCCAGCGGCAACATCCACGGCATGCCCGTGGCCTGCCTCTGCGGCCACGGGCCGCAGGAGCTGATCGAGATCGGCGGACACGTGCCCGCGATCAGCCCCAAGTGGATGCGCCAGATCGGCATCCGCAGCGTCGACGCCGGCGAGAAGAAGTTCGTCCACCAGATGGGCCTCGAGGTGTTCGACATGCGCTACATCGACGAGATGGGCATGCGCCACACGATGGAGCTGGCGCTGGCCACGCTCGACGACAACACCCACCTGCACGTGAGCTTCGACGTCGACTTCCTCGACCCGCAGATCGCCCCCGGCGTGGGCACCGTCATCCCCGGCGGCCCCACGTACCGCGAGGCGCAGCTGTGCATGGAGATGATCGCCGACACCGGCCGCCTGGCGTCGCTCGACGTGATGGAGCTGAACCCGGCGCTCGACGTGCGCAACCAGACCGCCGTGCTGGCCGTCGACCTGATCGAGAGCCTGTTCGGCAAAAGCACCCTGATGCGCAAATAAGCCGCGAAAGCCGCGGCCGCCCCGGCCACGATGGGCGCCGTCGAGGCGCATACTCGCGGCAGGATCCGGTCGGGGCTTTCAGGAATGACTCTGCTGCGCGTGTTGGCGACACTTGCCGCGAAGGCGGCCGCATCGCTCGCGCTGGCCGCCGCCCTCGCGCTGCCCGCGGCCCGGGCGGCCACGCTGCGCATCGCCAGCGCGTTCGATCCGCAGACGATGGATCCGCACAGCCTCGCGCTGCAGTACCACACGCGCGTCGTCTTCTCGATCTACGAATCGCTGGTCGGCCGCGACCCGAACTACCGCCTCGTGCCCGTGCTGGCCACCAGCTGGGCGCAGACCGATGCGCTGACCTGGCGCTTCAAGCTGCGGCCCGGCGTGCGCTTCCACGACGGCAGCCCGTTCACGGCCGAGGACGCCGTGTTCTCGTTCGAGCGTGCGCTGGCGCCGCCGTCGCAGCGCCAGTTCGTGCTCAAGGGCGTCAAGCGGGTGCGCATGGTGGATCCGCTCACGATCGACTTCGAGCTGTCGGCGCCCGACGGCTCGCTGCCGCAGAAGCTGGTGCTGGTGGCGATGATGAGCAAGCACTGGGCGCTGGCTCACCACGTCGAGCGCGCGCAGGATTTCAACGCGCGCCAGGAGACCTTCGCGGTGCGCAACGCGAACGGCACCGGCGCTTACCGGCTCGAGCGCTACGAGCCCGACGTCCACACCACGCTCAAGGCGTTCCCGCAGTGGTGGAACCGCGGCAACCCCGACAACGGCAACGTCGACGCGGTCAGCTTCGTCACCATCCGCTCCGACGCCACGCGGCTGGCGGCGCTGCAGTCCGGCGAGGTCGACCTGGTGCTGGATCCGCCCTACCAGGACGTCGAGCAGCTGCGCCACGATCCGGCGATCGCCGTCACGCAGGTGCGCGACATCGCCACCGACTACCTCGCGTTCGACCAGGCCAGCGCCTCGCTGCCGGGCTTGGCGCCGGGCGCGAACGGCAAGCCGCGCAATCCGTTCAAGGACGTGCGCGTGCGGCGCGCCGTCTACCAGGCGATCAACATCGACCTCGTGATCCAGAAGGTGCTCAAGGGCCTGGCCATGCCCACCGGCGACCTGCTGTCGCCGGAATTCGACGCGCCGGTGGCCGTCAACGGGCCGCGCCTGCGCTACGACCCGGTGCACGCGCGCGAGCTGCTGCGCGAGGCCGGCTACCCCGGCGGCTTCGACCTGACGATGGACTGCGTCAACGTCGCCTTCCGCGAGCACGTGTGCCAGGCGATCGCCGCGATGCTGACGCAGGTGGGCATCCGCACGTCGCTGCGCAGCTCGCCGAGCACCCAGTTCTTCCCGATGCTGGTGCAGGGCAAGGTGAGCCTGGCCGAATTCGGGTTCACGGGCACGTCCGAGGACGCATGGCAGAGCCTCAACGGGCTGCTGCACACCTGGGACAACGACGGCGGCGGCACCTTCAACGCCGGCCGCTACTCCAACCCGCGGCTCGACGCCCTGATCGACGCCGTGCGCACCGAGCTCGATCCTGCCAGGCGGCGCCTGCTGGTGGCCGACGTGCTGCGGCAGGCCGGCGACGACATCGCCTACGTGCCGTTGTACCGGCGCACGCTCAGCTGGGTGATGCAGAAAAAAGTGCACGTCGTGATGCTGCCGGACGACACGATCCCGGTGCGCTGGGCCAGCGTCCGGTAAGCTCCCGCTCAGCCCGCCGGCCTGCACACGCCTCGGAGTGCGGTTAGCGCCCCGCGGCGTGACGAAGTTCGCGCCCAGGTGTGACACGAGGTACGAATGCCCCTGCCGGGTATGCCGTGTGCCCGTCGAGCTCGACCGCAGGATCTCCTGCACCACAAAGGCCCATGTCCTCCATCGTGCTTCGTCGATCCCTCGGCACCAAGCTGCGCCTGGCCGTCCTGGGCACCACGCTGGTGGCCCTGGTGCTGGCCCTCGGCGCGACCATCGTCTACGACCTGCGCACGTGGCACCACGGCTGGATCGCCGACGTGCGGGCGCAGGCCGAGCTGCTGGGCCACGCCAGCGCCGACGACCTCGCCGCCGGCAATCCGGCCGGGGCCCAGGAAGCGCTCGCGATGCTGCGGCTGCAGCCCAGGCTGCGCAACGCGGCGATCTACGATGCCCAGGGGCGGCTGTTCGCCGGCTGGCACGCGGCCGGCGAACAGCCGCCGCCCGCCGCCCTCGCCCGCACCGATGCCGCAGTCGCCGCCCGCGTGTCGCACGACCTGCAGGTGCGCGCCCCCATCGTCGACCAGGGCCGCACGCTGGGCATGGTCACCGTGCTCGCCCGCGACGAGCTCGACGAGCGCATCGCCGGCTACTGCGCGATGGCGCT
>Ga0247779_1001273_pt1 | contig 12441 bp, 11 predicted proteins | sample UWRJL221509R5_FD_179925 | JGI IMG/M metagenome (GOLD analysis project Ga0247779, IMG submission 179925) | Plant litter microbial communities from Arlington Agricultural Research Station in Wisconsin, United States - UWRJ-L221-509R-5 | ecosystem: Environmental > Terrestrial > Plant litter >...
GGTGCTCGCCACGGTGCTCCAGCACCATGCGCACGGCGCGCTCGCGGACTTCGGGGGAAAACTTCGGTGACTTCCTCATGGCTCCATTCTCTACAGTTGGAGCCTCCTCAAAACCCGGGGCGGTTCAGTGTTGAGCTTCGACACCTCCTTGTCGAGGCAATGGATCCTCGCGACGGTGCAGCACAGAAGAATGGGATGGTCTTGACGACAATTCCACTGATGCGTCATCTGCTGACGGAGCATGGGCAATGGCAGCGTCAAGGCGATGCGTGCAGCCTGGTCGCCGGGCAACTTGAGGATCTGACCCCGCTGCTAGGGGAACTGGAGACGAGGAGCCGCGACTTCCACCCATCCCGGGAACGCGGGATGCGCGCGTGCTGCATCACGACGCGCGGCTCCTACACTGACCTCGGCCTTCGGGCCCCTGCTTTTCCTCCCTGAGCAGGAGCTTTGATGTGATGACAGCACCAAGGCTTTGTGCGGCTCCGACTCTCTGGTCAGGGCCGCCTTTTTTTGGTGGCGAACATCCGACCGATGCCCCGTCGCCATGCACGACCGGGCAGCCGGCACACAGACGTTCAAGGCCTCCATCAAGAGCTGCAGTTTCGGGCCGCACCTCTCCATCCGCGTCTCCAGCGTCGACCGTAGGAGCGCCACGCCGGCCCGGCCCGAGGATGGTGTGACGGGTCGGAGGATGAACCCGCACTTCGTCCCGCGCAGCGCCTTCCGCCATAGCAGAGTTGGTGCAGACCTGTCCCGCCTTGTCGAGTACCCCTAAGACCTGCACCGTGTTCCGCTTCCATTGAATTATGATCGTACTATATTATTACGACAGTACGTTAATTGGATTGAGCCTTTTGAAGGCTCATGGTTCGGTAACAACCTGGGATGTGAAGCGATGAACGGAAACGAAGTCGGAAGCGAAACCGCGGGCGCTGATGCCAGCCTCCTTCAACTGGGTGTGTCGGCTGCTGCCGATGCGATCCGCAAGGGGGAGATGTCCGGGGAACGGTACGCGTCGGTGCTTCTGCGTCAGGCGGAAGCGCAGAAGGAGTTGAACGCCTTTGTCACGATCGATGAGGTCGGTGTGCTCGAGGCCGCAAGGGAGGCCGATAAACAACGCGCGGCGGGCGTATCGGCTCCGCTTCTCGGCGTTCCTATCGCCGTGAAAGACAGCTACCTGACGAAGGGACTCCGAACCACGTTCGGACTCGACGACTTTGAATACGTACCGAGTAAGGACGCGGCGACGGTTGCCGAAATCAAGCGCGCCGGGGGCCTCGTCTTCGGGAAGAACAATCTCGTCTCCATGTCCTATGGTTTGACGGGGAAAGACTCCCGCGGCGGCCAGGTCCGGAACCCGCAGAACCCCGCTCGGGTCTCGGGAGGTTCTTCCAGCGGCGCCGGTGCGTCTGTGGGCGCGCGAATTGTTCCCGCGGCGCTCGGTGGCGACACGGTCGGATCCATTCGCGTTCCTGCGTCGCTGAGCGGCGTCGTGGGGTACAAGCCGACGACTGGTCGCTGGTCAGGCGAAGGGGTTGCCCCCATTTCGCACACGCTGGACACGACCGGCGTCCTGGCCAGGAACGTGGAGGACTGCATCCTGCTCGACCGTGTCGTTCGGAGGGCACCCGGCGAGAGAGGGGCCGGGCTTGCGACCCTGTCGGGATTGCGATTCGCTCAGGCGCCTCGCCAATTCCTGGATGTCGTCGATCCCGAGGTTCAGCGCCGATTCGGGAGCATGGTTGAACGCCTGCGATCCGCGGGGGCAACGATCGTCGAGGTTGATCTCGGCGACGACTTTGTGCAGATCACCAGGTCGGCGACATGGGGCATCTTTGCCCACGAAACAATGGACGCCGTGAAACGATTCCTGCTCGAGCAGGACGTGCCGCTGACATTCGACAAGGTCGTCCAACACCTCAGTCCATTCCTGAAGGGCACGTGGGAGCATCTGGTGATGCCGACAGGCGCCGGATACGTATCGCCGGACCAGTACAAAACCGCGCTCACGGTTCATCGGAGTGAAATTCAGCGGAGGTTCAACGACGCCTTCCGCTCGGTGGGTGCCGAAGCCTTCCTGCTGCCGACGACGCCTTGCACCGCACCTCTGATCGATCAACAGCTGAAATTCGAGATCGCGGGCGTTGAAGTGGAGTATCTGGCTCTGGCAAACAACACGGTGGCCGCGAGCCTGGCCGGCCTCCCGGGCATCAGTCTCCCTGCAGGTATTTCGAGTGATGGCATGCCTGTCGGGTTGGAGCTCGACGGTCGATATGGTGACGATGCTCGATTGCTGGAGATCGCCCGCCTCGTCGAGGAACTCGCCACCGATCCGTCGCTGACGGTGGCTTGACGGCCATCAGCCGCGAGTTCCGATCAGCTGAATGCAACCTACCGGAGTGCGCCATATGGCTACCCCCAAGACTTTCAATCGCGTCTTGCGTGTTGAACACATCACCATTCTTTCCGACAAGACGTTTGACGCGGTACGAGCCGCTCTGGAGAGCCTCGTCCCCGTCCTCGACACGGACCTCATTCCAGAACTGACCTCGGGCGACCGAGCTGCCATCGAGGCCCGCGAGAAGTCCGGACCGAGTCTCTACAGATTCCTTGAGCGAGATCACGGTGCTATCCTCGCGATCGCCGGTCGTAGACGCAATGCGATCCAGTACGAGATCGGAAATCCGATCACCGCTTCGAAGATGACGCGACACAGCTTGGGTGCGTCCCTGTATGCACCCTTGCGAATCACCCTGTTCGAATTGGATGACGAATCGTGCGCTTTTGAGTACGACCTGCCGTCATCTCTTTTCGGTCAATTCGGCGACGAGCGGGTTCGTGACGTCGGTCTGCACCTGGACCGAGAACTTGAATCCGTGCTGATCAAAGCTGCAACTTAAGGTCTGGAAAATATCGATGCGCTTCGAAAAGGGGCACAAAGAGAAAACGCGAAAGCGCATCTTGGAAGTTGCCTCCCGTCGCATGCGGCGGGAGGGCATTGCTGCATCGGGTATTGCCAGCATCATGAACGATGCCGGTCTGACGAATGGCGCCTTCTACTTGCACTTCGACTCAAAGGAAGCCCTTGTCAGGGAAGCCGTTGAAAGTGCCTTGTCTGAGCAGTGCGAGAAACTGGCTGCTCAAGGCGCTGAAGCGAGAAGCATCGAAGACGTGATTAGGGAGTACCTGAAGCCGTCTCATGTGCTGGACCCCGACGAGGGATGTCCCTCAGCGGCGCTACTGCCAGAACTTGGTCGTGAGCCGCAACCGACACGAGAGGCGTACGAGGCGGGCTTGCTGAGATATGTTTCGATGCTTGCCTCGTACCTTCCTGATCCGGAATCGGAAGCGTCCCGGCAGCGGGCCATTGCGGTCTTTGGAATGATGGTAGGGACGCTGCAACTGGCCCGCGGCGTCAGCGATGTCTCGCTTTCCGGGGCCATCTTGGAAGGCGGGGCGCAAGCTGCGATCAGCCTGGCGAAGTTGCCGCTCTGATTCGAAATGTCGGCGGCTTCCGTCTACGGGTCGGCCACGTCCTCGAGCACAGGGAGCGGTGCGGAATGTGTCCCGGGGGCTACTGCTCCCAGATGTTGCTGATCTTTCAACGCGGGGCCGGCATAGCGAGGCTTGATGCTCAAGACTGGCACTCTCGTTGACGCCACGATCATCGCCGCGCCCAGTTGGACTAAGAACAAGGACGGCGAGCGCGATCCGGAGATGGATCAGACCAAGAGGGGGAACGCCTGGCACTCCGGGATGAAAGCCCGCATTGGCGTGGACGCCGAGTCGGGCTTGGCGCATACGGTGATCGGGACTGCCGCCAATGTCCACGACGTCACGCAGGCCGGAGCGCTGTTGAACGGCGAAGCAGACACGGTGTTCGCGGACGCCGCTTTCGAAGACGACCGTGCGCAATACCTTGGCCGGGCTGCTGCCGGATCTGCTCGCCGCGTGTTCCCGTCGATTGAGCATCAGGCACGCGTCAGGCCACCCTGGATGTCACGCCCGGGCATTCCCGCGAGCGCACTGGCCGCAGATCTACAGCACCAATCCGCTGGAGCGGCTGAACGCCGAGATCAAGCGCAGGACCAACGTCGTGGGCATCTTCCCCAACGACGCCTCGATCACGCGACTGGTCGGCGCAATGATGCTGGAGCAGAACGACGAGTGGAGCCTGAACCGCCGCTACATGCAGCTTGAGGGCTTCAGGCTCTCAGTGATACTGTCCCGACTCGGCTGTCCGCAGTGGCACGCTGAGTAACCCCCGCGCATCTCAGCCTCTCCGGGCTGCGGACTTACACCACGCGCCTGGACATCACCCCGAATGGCCGCAAACAGGTGCTGACTTTCGATGAACTTCGGCTTTGGGTCGCTATGAGTATCTCTGCATAGGGACCCATGAGCGACATTCGATTCCGACCTTTAACAGGTAGTTGGCGAACACAAAGCTGCCATTCCTATCGCCCAGCGCGCTGCCCGACACCCGTCTCGGAAAGCCGCCCTGAGCCCCTCACCGCGGAAGTGACCTCCACAAGCTGAGCGGGATCATTGGCCAATACGCCTTTGCGGAAGGATTCGCTGCGGATTGTCCAACTGCCATACCCCACACTCCCGCGGCTATTTGGTCGCTACCACGCACGGGGCGGCAAAGCGGCGCGCCCATTCAGCCCGCCAGTGTGTCGTCGACGACGGACGGTGAGAAGTCGACTGCGCCTTCGGGCTTTATGCCGCCGGCCCAAGCCAGCACCTTGTCTGCCGGCATGGGTTTAGCAAAAAAGTAGCCCTGGAGCTCGTCGCATCCGAGCTGCAGCAGGATGTCGCGTTGTTCCGCGGTCTCTACGCCTTCGGCGACTACAAGCAGGCCCAGCGCATGGGCCAAACGAATCACCGCATCGACGATGGCGCGTGCGTCGCTGCTGAACGCAAGATCGTTTACAAAGCTACGGTCGATTTTGAGCTGCTTCGCGGGCAGTTGCCGCAGGTAGCTGAGGCTGGAATACCCGGTGCCGAAATCGTCGATCGAAAGATACACGCCGATGCGTGCAAGCCCTTCGAACAGGCGCTGTGTGGTTGAGATGTCCTCCATCACGACCGACTCGGTGATCTCACACAGCAGCTGCGATGCCTCCACCTGGTGCCGTTCCAGTGCTTGCTCGATTCGCGCGATCAGATCGCCTTTTCGAAGCTGCTGCGCCGAGACGTTGATGGCCACCCGCATGCGCACGCCCACGTTAGCCCAAGCCTGCATCTGCCGGCAGGCCTCGTTGATGACCCAGTTGCCCAGGCCGTGTATCAGGCCGAAACGTTCGGCGATTGGGATAAAGACCGCCGGGCTGATCATTCCGCGCTGTGGATGGTGCCAGCGCAGCAGCGCTTCCACCCCTCGGATCTGGCCACGCTGTCCATCGATCTTGGGCTGGTAGTGCAGCGTCAATTGATCGAGTTCGACAGCGCGACGCAGATCGTTCAACAGGCTCAGCTGCTCAAGCGCCCCGGTTTCCATGTTGGAATCGAATAGGGTGCATGCGCCGCCGCCCGAGCGCTTGGCCACATACATCGCGGCGTCGGCATGGCTCACCAGTTCGTCTTGTCCCCCATGTTCCGGGTAAACCGCGATACCCACCGATCCGGACAGTTCCACCGGGTGGCCGAGAACGTCGAACGGACGCTCAAGCGCATCGATGAGCCGACCCGCCATGGTTGCGCAATCGGCCGTGCTGACCATGCAATCCATGAGCAGCAGGAACCCGTCCCCGCCGACGCGGGCCACGGTGTCGCCGTTGTGCGCCGTGCTCCGCAGACGCGACGCCACTTCCTTGAGCACGATGTCGCCGGCGGCGAGCCCGAAGGAGTCGTTGACGGTGCGGAACCCGTCCATGTTGATGGCCAGTACTGCCAGTGGCCTGTTCTGGTGATGCGTCGCGCCGATGCTCTGGCCCAGAATTCTGCTGAACAGGCTACGATTGGGAAGTGCGGTGAGGTCGTCGTGATTGGCGAGGTACTCGACGCGAGCGGCATGAGCGAGTTGCTCTTCGACCGCGCGCTGGCGGCTTGACTCCAGCGTCTGGCTCATACGACCCAGCACCGCGGCAATTATGATCAACAAAAGGCTACCGCCGGAGGCTCGCCACAGGTAGGTGTGCACGTTCCGCACCGTGGTTGCCAGTTGCTCGTCTGCGGACAGTCCGACAATGACGGCCAGCGGAAACTCATCGAGCTGCCACACGCTGGTATAGCGCCGCACGCCATCCCAGACGTTGGTGGAGAGCGTGGCTGTGCTGCCCGTCTCATTCGTGTCCAGCACCAGCGCGGAGTAGTCAAGGTTGTCGCCGGAAGATACCGCAGCGCCAGTGCGCCGCGCGCGAAACACACCATCAACTCCCAGGATCCCGAGCACGCCGTGCTCGCCCAACTTCGACGTTTCATAGCCACTGACGAAATAGGCGGCGTCCACTGAGACAATCACGACGCCGGCAAACGCTCCGTCCACCGCCTCGAGCCTGCGACTGAACTGCAATTTTCCTTCCCCGGCGTTTGGGCCGTGTAGCGGGCGGCCGATCAAGAGGGTATCGATCTCGCGCGGGACTTGAAAGTAGTCCTGGTCTGCGACGTTTCTCTTTTCGTACGACCGGGTGCTCGCCACGACATTCCCGTTGCGGTCTGCAATACTGACGACGAACAAGAGCGCTGGCGGCAAGAGCGACCTGGCATTCAGTTCTTGCAGCACGACCTGTTTGCCCCTGAGTTCATAAGCGTACTTGACGAACTTCAGGGTCTGATCGATCTCGCGCAGCGCGCGCACGACCTGCGCGTCGTAGGTCGCGGCCAGTTCGCGGCTCGCCACCGCCACGGCGTGTTCGGCATCCGTGCGCTCGACCCTGATGAGGTTCAGCGTCGAACCCCAAATGACGCCCAGAAACAGGATCCCGATGGCCGGGAACAGGGCGGCAGGCTTGATGATCCGATCCAGGCAACGCCGAAGTCTTCCCGTGGGAAGAGCCCAGGTGTTTTTCGTGATCATTTCTGGTTTCGCTCCAGAGTCGGCAGAGACCCACCGGAGTCCAGAAGTTGGATCCGCGTCGCGAATCGCCGGTCAGGCCGCCGCACGGGGATGGTTATCCTGAGAATGCCCCTGGGTGCGGAGCAACTCTGCGATCTGCTCAGCCGGCATGGGCACGTTGAGATAGAACCCTTGGAATTCGTCGCAGGCGTTGTGGCGCAGGAAGTCTGCCTGTTCCTTCGTTTCCACGCCCTGGGCCACGACGGTCAGACTCAGCGTTCGACCCATTGCGATGATCGCCTCGGTCAGGGCCTTGTCTTCATCGACACTGGCGACATCGCGGATGAACGAGCGGTCGATCTTGATCGTATCGAGCGGGAACTGCTTGAGTGTGGAAAGCGAGGAGTAGCCGATACCGAAGTCATCGATGGCGATCCGGATGCCCATGTTCTTGAGTCCGCCCAATGTGCGCAGGCTCGTTGCGACATCGCGCATCAGAAGACTTTCCGCGATCTCCAACTCCAGCAATTGCGCGTCCATGCCCGTGGCAACAAGCATCTCCGCCAGGTCCGGCAGCAGCCGTTCATCGGCAAACTGGCGTGCCGTCAGATTGATGGCCATGCTCATGCGCGGTAGCCCTTGTTTTTGCCAGGCGACGTTTTGCAGGCAGGCGGTTCGCAGCACCCACTTCCCGATAGGAACGATCAGACCCGTCTCTTCCGCAACGGGAATGAATTGCATTGGAGCGATGGTTCCCAGGTAGGGATGCTGCCAGCGTAACAGCCCTTCCATGCCGGTGATGAGGCCGCTGCGGATATCGCGCTTGGCCTGGTAGTCAAGCCGAAACTCATTTCGCTCCAAGGCGTGTCGCAAGCTCAAATCCAGGGCGAGTCGTTCGAGCGAGTCGGTGTTCAGCTTCTCGGAATAGAACTGGAAGTTGTTCTTGCCTTCATCCTTGGCTTGATACATCGCGATATCGGCGTTCTTGGTCAGGGTCTGCTCGTCCAGTCCGTCTTGCGGATACGTGCTGATCCCGACGCTGGCCGTGACGCGGAACTCCTGGCCTATCAGGACAAACGGCCGGGCGACCGCAGAGAGGATTTTCTGGGCTACGGTGGCAGCATGTGTTTCATCCTCGAGTTCCGGCAGCAGGACGACGAACTCGTCACCGCCGAGCCGTGCTACGGCGTCGCTGTCGCGCAAGCACGTCTTGAGTCTTGTCGCGACTTCCTGAAGCAACTGGTCGCCGGCTTGGTGTCCGAGGCTGTCGTTGATTTGCTTGAAGCGGTCGAGGTCGAGAAACAAGACCGCCAGTTGTTTGTTGTAGCGATGCGCATGCTGGATGCCCTGACCCAGAAGCTTGCTGAACAGGCTGCGATTGGGGAGTGCCGTGAGACCGTCGTGATAGGCAAGATACTCGACGCGCGCGGCGTGGGCGATCTGCTCGTCGACGGCGTGTTGCCGACTGAGCGCGAGCTGTCTGCTCAAGCGGCCCAAAATGGCGACGATCAGGATCAGGATTGCGCTGCCGGCGCTTGCTCGCCACAGGTAGGTGCGCATGCCTGTGTTAGCGGCCGCCAGCCGTTCGTCTTCAGACAACCCGACGATCACCGCCAACGGAAAGTCGTAGAGCTGGCGCGCGCTGGTGTAGCGTCGTACGCCGTCCCACGCGTTCGTCGACACCATGACCGCAGTCTCGAACGCGCCCTCGGCGGGCACCACGGCCTTGTAGTCGACTGGATCGCCGGCCGCCGCCACCTCTTCTCCACTGCGCCTCACGCGAAATATGCCATCGGTGCCGAGGATGCCGAGCACGCCACGCGCGCCCAACTTGGAAGTGTCGTAGCCGCTGACGAAATAGGCCGCTTCGACTTCAACCATCGCCACGCCGGCAAAACTTCCGTCGACCGAATTGAGCCTGCGGCTGAACAGCAGTCTCCAAACACCAGCACTCGGATCCGCCTGCGGCCGACCGACCGACAGGGTGTCGCTTCGGCGCTGGTTCTGGAAAACATCCTGGTCCGCGACGCGAGTCACTGCCGAAGGTCGGCTGCTGGCCACGACGTTCCCGTTGCGGTCCGTAATGCTGACGACGAACAGCATGTCGGGCGGCAGTAACGCTCTTGCCTTCAATTCCTGCAATACGATCTGCTTGTCTCGCACCTCATACGCGTACTTGACCACCTTGAGGGTCTGATCGATCTCGCGTAGCGCACGCACGACCTGGGCCTCGTAGGTGTCAACCAGTTCTCGGCTCGACAAGGTCGCAGCGTGTTCGGCCGCGGTGCGCTCGACCGAGATGAGGTTCAAGGTCCATGCCCAAATGACGCCCAGAACGAGAGTCGCGATGGCCGGGAACAGGATGGCAGGCTCGGCGACCCGATGCAGGCAGCGCCGGCTTGTGTGGGCGACCTGGGACCAAGCGTCGTTCGTGAACATGGCAGGATGTCGTCCCGGGTTCTCGTCGATTCAATTCAGCGCCAGTGCAGCCTTGACGGTTGCATCCAGGGCCGATCTGTCGATGTAGCCGATGGCCTTCGGATCGGCGGCCACGGCTTGCTTCACGGCAGCGGAGTCCAGCAGTTCCCTGGGCGGCTGGCCCTTGCCGGTGAAGACTATTCGCGACCACGCCGACTTCACTTGCGTCAGATCACGCCCGGTGACCTTCTGGTAGAACTCGGCTCGAATCGGTGACGCCTCGGTCTGATCGAGCGGCGTGTACGCCCGGCTCTTGCCAAGATAAATATCCGCCACCTGCTCCTTGGTCGGAGCGGCAGCGGTGGGGTGGACGATGACGATGATGTCGGCGCCGAATGTTGCGCCCGTGCTGAGCAGCCCGACCAGCAGCAATGCGATTTGCTTGTTCATGGGGGCGGCTCCTCAGAACACGAAGTCGGCGAGCAACGTGAAGACGTTCACCTTGCGGGGGTTCGACGAGAAGGCGCTGGCAAAGAAGGCGGGGCCTTCGTTGACAAAGTTGAAACCGTTGGACTGCACCGATTCGACCTGCGCCTTGACCGCCACGTCCTGATAAGCATCCCACCGTAGACCGGCCGCCACCGTGCGGGTGTTCGACAACCCCAACGCCCTCAGCGAACTGCCCACGGGCTCGAAGCGGCTGTAAGTCGCATACGGCATCCAGCGGCCCATGCGGTAGCCGCCTGTGACGTAGTAGGCATTCATGTCAATGTGCACGACGGCCCCGGGGTCACTGGTGCGCCGCCTGACGTACTCGGCCTGCACCAGGGCCTTGCCGTTGTCGTAGGTGATGCCCACGCCGCGGAAGGAGTCCGTGTACGGGGGCACTGGATCAGCGCCCGTCACAACGCTGTCGTGCACCTCGGTGTCGCCCACGCGCAAGGTCCAGTTGCCCTGTTCGGCCACCAGATTCAACGAATACAGCTTCTTGAAATCGGCGTTCACTTTTGCGCCGAACAGGACGAGATCCGCCTTCGTCGTGCCGGCGGAGGCCTGCAAAGTGAAGTGTGTGCCGCCCCAGTCGGTGTGCGCTTGTGCCTGGGCGCCGTCGAAAGAGCTCGCCGGATAGATGCTATAGACCTCGGTGGGAGCGCGCGCCCAGTGCGTCGCATACCCGACGTTGAGCGAGTCGGAGAGCAGGAACACCGGCAACACCATGCGGCCGGCACGCAGGTCCAACCAGGGCGTCACGCTGGCCTGCCCGAACAGCCACTCCACTTGCAGCCGCTTGCCGCCATCGCGGTTGCGGACAAGAAGCTGTCCAACGGCCGAAAACGTGCTGTTGAAATTTACGTTAGCCTGCACGCCGAGTCGACTGTCGACGCCAAGGTCTGGGGATTTGCCTGCGCCACGTGTCTGCCGCCAGCTTGAACGGAACTGGGCTTCGTCGGTGTTGGTCATGACGGCACCGACGGTGCCGAAGCCACGGAACTTCCAGCTCATGCCCTCGTCGGCGTGGGCGCCATGGGCGCTGAGGGCGCCAAGCAGGGCAAGGGCCCGCGCGGCATCGCGCATCTTTCGCTTCATCGAAGTCTCCGGTGGGTGTAGTGACTCGTAACAATTGCATCGGGAGTAATGCGTCGAGTCGGATCGAAGTACCTCCACTTCACCGGCTTGGGCTGCTGGTTGTACTGGCGGATGTAGCGCATGAGTTTGCGCTTGGCCGCCGCGGGCCGGCGTTTGGACGGCGTTTGGACGGCGCTGACAGACACGCCGATACTGAAATCGTTCTTAGACATGGCCTCTCCCTGCAAATACACGGTGAGTTCAGAACAGCCTGCGCTGTACGGTCCGCAAACACTGTGAGAACGCCAATTCAGTCTGGGCAAGGCTATTGCACCCTGATGGCTGGAGCCTGCGCCGAAGTAACAGCAAGGTCGGTGCGGAAGCAGACAGAGTGCATCCTGCGTCCGTAAGCTTCTCAACGGGCGCGGCATCATCCGTGGCGAGTCTCTCTCTGGCGCAGGTCGTTTTTGGTGCTTCAACATTGCGCCTTGACGCCGCGCGCGTCGGTCTGCTGGCGAACACAGCCATGCGATGCGTGCCGAGTGGCACACCGAGGGGTGTCGCCGCGTCCGCCTCAACAATGGCCTCAAACCGATCCGGAGTCAGCGGTCGGCTGAATGAGTAGCCTTGAATCTCGTCGCAGCCGCTGCTGCGAAGGATTTCCAGCTGCGCCTCGGTCTCAACCCCCTCGGCAAGGGTCTGCATACCCAGGCTCTTGGCCATATTGATGATCGCCGACACGATGGCCTGGACATCGGGATCGTCGGTCACGCCTCGAACGAAGGACTGGTCGATCTTCAGCTTGTAGACCTTGAACTCTGAAGGTAGCTCAGTGAGGAGTAGCCGGTGCCGAAGTCGTCGATCGACATGCGCACCCCCACAGTCGTGCAAGCCCCGGATGACGGCGATAGCGGAGTCCTGCCGCGCCGTGAACGTGGGTGGCTTTTATCCTGAGCGCTACGTGTTGAACTACGCCTATGCCGCGCGCATGGGTCCGCTGGTCGTTGAGAGAATGGCTGCGGCCTCGCACCGGCTCGCTGCGGTCCTCAACAAGGCGTTCAGCATCGGGCGTCAGTGAGGCGCATGCAGGGAGAACCAATATGAACTACACGCGACGAGATCGCCTGAACCGGTTGCAGCGCGCGCCGACTTTCGCACCAGAAGCTTCCTTGACTCTGACTGGCCGGGGTCTGGCGAGGTCAATGTGATCTTCAACAACAACTTCAAGGACCAAGGCCAGCGTAATGCGACGACCATGATCGAGGTTCTCGGCGAGGACGCCGTGCCTGCTGGTGACGCGTTCGAGGGCGAGTTGCCGTTTTGAGCGCATCTCACATGGGGCGTGCACGCTCGTTCCGCGAGCCGGGGGCCAGGGGTGCGCGGCGCGTCGGAATTGGGCACACTTGTTTGCACATGAACCAGGGGTTCGATGAGTGAAACTCGGTCTCGAGTGC
>Ga0247779_1001274_pt1 | contig 12431 bp, 12 predicted proteins | sample UWRJL221509R5_FD_179925 | JGI IMG/M metagenome (GOLD analysis project Ga0247779, IMG submission 179925) | Plant litter microbial communities from Arlington Agricultural Research Station in Wisconsin, United States - UWRJ-L221-509R-5 | ecosystem: Environmental > Terrestrial > Plant litter >...
CCACCACCGACACTGCCGATATTGCCGGCCGTCACGAGGCTGGACAATGTCGGGTCGCCATTGATCGCGGCGACCAGGGCCGCAGATGCCTGCGCGCTGGTGTAGCCGCCGGCAGGCGCCGTCACGACGATCGGTGTCGAACCGATCGTGTAAGTGACTGTCTGGCCAGCCGTCATGGCCGGGACGGTGATTGTATCGGCCTGAGCGCCGGCTGGTATATTGGCCGTGACGGTCGTCGGTGCGGTGATCGCCTGATCATTGACGCCGACAATGGTTCCGCCAACCGGATCAAGGGTGCTCCCCGGCGCCTGGATGTCGAGCTTCCAGGTGTTATCGGCAAGCTTTGACCAGACCAGCGATACGGTATGCTGGTTGCCAAGGGCATCGATAATCGGAAGATCAGCCGGCGCCAGAGGTGGGGTCGGATTGACCTGGGAATTGGCCGGCAAGTTGCCGACGAAATCGATTTCGCTGGTTGCTGTCGGTTGATCGATCAGCTGGGTGATCTGAATCGGCGCCAGTGCGGCCGTATTGGGGTTACCCGATGTCTGGTCGATCGGATATCCATCAAGATAATATCCGCTGCTATTGACGATATAGCCGTCGCGATTGACGTCGAAATCGCCGGCCCGGGTATAGTAGTTGAGGTTATTGAAGCTGGTTCCCGTGGCGGTCTGATTGGTCGGCTTGCTGACGACGAAGAAGCCGTTGCCGCTGATCGCCATATTGGTGACGTCTTGGTTCTGCGTGATGTTGCCCTGCAGCCCGTTGGCATAATATGGCGTGGAGATGACGCCGCCGGGCAGGTTCACGTTGGAATTTGAGACGGTGATCAGATCCTGAAAGCGCGTGTCGACCTTCTTGTATCCGGTCGTCTGCGAGTTCGCGATGTTGTCAGAAATATTGCCCATCGCATTGGATTGAGCGTTGAGGCCACTGACCGCCGTATACATCGCTCCGAGAATGCTCATTCTGTCCTCACGTGCTGAGAGAGTCCTTTGTCGACAACCTTTCAAGCAATTCGCGGGCCAAGTCTTAAATTCGAAATTGCCTAATAAAATCAACTAATTGTATTTCCGTCGGCAAAAGAACAAGGTGGGCGCTGGCGGGCGGCAGGTATCAATCTTTGCCTAGTACTCGGCAGATCTCGCTTGGCCATCAAATAGTGCGCGTTAAGGTTTTATTGACCATCTTTAGCGACATACTGCGGGTACTGTTAATCGGGCGCGGGCTTGGGTCGGCTGCCTAATGGAAAGATGACGACCGTGTCCGATCACACGCCCGCCAGCCAGCCGCCGCCGCTCGCGGTGCACGAAACCGCCTATATCAGTCCCGATGCACGCATCTTACCGTCGACCCGTGGTTCCCGGATCGTCGTCGGGGCGGGGTCGCAGATTTATGAGTTCGTGGTGATCCGCGCGGTTGGGGGAACGGGCGATATCATCATCGGCGAAAACTGCTACATCAATCCTCAATGCACCCTTTATTCAGGGTCGGGAATCACATTCGGCAATTATGTCTTGATCGGGCCCGGCTGCTCGATCGTGCCAGCCAACCACGCCATCCAACGTCTCGACATGCCGATCCGCAAGCAGGGCTTCATGGCGTCACGTGGCGGGGTCGTGATCGAGGACGATGTTTGGGTCGGCGCCAACTGCTCTTTGCTGGATGGCACGTATATTGAAAGCGGTGCGGTGATCGCCGCCGGCAGCGTTGTCAGCGGCCGGATCAGTGGAAATGCCGTCTGGGGCGGCAATCCTTGCCGGTTTTTGAAGACCCGTGGGCAGAATGCGCCACGGCACGACGACGCGATGACCTAGAAGAGGACAGATCGCTTGAAGTTCAATATCAGCTATTTTGGCCCGGAGCCGCTCTTTCATCTGCGGCGGGATTTCATCCTGGCGATGAAATATGGCCTGGAAGACCTTGGCCATGACACGATTTTGTCCGGCGTCTCTCTGGAATCGGATCGTTTCAACCTGATCGTCGGCGCTTATTTTCTGAAGCCGCAGGATATTCCCAAAATCGCCCAATCGGGGGTTGCCTTTGCGCATGTGAATACTGAGGTGATCGCCCAGGACATGCTCAATTTTAATCCGGAAAAGACGGATTTTACCGGGGCATATCTGCCATCGCTAAAGGCTGGCAAGTTTGTCTGGGATGTCATCCTGGATAATCTTGCGGAGCATGAGCGCTATCAGAACCGTGCGCATTTCATGCGTTGGGGATGGCATCCGCGCTTGGAGGATATTGAGCAAAAAGCGGAGAAGGATCTCGATATCTATTTCTTCGGCATGATGAGCAAGCGCCGCCAGGATATCGTGCAGTCGATCGTCAAACGCGGTTTTCGCGGCGTCGTCGACCATAGCTGCCCCTATTTCCTGCGCAATGACCGTATAGCCAGGTCGAAAATTCAGCTGAACATCGTGCAGGAAGAGAAGTACACGCACGTCAATTCTTTCCGCATCTGCTACCTCGCCAATAACCGCTGCGCCATTCTCTCCGAGCGAGAGACTGATCCGGCGAATTATCTGGATCTGGCGCGGATCACGGATGCAGCTCATTTTGCCGATGCGGTGGAAGATCTCATCGCGGGCAATAAATGGCGCCAACTTGGCGAGGAATCCTATGAAAAGTTTCGCGCCGTACCGATGCGCGACTGTATGGAAAAGCTTCTCGATGTCAGCTTTAGCCAGTCATAGGGAAAACACGATCATCTCGGCATTTTGTTCGTTGCGGATATTGCAAAAAGGGAAGCTGGCATGAGCCTGCATCAGATGGAAGCGGTCATTCTTTGCGGCGGCCAGGGCACGCGGTTGCGCGAGGAAACGGAGTTCAAGCCAAAGCCGATGGTCGAGATCGGTGGCCGGCCGATTCTCTGGCATATCATGAAACGCTACAGTCGCTTCGGTGTGCGTCGCTTCATTCTCTGCCTGGGGTATAAAGGCGAGTTCATTCGCGACTATTTCCTGCGCTATCGCTATCGCAACGCCGACGTCGTGGTCAGCCTGAAGTGGAACGACGTTCAGGTACTGGGTGATGACACGGCGGAAGATTGGGAAGTCGTCCTGACCGATACCGGCGATAATACGATGACAGGCGGTCGCATCAAGCGAGCGCTTGCTCACGTCAAGGGTGATCGCTTTTTTGCCACCTATGGCGACGGTGTGGCCGATGTCGACATGCAGGCGCTCCTGGATCGCCACCACACGACCGGCCGGCAGGCGACTGTCACAGCCGTTCATCCGTCCTCCCGATACGGCGAGATCGATTTGCAACATGACAGCGTCAGTTCGTTCATGGAAAAGCCGCAGGTGAATGGCGGCTGGATCAATGGCGGCTTCTTCGTCTTTGAAAAATCGGCCTTTGCCGATGTCGGCGACGATCCGGCCCTGGTGCTGGAAGCAGACGTCTTGCCGAAGCTTGCGGAACGACAGCAGTTATCAGCCTACATGCACGACGGTTTCTGGCAATGCATGGATACCTATCGTGAAATGCTGATGCTGAACAACATTTATGCCCGGGGCGAGGCACCGTGGCTATAGGGATACCACCGGCTCTTCCGAGCGCCGATTTCTGGCGAGGGCGCCGCGTCTTCGTAACGGGCCATACGGGTTTTGTCGGTGGTTGGCTCTGCCTGTGGCTCAGCCATCTCGGTGCAGAGGTTCATGGCTATTCCCTGCCGGCGCCGACAAGTCCCAGCTTCCATGACGTCGCTGACCTGCCGGCGCTGATTGCGGGGCGCAAGGGCGATATCAGGCAAGCGCGTGATCTGCTGGCGGGCGTGACCGACGCAAGGCCTGAGATTGCGTTCCATCTCGCCGCCCAGCCCCTGGTCCGTCTCGCTCACCGCAATCCGGTAGATACCTTCAGTACCAATGTCATGGGGACGGTCAATTTTCTTGAGGCGTTACGTCACGTACCAACTTTGCAAAGTGCGGTCGTTTTTACGACTGACAAGGTCTATCGCAATGTCGGCTGGCTGTGGCCCTATCGCGAAACCGACGCGCTTGGCGGTGAGGAGCCTTATGGTGCTTCTAAAGTTTGTGCCGAATGGGTCACCGCCGCCTATCGGCGCAGCTATTTTGCCGATACGGATAAGGCGCCGGCAATCGTCGTGATGCGGGCCGGCAATATCATCGGTGGTGGTGACTGGGCGTTGGATCGTCTCGTTCCCGACGCGATTCGTGCCTTTGCCATTGATAAGCCCTTGGTCATTCGCCATCCCGGCGCTATCCGGCCTTGGCAGCACGTGCTGGAAGCGGTACGCGGCTTATTGGTTCTTGCCGAACGATCTGCAAAAGAGCGCGGCTTGGGTGATCTTGAAGGTTGGAACTTCGGCCCACCGGAACGTGATAGCCGACCGGTTGGCGAACTGGCCGATCTCATGGTTGGTTGCTGGGGCGATCAAGCCAACTGGCAGGATGGTGGCGACGGCTCGATTCCGGAAGCAACCACCTTACTGTTGGCAAGTCACAAGGCGGCCAAACATCTCGGCTGGCAGACGCATTGGTCGCTGCAGGAGAACGTCGCGGCCACGATCGCCTGGTACAAGGCACATCTGGCAGGGCAGAACATGCAGGGTTTCAGTTTGCAACAGATCGACGCTTACAGCCGGGCCGTGGGTGCCGCGGCGTCCACAGGGGCAATATCGTGAAGATCATTAGGCGTCGCCTGGCTGGTGTGGTCGAGATCGAGCTCGATCCCCGAAGCGATCCACGCGGTTATTTCATGCGTGTCTTCGACGCGGATGTTTTCGCCGCACATAACCTGCCGACGCGTTGGGTGCAGGGGAACGAATCTCTGTCGATCCCACGGAATGTCATCCGCGGTTTGCATTATCAACGCCCGCCCCACACCGAGGCAAAATTGGTACGCGCGGCGTCTGGTGCTGTCCTGGATGTTTTCGTCGATTTGCGGCTTGGATCCCCGACTTTTGGTCAATGGGACAAGGTCACGCTCTCGGCTGAGCGCCATAACATGGTATTGGTGCCGCGCGGCTTTGCTCATGGCTTCTGTACCCTGACGGAAAACAGCACAGTTATCTATATGGTCGACAATGCCTACGCGCCCACAGCTGAAGGGGGTGTGCGCTGGGATGATCCTGCGATCGGTATTGAGTGGCCGTTGACGGCCGAACCGATCATTTCTGACAAAGATCGGGCCTGGCCGGGCTTGGCGGAAACAGCGCCAATTCCGGTGGAGACAATCCCCACGCCATGGTCCGGCGCCGAGGACGGCAACAGATGATTGCTGCTTTGCTCGGTCATCGCGGTCTCATTGGCAATGCCGTCGATCAGGCCTTGCAAGCTGACCGGTGGCAGGTACGGCAAATCGGGCGCGGTCCGGATACGGCATATCACCTCGACCTCGCGGCACCGGTCAAGCCGTCGCCCGATCTGTTCTCTGGTTGCCAATTGCTAGTGCATTGTGCCGGGGTCACCGATGAAGAGATGCGCCATGATCGCCGGCGCGCATTCAATCGTGCGGTGATTGGCACAGAAGCAATGTTGCGGACGGCGATCGCTGCCGGCATCACGCAACTCGTCTATATCTCCTCGGCTCATGTCTATGGTCCGCTGACAGGTACGCTTGACGAAAGGTCGCCGGCCAATCCCCTGAGCGATTATGCGCTGGCGCATTTTCTCGCTGAGCAGCTTTTCCGTCGTACTGCGACGGCAGCTGGATTGAGCTGCCTTATCCTGCGTCCCTGTGCTGTCTATGGACCGCTACGGTCGTTGCAAGATTTTCAGCGCTGGGATCTGATCCCCTTTGGCTTTCCAGCAGCCGCAGCACGAGATGGACGGATTGTGCTGAAATCCAGTGGGCTGCAAACCCGCAATTTCGTCGGCACCGATATTGTCGCCAAGGCAATTGTCGATTGGCTGCGGCGGCCGCCCAGTGGCACTGAACTGATTAATCCCATTGGGGCAGCAGATTTGTCGGTGTTGGGCTTGGCTGAACGCTGCGCCGGGATTTATCAGGAGATCACGGGGATGAGCTGTCCGATCGAGCGGCCAATCGATCTTACCGAGCCGGAAGTGCCGGCATTCAGCTATCGCTCGGCCAAGGTGCCACCGCATGTCGGTGTCACGATAGACCAGCATATGCGCGACCTGATTATCCGTATCAAGAACGGGAATTGATGACATGACTGATGCAACACCTCTCCTGGAAAACCCTGGCCTCGCGCTGGATAAGGAGATCGCCCAGAGATACATCGCTTATCTGGTCGAACAGAAACGGGGAGATGACCCCGAAACCCGGCGCGCCTTTGCTGAGGCAACAGGCTTTCATCAGAAGCTGCTGCATAATAATCCGCATATCGGCGCGATTGAAAAGCTGTTTCAGGATCAATCAAGTATGGAGCGTCTGGGTGATATGACCCTGCGCGACTACATGATGTATCACTATTATTATCTGCATCAGGGATATCGCTATGGAGCACGGCGCCACCAGCAGCGTTGGTTAGGCCACGATATCATCAAGACGCCGCAGGATTGCTGGGTCTACCAGGAGATTATTTTCGATACCAAGCCTGACGTGATCATCGAGCTTGGCGTGATGTTTGGCGGCGCCACGCATTTCTTTGCCAGCATTCTTGATCTGGTGGGCGGTGGCGAAGTGATCGGCATCGATATTTCATTGGCGAAGGCGAAGCCACCGGAAAACAAGCGGATAACCTACCTCGAAGGTGGCAGTACCTCGCCGGAAATCCTGGAACAGGTGCAGCGCAAGGTCGCTGGCAAGCGGGTATTGGTGATTGCCGATTCCGATCATGAGAAAACCCATGTTCTGGGTGAGATTCGCGCCTACGCGCCATTCGTCAATGTCGGTGGCTATTTCGTCGTGGAAGATTCGCTGAACGACGTGATGGGCTATCATCCGGTACCCAATGAAGGTCCGAAAGCAGCGGCGGAGGTTTTCCTGCGCGAGACGGATAGTTTTGTCATGGATCGCCGCTGGAGCGAGCGATACATCATGTCGCTGAATCCGAACGGCTATCTTTTGAGAGTGAAATGAGATGCGCTACGTAATTTCCGCACCGCCGCATATTGATGTCTCGGCTCACGTCAAGAAACTTGCCGACGCGCACGGGCTGACTGTCCTCACCGATCCCAGTCGGAAGATGTGTGAACAGTATGGCTATCAGACATTGTATGAGATGCCGTTGATCCTGCAGAAGCAGGTCCGGCGTCGATTGATCACCGATCATACCGCCGCCTTGCAAGGCACCGACCGGCTTATTTGCGATCACGGCGTTCTCACTTGGCTAGCCGACTGGATGCGCTGGCTATGGGGCGAAACGCCGGCCGAAGAATGGGAAGAGGTCCTTGCTGACGCGCGCCCGGCTATCGCGCTTTACGGATCGATCCATCATGTAGCGCAAGGACCTGTCGCTCAATATGATGGCTATCGCTGGCTGGACAAGCGTAACGGCGTACAGATTGAGCGCTTGTTGCGGCACCTGTATTCGGAATTCGGCTGTAGCGAGCGCGTGCAATATGTCGGCTGAACGATAAACCGAAACGGGGACGCAATGACCGACCAATCTGTAGAACTGCCAGTAAAACTCAACGTCAAGTTTCCGCTCCCTGATGGCAGAACGCTCGTTCAAGGGCCGCTTACCTATAACCAGGACGGACTGGCGACGCGGCATAACTGTGACTTTCGCCGGGATCCGCGTTTTGCCGAAGCATATACGGTGGGCATGAGCGGTGGTCGTCCAGACACTCAGGTTGAATGGCGCGTGCATGTTGCTGTCTGGGTGGCAACTCAAGCAGCGCAGCTGCCTGGAGATTTTATCGAATGTGGCGTCAATACCGGGATCCTCTCAGGTGCGGTCCTGTCGTGGCTGGATTTCGCTCGATTGACGGATCGTAAATTCTACCTGCTGGATACGTTTACTGGTATCCCGGAAGAGCAGATTTCAGCGGCTGAAAAAGCATCTGGTGTCCAGCACTTCAATCGGAAATACCAGAATGGTGAGCAGCTCTTCGCCATGGTGACAGAGAAATTTGCTCCCTGGTCAAACGCCATCCTCATACGGGGCAAAGTTCCAGATACGCTGTCGCAGGTTAAAAGCGACCGCATTGCCTATGCTTCGATCGATATGAATGTTGTCGAACCAGAGATTGCCACTGCTGAGTTTCTTTGGCCCCGGCTAGTCGCCGGCGGCATGATTTTGCTGGACGATTACGGCTGGGCTCCGCATTACAATCAGAAGCTCGCTTTCGATGCTTTTGCCAAACGGCATGGCGTGGAAATTCTCGCGATGCCGACGGGACAGGGGCTTATCATGAAGCCGCATGCCAGATAGGGCGGGCAGGGGAGCATACGTCTATTCGGCTCGTGCGCCTTGAATAGGGACGTCAGTTCTCGTTGCAGAGGTGTCGCGAAAATATAGACACCCTGTTCACGTGTAAATTGTCCGAGCTCTGTTTATTTTACACAACGGGTGCGCAAATCACACAACGGATGTCAAATAACTTGAAATTTAAGTGAAAATCGGGTCTTTTCCCACCGTCAAATCGTCACATATTAATATTGCGCGCAAATACGCTAGAATTCGGCAAGTGCGCATATTATATTGCGCTGCAACATACGCGGGGTGACCCGCTGTCCCCCGACGTCGAGCTAACGAGATCATGAGCAATCTGAATCAAGAACGCGTTTTGGAAGTCCACCACTGGACGGATTCCCTGTTCACCTTCAAGGCGACGCGGGACCCGGCGTTTCGTTTCCAGAACGGCCAATTCACCATGATTGGCCTGGAAGTGAATGGTAAGCCGCTGTTGCGCGCCTACAGCATGGCGAGCGCCAATTACGAGGAGAATCTGGAATTCTTCTCGATCAAGGTGCAAGAGGGGCCGCTGACGTCGCGCCTCCAGCATCTCAAGGTCGGAGACACCATTCTGGTTGGCCGTAAGCCGACCGGGACGCTGCTCACCTCGAATCTTTTGCCGGGTAAACATCTGTATCTGCTGGCGACCGGGACGGGACTGGCTCCCTTCATGAGCTTGATCAAGGACCCCGACGTCTATGATCTCTACGAGAAAGTCGTTCTGATCCATGGCTGCCGCGGTGTTGCCGAACTTGCCTATCAGGACATCATCACCAAGGAACTGCCGAGCAACGAATTCTTCGGCGAGGGTGTGCGCGATAAGCTGATCTATTATCCGACTGTTACGCGCGAGCCGTTCCGCAATCGGGGTCGCCTGACGGATCTCATCAACAGCGGCAAGCTGTTCGAGGATATCGGTTTGCCGATGATGAACACGGATGACGATCGCCTGATGCTGTGCGGTAGTCCGGCGATGTTGAAAGACATGCGGGCGATGCTTGATGAACGCGGCTTCAAGGAAGGGAGCCATACGCATCCCGCCCATTACGTGATCGAAAAGGCTTTCGTTGAACAGTAAGTTCTTGCTGCCTGTGTAAGGCTGGATTTGCGAAAACGCCCGGGTTTCCCTGGGCGTTTTTGTTTTGCGCGGCACAACCCTTGTCACCTTGATGAGGATTGTCTTCCGAGAAACCGATCTAAGCCGATTCAAGGATACGCAGCCACGGCCATCGCTGCTGATAACTGCGGGCCTTGCGCTGGAAGGCTTGCGGGTCGACGCAATCCGGGTTCGGACGCAATACGCCCTCGATCAGGTCTTCCCAGCCGAAAGGTTCGATGGAGCCAACGCTCCCGTCGCTGCGACTACTCAAGCCGAGGCAAGTACCGAGCACGGGGAAGCGGGAAATCGCATCTATCGCAGAGGTCATCGCGGGACATTCGACACCAAAGCGCTCTGGATACCAGAGGTGAATACGGGCCTGATTGCGGAGTTCGATCACCGCGTCGATATCCTGGAAGAGGATGGCAGCCTGTTTGATCACCTGGTCTTCGGCCTCGAAGGAGAGGTCCGATGGATCAAAATAGAAGACATCATAATCATGAATCTGATCGGCGATGCCGAGGTCGCTCCGCAGGTTGAGATAAGGTTGCCAGACGCATCCGGCTACCAGGCATGCTTGCGGTAGGCCTAGGATCGGCAATCTTTCAAGAATACGGCGATTGACCGGATTGGCCAGGGCGGCAGCGATCGGCTCCATGGGATGAGTGTGCGGCTGATGCCAATTGCGGGCAATCGGAAAATACCAAGGCGTGCCGATGCCGGTTAACGCGGTGCGCCGCAGGTGCAGGCTTGGCGTCGTTAGATGAGTTGAACCGAGCTGATGGTTTTGCGCTAGGATGGTGCCGTGGGAATGACGATGAGCACGGCGTTAGGCATGGGCCATCTTATGGAAGGGTTTGGTAATGGGTGAGGGGGTGAGCGGTTTCCAACGGGTGGCGTCGGCAGATGAGGCCATAGAGCGTTTGCAGGAACTGCATCAGCAGGCAACCGATTCGCTGCGCGAAGCCTTGGAGCGCTTTCTTGCCGAGGGCACGCCACCCAGTGATGCGGAATTTGCCAGCTTTCGTTATCCCGAACTGCGCATCACCTATCATCCAGATGGTGTCATGCCTGTGTTGCCACGTGCTTATGCCAAGTTCCAGGGACCGGGGGTCTACAGCACGACAATCACGCAACCGGATCATTTTGCGGCGTATCTTCGCGAACAGATCGGGTTGCTGATGAGCGATTTCGACGCAGAAGTCGAGGTCGGGGTCAGCAGTCAGGAAATTCCCTATCCTTATGTCGTTGATCGTGGTGACGAACTGGGGGGACGCGGCGTGACGGCAGCAGAGCTGGCACGATTCTTTCCGGTACCGCTGCTGGCCATGGTCGGTGATGAGATAGCCGACGGCCTATGGGAATACCGAGACGGTGCACCTCGGCCACTGACCCTGTTCGACGCCGTCCGGGTGGATTTTTCGCTGAAGCGTCTTACTCATTATACCGGCACCGACTGGCGTGCCATTCAGCCCTGGATCCTGCTGACCAATTATCATCGATATGTCGATCAATTCGTTCGCTGGGGATTGACGCAGTTGCAGACCGATAGCCGCTTTCAACGGCTGGTCTTGCCGGAAGGTGTCGTCATCGAGCGCGGTATGCCGGCTGAAGAAGCGCTGGCAAAAGCCATGAGTGTCGCCTGGCATCGCTTCCAGATGCCCGCCTATCATCTGGTTGCACAAGACGGCCACGGCATTTCGCTGGTCAATATCGGCGTCGGTCCGGCGAATGCAAAAAACATCACAGATCATCTGGCCGTGTTGCGGCCGCATTGCTGGCTGATGATTGGTCACTGCGGCGGGTTACGACAATCGCAGACGATCGGCGACTACGTTCTGGCGCATGGATATCTGCGGCAGGACGGTATTCTCGATGACGTCGTGCCGCCCGATATGCCGATTCCTGCCTTGGCGGAAGTCCAGGTCGCGTTGCAGGAAGCGGCGGCGCAGGTCACCGGCGATCATGGCGAAGCGCTGAAACGACGGTTGCGGACTGGGACCGTCATGACCAATGATGACCGCAATTGGGAGTTCCGCTGGCAGCAGGAACGCCGGCGGATCAATCTGTCGCGCGCGATCGCCGTCGATATGGAATCGGGGACCATCGCTGCCCAGGGATATCGCCTGCGTGTCCCCTATGGCACCTTGCTTTGTGTTTCCGACAAACCGCTGCATGGTGAAATCAAGTTGCCGGGTGCGGCCAATGCCTTCTACGAACGTGCCGTGGGAGAGCATCTGGAGATTGGCCTGGCAGCGCTCGATCTACTTCGCACAAATCGCGGCGCGCTGCATTCGCGCAAGCTGCGCAGCTTCGATGAGCCGCCCTTCCGCTGACCTGACCCCCACCGCCACTCTTGAGCTGGCATAAAGAAAAGGCCCTCTCGCCGTGAAGCGAGAGGGCAAGTGCGCTATGTAGCGCTGTCAGGAACTAAGTGCCGCCTGGCCTGAAGAGTCAGGCGGCTAAAGGCTGAAATCAGAACGGGAACAGGACGTCATACAACTGCTGCCCCAGTCGCGGCTGCTGCATGTCGCTGACGGTACCTTCGCCACCGTAGGAAATGCGCGCCTCGGCAATCTTGTCGTAACTGATTTCGTTCAACTGGCTGATGTCTTCGGGCCGGATCACGCCGGTTACCTGCAGGTTTCGCATCTCGTAGTTCACGCGCACCTGCTGAGAACCCTGGACGACGAAGTTGCCATTTGGCAGCAACTGGGTAATGAGGGCCGCGACACGTAGTTGAATGCTTTCGGTTCTGTTGATCGTACCGGAGCCGGTGTTCGAACTGGCGCTGTCTGCTGCCACCAAGGCTTGCGGATTGACGGCGTCCGGCAAAACCTTATGCAGCAGCGTTTCATAGCCGAGGAAGTTCGGCAGATCGGCGCTATCTGTCCCATCGCGGGCACTGGTGGTCGCGTTATTCAGCTTTGCCTGATCGTTAATGGTGATCACGACGGTCATGATATCGCCGACGCGTGACGCACGTTG
>Ga0247779_1001275_pt1 | contig 12427 bp, 13 predicted proteins | sample UWRJL221509R5_FD_179925 | JGI IMG/M metagenome (GOLD analysis project Ga0247779, IMG submission 179925) | Plant litter microbial communities from Arlington Agricultural Research Station in Wisconsin, United States - UWRJ-L221-509R-5 | ecosystem: Environmental > Terrestrial > Plant litter >...
CCACTAAATGGTGGTCGGTAAATATTTATGCAGAAGTATTTAATAATGAATTTTATGGGCCGCTGAGTACTGTTTATCTTAACCAATCAGCTACCGCTTTCTCTGGTAATGCCAATAATCAATTTACTTTTTCAAATGGCTGGAGCGCTGAACTCAGCGGCTTTTATATCACACGTAGAGCGAACGGGCAATTTATTAATCTACCTATCGGGGCATTAAATGCAGGGATACAAAAGAAGGTCCTCCAAAACAAAGGCTCGGTAAAGCTCAATGTGCGTGATATATTCCATACAGTCGGGTCGAGGGGTATTATTAACGACATTCCCAATGCCACATCCACTTTCTCTAATTTTAGTGACACCCGTGTGGCTACGCTGGCATTTACTTATAGTTTTGGCAAGGCAGTCAGTAGTCCCCATAAGCGCGAAACGGGCAGTTCAGAAAGTGAACAGAACAGGGCACACTGAGTTTAATGAGTGAATGAGCGAGTTAGTGAATGTGTGAATGATTATTTAATCTCGCTGTTCGTAATCTCTGATTACGAACGTTTATGTGTGTAGTCTTCAGACTACAAGCGTAGTAGTCCGAAGTTTTTAAACTTCGGACAGCATGTTAATGATTGCCTGGTATCAAATTATTTAGAGTAAGTTATTTTGAAGATAGTTCCTTTCAGATCATCGGCAACGTACAGCGACCCATCCGGGCCCTGTGCTATGCCCATCGGACGGTATTTTATAGGGCCAGAAGGTTTATTGAGATCGACGCCTGAGAAGTTGTCGGCAAATACTTCCCAATTGCCTGATGGTTTGCCGTTTTTAAAAGGCACGAATGCTACAAGAAAGCCTTTCTTTATTTCCGGCGACTGATTATGAAAAGCTATGAACGCGCCATTCTTATATTTCTCGGGAAACATAGTGCCCGTATAAAACAGCAGATCATTTGGACCTAAGTGAGCAGGGAAAGCTACTATCGGGTCAATGTATTTATCGCTGACTGTCTTTTTACCATCACCGCCATATTCAGGCGATAACATTTTCTGCTTTTTAAATTGATCGTAATACACAAAGGGCCACCCTGCGTCGTCGCCTTTATGCAGCTCATACATGGTTTCGGCCGGAAGTTCTGAACTTTGTTTTGGTGTATAGTATTGCGGGAACTTATCATCAAATGATCCACGGCCATGCTGCATTGCAAACAGGGAATGGGTATTGCTGTTCCAATCAATCCCGACGCAATTTTTTAAACCTAAAGCGTAGTGCACGCCATCTCTGTAAGTTTGATTGGGCTTGTCAGCCTTGAATTGCCAGATGCCGCCAACAGAATCGCGCAGCGGACAGCCGGGTATACCTTCGCCGGAGCCTTCCTTGCGGCAGCTTTCATTGTAAGAGCCAACGGCCACATATAAATTACCCTGATCATCGAGTGCGATCGATTTGGAATTATCACGCTTGCGGTCAACAAGGCCTTTTACGATCAACTCCGATTTTGCGGTGTCTGCCACTTCCTCTTTATCATTTAATTTATACCGGTAAACTGCTGAATTGGACGAAGAATATAAATAACCATTATTGATGCGTATGCCCGTGCCGGGGTAGCCTGCAAAAGCAAACTTTTGCTCCATCAAGCCATCATTATTGGTGTCTGCAAGGAGAAGAATTCCTTTACCATCTTTCAGGGCGTTCAATTTTACATAGATCTCACCCTGCTTGTTTACAGCCAGGTGCCTTACGGGACCGATAGAATCAGCGATAATGGAGGATGAAAATCCATCGGGTAATTTCAAATCTGTTTTACCGGGTGTCTTTTTATCGGAGTTGGTGGCTTTATTGCATCCTGAAATTATGATAAGGGCTAATATAAAGCAGGTTAGTGGTGAGAATATTTTGCGCATGAAAGAGTTATGAAAGGCTGTTTTAATTGTCAAAAACAAATCTATCAAAAATATTATCTGTCCGAATTACAATTCAAAACCTATCGCGGAATTGTTACGAATTGGGGTGGATATTACCCGGAATGAAAAGGATTAAATTTAAACTAGTAAGTTATTGTGCAGCATTTCTTATTTCAGGCACCACACGATGGTGATCAGTATGATCAATATAATAATTCCTCCCCAAATATATTGTGTAGCAATCCGGTCGGGTCGATAATATGGGTTTCGTTTAAAACGTCGCGTTTTTAAATCCCAAATGTATTCGGATACGTCAGGATTAATATCCAGTTTTTTAATTGATTCGGCACGGCTAAGCATCGGCAATAAGGTTAGTCCAAGATAATTAGGTACTTAGTTATTGCAAAAACCAGACCGGGATGAGAAAAAAGAATATTACTTGCTATGAGTGCTGTGGTGCACTACGAACGCATGATCGAACTCATGCTTACAACTCCGGCAAAAATAAGTAGTATGTTTTTTAAGGATGCCAAGAGCGATGTAATAAATAGCCAGGACAATACCGATACAAAACACTGTTTCGCTGAATATGATAAACATCATCAAGCTAGCATTCCATTCGCCCGGTTTTAATAGAGGTGTACGAATTACCAGGTAGCCAAGCATTACGAAGAACAGGCAAATAGCCGCATACAGAAAATAACGACGTTTGCTATGAACAGCGATATTCTCACATTTACATTCCGGGCACTGTAACTTTTCCATTACAAATCGATCTATCTAAAGTTAAAAAAGTTTTTTTTGGAATGCAAGTAGTGAATAAGGGTTAGTGATATTCACTATTCACCGTTGACCATTCACTATTTTAACTTCAAGTATTAATGTTGCAACAAATATTTCATTGAAATAAAAAAAATTAATTTAAACAAAGTTGTTACAAATGGGGTTGCTTTAGATAATTGTCTTATTGATTAACCAAAAAAACAATTAAAACTATGAAAAAGTTATTTGCAGCGCTGTTATTATCAGCATTCACATTCGGAGCAATTGCAGTGTCGGCTCATCCAACTATGCAACAGGATACTACTAAGAAGCATAAAATGAAACGCGACACCGCAAAGAAGGACACTTCAAAGAAAATGGGTAAATAATTGATTACCTGTAAAAATGAAAGCCCGGCAGTTCTTACTACCGGGCTTTCATTTTTTATTTATCAACCAGATAAGGTTTAAATAATCCCCGTGATTTTAAACGTGAGCGAACTGGCGTTCAAACAGCTCTTCAGCAGCTGTTTCAATAAATTTAACGACCCTGGCAGGCTGTGAAATCATGGAAACATGGCTTGCAGCAACTTCTTCTGTTGTAGCCTGCATCCGCTCAGCTTCAAAGCGTTGCAGATTGGGATCAATGGTTTTATCCTCGCTTGAAATAATAAACCATGACCTTTTGTCTCTCCAGGCCGATTCAGTAGCTGGAGTTCCTAAAATAGCGGCATTAGGTACCTTTTGTACCGCACACAAAACATCAATTTGCTCAGTTGGCAGATCCTGAGCAAAAGCTGTACGGAAACCCTCCTGCTGTAACCATACGTAGCCATCCTTTACCTCAAAGAACGGGAGTGCCGGTGTCGGTGGGTTTTTGCCCAGCAAATCGTTCATTGTCTCGCCCTTCTCGGGAGCGAATGCCGCAATGTAAAGCAGCCCTTTCACATTAGGATGGGTGCCTGCGTGGGTAATAACTACGCCACCATACGAGTGGCCGATCAGCAAGCAATCGCCCTCAATAGTGTCAAGCGCTCTTTTAACAGCTGCAACGTCATCAGCAATAGACGACAAAGGCATTTGTGGTGCCAATACATTGTAACCTGCCCGTTGTAAAACCGGGATAATGGCAGAATAACATGATGAATCTGCCCAAAAACCATGCACTAAAATTAAGTTTTTCATAATTAATCTGTTTTGGTTTACGGGCATAAAGTTATGTAAACGAGATTGCAAACGCATTGATTTAAAGTTAATAAAAAAGGCCTGAAAAGGTCATTTTATCCACTTTTGTTGAGATATATTAACTGTTACAACAATGAAATTTGCGGCTGGCGCTGCAGGATCAATAGCTTAAAAATCGTCAGAACGTTTACTCATATTGGCTGCCAATAAATCGATCTTCTTTAAAAACAGGGCGTCCATTGCTTTTAGTACCCGTTTCTCTTTGCCTACACCAATGATGCCGCCGCCTTTTTCTTTGTTCAGGTCGTACAGCGTATGAGGAGCAGTCTTTTTATCGTCCTCATAACTTACCACGATATTGTCGATAGTGTAACGATAGCGCCCCTTCTTCATTTCGATCTTGATGGAGTATTTCAGCGTCATAGGGTCGTCGCCTATGCCGGTTTGGGTCTTATAGGTTGCAGGCTCTTCAATGTCAGCTATCAATGTACCGCTTGCCAAATCATCAGTAGTTATTTTAGTATTGACCAGGGCCAGCTTGGTAACAAAGAGTTTGGCATCCTTATACAGATCGGAGACAGTGAGCGAGGAATCCACTTTTACCACGTCGCCATAATACAGGTAGCGGTCTTCGGCTTTGTAATTAAAGGGATCCTGCTTAGTTTGAGCACATGCAAATAAGGGGATCAAAAAGGCTGCGGCAAGTAATAACTTTTTCATACGTGTGAAGGTTTTGTATGATCAAGTTTAATCAAATTATATGGTATTGAGGCAGATGAAAATAAAAAACGCAGCCAATACCGGACGAATAAAGAATAATTTGAACAAGTATTAAAATAAAGGTCGAACTGATCAGTCGAGCGATGACCTGCGGCTTCCTAATTTGATAATTGACAGATCGAGCTGAACGAGGATAATATGAGCAAGAGCGAACAACACAAAATAAAAAACGAGGGTTTGCAGCCAGGTTCCTACGCTGAAGTTGTTGATTATGAGTTGGAAAAGGTTATTCGCCATAGTCGGGGGGAATAAATATACGTAACTAATGTTTAAAAAAGCAATAGTGCAGAGGGGAGATGCAAATATACTTATAATTAATTATTGTGCAATAATAGTTAACTTATAAGTATAGAAAGTGGGCTTTATTAATCCGTTTATGGCGATTATTGCCTTAAAGGATATTTTTAAAATTTTGATATTTTTAATACTGATTATCAGTTAGATACAAATTGTTCGGAAAAATGCGTAAAACCCTGTTGGAACAGGTGAGATTTGTATCTAATTGTACATCAATTGAATGTGTATACTGTAAAAATTTTGTTGCAAACGAGACAATTAAATAACCAATAATTAATCTGGTAGGTATCAGAGGGCAGGAATCAATCCAGTCTTTTTTCATAACAATAAAATCGCAGATTGGGGCGGAAACCCAGCCCTATTTCCCCGGCGTATTTGTAACCTAGTTTTGGAAACAATTCCTGTGTCGCCTTATTATTAGTGTTGGTATCAATGCGGAGAGCCTTTATACCGCGTCTTATGGCTTCGGTTTCTGCCTGCTGCATAAGTTTTGCAGCAATGCCCTGTCCGCGGTACCGGATACTCACAGCCAGGCGATGTGTAACGATGGCAGTTTCGTCAAGGTCCCAGCCTACTTGCGCGTATTCAGACTCCTGGTCGGTTGTGATAGCAGATACCCCTGCAATGTCACCATCGGCATCTGCAACCCAAAGCTGGTTCAGTTCTATGTCTTTCTCAAACACAGCGGCATTGGGATAGGAATTATCCCATTGAAAATTTCCCCCGGCATTCATTACTGGTACTACTTCGGCAATGAGCTGCATAATGCCGGGAATGTCATTTAATATAGCGGGCCGAATGATCATGCTGGTAAAAGTAAAAAGCAAAGCCGACAAAAGCTTTATTATAAAATAATATTCTTTTAACACCGATTTGGGGCAAAACCGAGGTGGTTTGGGGCATGCCGAAACCACACTGACCCAAATTTAAATCACAGTGTCTGCAATTTTATGTTTCTGGCTGTTTTTGGCGGGAAATAGACGTTTTGGCCCCACTTTTTCCCGGTTTGAGGATACACAAATTGGGGCGAAAGAGTATCAGATGGGGAATAAAATATTCACTTTCCACAATAGTATACACTCCAAAACTGCATTTTAAGTTCAAAAACGCTTGGTCTGACTTTTGCCTATAGTTAAAACGAAAAACATAAAAACACACTTATACCATGATTTACATACTTTCTTTTATCGTCTTAGTTGCAGTGATAGGTTTAGTCACGGCGAAGCTAAATGCAAAAACACCATGTTCGCATGACTGGCAGGACAATGGCACTACATGCAAATGCAGTAAGTGCGATAAATCTATTCCGAATTACAACTATGCTAATTCGCAACTAACAGAAGCAGCTTAATAAATCTTACCAAACATAACAGTAAAGCCTGTGGCGTGAAATTGGGCACAAAGCAGGTATCATTTCCAAGTAGTTTTTTTAGAAGAAAGCCTTTTTTAAGGCTTTTCTTGTTTTATAGACTCATCATTAATCACTGGTCATTAGTCATTAGTTGCCCCGTCCGGCTAATCACCAATGAATAAGGAAGTCACGAGTAGCCTTTTCCCATTTAACGGCCCGTCAGACTTCCATCCTGGCGCAAGTACTCGGGTAAGAAAAACGGTCTGGGTACTTGAGCCTTTGTTTCGGACCGATAAACTTCACACTCCAAAAGGATCGATCAATAATATTGGGTAATAAGATAGGCACAGGAAGCCCTTCACACACAGCGCTACGCCTCTTTCTTGCGCCAAAGTTGGGGCTCAAAATCTGATCGTTCGATGCCAAAAGATTTTATAGATGTGATTGGGCGTATCATCGGACATGTCATGATTTTTGTTGTTAAAAAGTCAATTTGTATTCATTAGTGCTGGCCATTTTCCGCAGATACAATTGCCCGTTTAACTCACTTACCAATAGGCGAAGTTGTTCAGATGATTTAATACAGGAGCGGAGTAGCATGCAATAGCCCGGCTAAGAATACACCCTTAAAGGGTTTGCATAGACGCTGTTCTCCCGCTTCTGAATCACTTTTTCCTTCAGTTTTCCAGCTATAAAGGCACTTGAAATGCAATCGGTTTAAATTATCTATTCAACGGTTGAAAAGTCAATTTCCATTTGTAGCAACCCTATTATTTCAGCCGTAAGCAGTTAAAAAAAAATAATATGAAAAAAATTACATTCTTTATTCTTGCCGCAATGCTGGCAACTGCTTGTCAAAAAGAAAACACTTCACCAAAACAGTCTGCGGACATGACGCACCTAACAGGCCTTTCGTCACAACAAAGCTCATCATCCCAGCATCCTGCTGACAGTACTGCTCAGTTGGACGGAACCTATGTTGGTTATTTTAGTTTAATGGCAACTGGGCAAAATGCAAAGGTTCCGGTAAAATTTGAAATCATCGGAAATCAATTCAATTCGGCTACCGGCGGCAATTATTACAGTGTGGGTGACGGGACTATTTCATCAGTTAATGCTACGTTGACTTTTACGAATAACGACGCTTTTCCTGCTTATGTCATAGCTGGATCGAATATCCCGTTGTCAAGTGTAGGATTGTCTGGAACTTATGACTTTGTGGTTAAAACCGATTCGCTCTTTTTGAGTAAGACAGTACAAGGCTCAATCTACAGGTACGCATTGAGGAAACAGTAAAATCTCAGACCAATAGCACCCTAACTAAACCCAACGGCCGGAACCTAAAACCCGGCCGTTTCATTTGAAACCAGCTGCGAAGTTATGCTGCTATTTTGCTGTTCAACTATGTTGCCCGCAGTAACGGTAAGAATGGCGTAACCATGAACTTAATCCCCATGTTCTTGCATATACGCGTTGTTTCATTAGGTTGATAAACTAAACCCTAAACGGCATTGTCTCGTATAATAATTAAACCTTGCACAATGAGACGAGCCCCCCTTGTAGTCGTTTGCTTAGTTGCTATTCATGTCATGAGTATGCAAGTCGCTTTCGGTCAGCATCACAAAAAAGCAAAACATCTCAATAAAGCAAAGCCTTCCATATTCCCTGTGCTTCCTAAATATGCCAACAGGCTTGAGGATTTTGTACCCAAAGGCTGGAAGATAAAAGATACAGTAACAGGTGACCTGAATAGAGATAAAAGGGCAGATGTGGCGATGATACTGGAATGCCGCCGCAGGATCACCGAACATGGCGAGGATACTCACCCAAGAATATTAATGATAGCCTTCAGTACCGGTAATCACTATGAGTTGAAGTTACAGCACAATACTTTTATACTGCGTAGCCGCGAAGTATATGACGCTGATCCTTACAAAGATATAACGATAGCTAAGGGCCTGTTATATCTTCACTTCGATTTGGCGCATGATGGCGGGGAAGATAAGCTGCTATATGTGATCGGGTATCAAATGAATGATTTCTACCTGGTTGATGCCAGCAGAACAAGCCACTCGGGCGGGTATGAGCGCTCTTCGGATTTTAACTTTTCAACCAGGAAATACATCTATAGATCAAGCTTCCCGAGAACCCCCGGCAAAACCCGAAGGGTGAGAAAGAAATCATTACCTGTACATTCGTTGAAAAAACTAACGGATCTGACTGAACCGCTTGGTTGGGAAGTTTTTGATGACGAAGTTATTTAATCAGACGATCAAAGTTAAGAGAGCCAGAGAACGGTGCCGCCCATATTGTCATTTTGTGTGACATCGGGGTCGATAGTGACACCACCAACCGTTTTTTGCGTTTTTTGTATCAATTGAAATCCACGTGTAGCTACTTGCGGACCATTATACGCCCGCCAATAATGCCCGAATGGAAGGTTATATAATTGCACAGATGTAAGCATAGTATCATAGCCTACATAAACCCCTGGTACATAGCCTGAACTGTTCACCGCATCATACCATGCCTGGCAATAAGCTATAACATCTGCAGCCGCAGTACCCGGAGCGACCCCTTCAAGGTCGCACCAAATGTTGACACCTTGCGGAATTCCTACTACCTGGCTTGCATACGTGGCGGCATAACTTCCATAGGCAGTTCCAAGGTTTGCATTCGGCGCCCAGCCGGGAAGTGCTGCGTGCTGCACGGCCATAAGTGCCAGCCCCGCATTTAAAATAGTTAAAGCCTCAGCGTTGGTAAGGTTGCCGGCGGCAAGGCTTGCAACACGGGGGATATAACGAATACAAAAATCATATCCTGCATTTTTAAGATCCTGTGCGTTGGTGGCAGATAGTACAGAGTTTGCGTCAAAGCCCAAAGTACCTGCTGGTGCTTGTTGAACATTGCCCGGAAGTGTGATTGGTGGCATAAAATGATAAAGGTTAATTTATCATAATAGTAGCGCTTAAAAAGAATAATCGGCACAGTGTTTTCACGGTATTCTTTGGGGCGATTTAGCGGTATTTTGAGACACGCTTTGGTTGTCCGCTGTTTTAAATTATCTAAACGTTCCTCCTTGAAAATCTTGTTTGAAATACTTTCAGGGTACTTTCAGTTCTTACTTTGAGTAAGAAAACTTAACATACCTCGGCAAAGGCGACAAGTTGTCCAAAGGGAAGCCATAAATTTGAGATGCTGCAGTCATGTCAAGGTAGCTCAGGTTTCCGGCTGCATCAAAGTGGCTGCTAGCAGTTAGAGTGCCCTTGTTAGGCACCCCGCTATCTTCAGCACCTATGGTATAATTTATCGCCGAAATTACATTTGCAGACTGTTTGCCGAAGTTTAAATATTTTTCTACAGCAACATAGGTGTTGTCGCCAAAAATTGGAGTAAAAAAAGCAAAAGCGCTATTTACTTTTTCAGTGCCATATACAAAATCATATTGCCGGGTGATGGCCCCGTCGCTTGTGTTTGATAACGTATAACTGGTATAGTTACCATTTTGAACCTTATAACTTATTGTTGAATAAGTGATATCACCTAATTTCATAGCTATCGAACTTAAGTAGCCATTGCTATCATAATTGTACTCTTCCGTATGAACAAAAGTCATATTATTTTGTACTTCTGTACTTTGGTGCGAAATAACCTTACCGGAGTTATCCATTGTATAAATGTCTTTTGTGGCAGTGTTGAGCGATAACTGGTTGCCCTGGTAGGTGAAAATGATAGATATAGGATAAAGTGATCCGTTTGTGCTTGTAACGCTGGCTATTTTTCCGTCGTTGTTGTAAGCTATAATATCCGTAACAACGCTACGGTCAATACTTAATTCTCCCCATTGGTAATAGACAGTATCCAGCGGTTTTGGCTTGGGCAGATCTTGAACAGGTTTGTTGTCAACAGCAAGGTCTTTTGTACATGACGTGATCAAAAGGGAAATGATGGCAAATGCAAGTGCTAACTGCGAAGTTCTTTTTAAAGTAAGTGTTTTCATTAGTTATAAGGTTTAGTTTAATAACGATAAATAATACACCGTAATGCGGCATTAAGGTACTTTAACGGGTATTAACAAAATTACAGATAAATAATGTGAACTCCCAAATGGTTAGTTATTTAAGAACTTCTGGCTATGTGTCAGATCACAATTCTTTTTCCATATAGATAGTCCCCTCAAGTGGATTATAACGATAGGCTCCGATCTCGTAAAAGCCAAATGATTTATAAAGATGCTGCGCTTTGATCATGCTGGCAAGAGTGTCCAGCCTGAGTTTTTTGTATCTCAGGGTTTTAGCGAGTACAATAGATTGCTGTAAAAGTGCTACGCCGATTTTCAATCCGCGAAATTCATCTTTTATATACATGCGTTTCAGTTCGGCGATACCGTCATCCAATCGTCTTATGCCCGCGCATCCGGCAGGCAGGCCGTCAGCAAAAACGAGCAGTAAACCACCGGGTGGTTCATTGTATTGCTGGCTGACAGTATCCAGCTCTTTTGAAAAATCCTGGAACGATAGATCAACGTTTAGAGAATCGACATATTCTTCGAATAATTTTTTACCTGTTTCAAAATCTTCCTTAGTATTTGCAATCCGGTAGGTAATAGTCATTGTTATTGGCGATGTTATTTATACCCGCTGTGAAATTATACAATTCTGACGATAGCACTTATCTGTCAGAAGATAAAACATTTAAGTGGCTTAGATTATTATATTTGTAGTTCGCCTTATCTGCAAATGCCTTCTGAAAATGAGAACAAACAGACCCATATTCACCGAAACAAACGCTATACACAGGTTTCTGATATGGTCTGAAAAACGTAAGAACGGTCCTTTCTATATCAGGTATGGTGTGCCTGTTATTTTGGTGGCAGTTGCCACTGCTTTGAAAATACAACTTTTGGGTTCGTTCAGTGCCAGCAGCCCGTTCCTTCTATATTTTGCGATCATTTGTTTTTGTACTATTACGGCGGGCATTGGTCCGGCTATAGTGGCTGTTGTTCTATCAGCTGTGGCGGCCGACTATTTTTTTATATTGCCGAAGAATGAGTTCACCTTCACAGGACTGGCATTTTATAAAATGGCAGTTTTTCTGGCTGAAAGTGCTTTTATAATTCTTTTAGGTTCGGCTATCATGTCGGCGTACCGGCGCGTGAACCAGGTACAAACCTTGTTCAGGGCGATGATAGAGAAGGGTTCGGAAGGTATTGTGTTAACTAACCGCGAAGGGAAAAGGGTATACGTGAGTCCATCCATAGAGCGGATTATCGGTTACACAGCTGACGAGTTTTTGGTGATGGAACCCTGGGTATTAGCCGATCCGGATGAGTTGGAGGATATGAAAGTAAAAATGGATGATTTATTATTGCATCCGGGCAAAAATATCTCGTTCATTCATCGTATGCGGCACAAGGATGGCCGGTGGATATGGATGGAAAATTCGATCACTAACCTGTTGGATGATGATGCAGTATGTGCTGTAGTGGCCAACTTTTATAATGTGACGGAAAGGGTAATACTTGAGCAAAAGAAGGACGATTTTATAGGCATTGCCAGCCACGAACTAAAAACACCGATCACTACGCTTAAAGCTTCTATACAGTTATTGGACAGGATGAAGTCCAACCCGCAACACGACATGCTGCCAAAGTTGATAGAACGGTCCAGGAGAAATATTGATAAACTAACGGAGCTGGTTGAAGAATTGCTGAATGCAAGCCAGATAGGACAGGGGCACCTTCATCTGGCCAAAACGGAGTTTCTTATTACTGATCTTTTGATGGAATGCTGCCACCATATACATGCGGCCGACAAACATAACCTGATTGTAGAAGGCGACAGAGAATTGCAGGTATGTGCCGACAGAGCGCGAATTGACCAGGTAATAGTGAATTTGGTGAATAATGCTATTAAATATGCACCGCAATCAAAAGATATATTTTTATGTGTGGAGCGGGCAAATGGCGATGCAAGAATCTCGGTGAAGGATAATGGTCCCGGTGTAGCTCCTGAAAAGTTACCTTATATTTTTGACAGGTACTATCGCGCTGAGGTTAATAACTTTAATAACTCAGGACTGGGATTGGGATTATATATTAGTTCGGAAATTATAAAAAAGCACGGCGGACAAATAGGGGTCGACAGCAAGCAAGGCGAAGGA
>Ga0247779_1001276_pt1 | contig 12416 bp, 12 predicted proteins | sample UWRJL221509R5_FD_179925 | JGI IMG/M metagenome (GOLD analysis project Ga0247779, IMG submission 179925) | Plant litter microbial communities from Arlington Agricultural Research Station in Wisconsin, United States - UWRJ-L221-509R-5 | ecosystem: Environmental > Terrestrial > Plant litter >...
CGATCTGCCCGGCCTGCGCTACGCGTCGCGGGTGAACGGCATCGATGGCCTGGCGCTGACCAAGCTGGACGTGCTGACGGGCATGGAGCGCATCCGAGTGTGCGTGGCCTACGACACTCCCCAAGGCCGCGTCACCAGCCTACCCATCGATCAACTCGATCCCCCGGGCCTGATCCAACCCGTGTACGTGGAAATGCCCGGCTGGAAAGAGCGTCTCGAGGGCGTGCGCGTGTTGGACGACCTGCCCGCCAACGCCCGAGCCTACGTGCGCTTCATCGAAGAACAGGCGGGTGCTCCGGTGTATCTGGTCAGTGTCGGCCCGCGTCGCAGCGAAACCATCATGCTGCACAACCCGTTCGTGGGCCGAGCCGCCGCGCCATAGGCGGCTCACGCGCTGGGGGGAGAGTGCTAAACTGAGCGCTACATGCTCCCCCTGGCCCTTGGCGTGCTCCTCCAGGCTCGCGCCGCGACGCTCGATCTGACGACGGCCGCGCAGGCGAGTCCTCGGCCTCGTGAGTGTTGGGGGGCAACGGGCGGAGACGGCGTTTGGGTGCGACTGCGCGGCGCGGATGCGCAGCGCTACTGCGAGCTTTTGGCGCGCGGCTACGCGCGCCTCGGGCAAACCCCCGAAGCAGCCCTGCAGGCGGCACAGGCGGCACAGGCCTTGGCAGGCCCAGTGCCGGCGGTGGTGGTGCTGGCCGCGCGCGCGGACTTACGCTTGGGCGAAAGCTCACTCGCCTATCAGCTGTTCCAAGGGGCGGAAGCCAAGGACGCGCAGGCGTTTGCCGATCCCAAAGCGCTCCACGACTATGCGCGGGCGGCGTCACTCGCGGGCAAATCGCCGGAAGCGGTACGCTTGTATCGCCTGCTCGTTTCGCGCATCGCCTTGCTCGATGATCCGCGTGAACGTGCCTTCGTGCAAATCGAAGCCGCAGCGCACGTCCTCTCGCACGTCGAGGGCGGAGCTGACGAGGCGCTTGGCTACCTAGCGCACGCACGGCGCGAAACGCTGGGGCTGTCGGCGTGGATCAGCGGCCTTCGGCTATTGGCGATTCAGCGCAGCGGACGCGGCAATGGGCCGGGCCTTCTTGCTACGCCCCCCAGTCTGGCTTCGCTCGGTGCGGCGCCGCCGGCGCAGTTCAGCGCTGAATTCCCGCTGCTTCCTCCGGGCTTGTTCGCCGCCCTGGGGGCGGCCCTGAGCACGCGCGCAGAGGGCGTAGCTCCGCTCCGCGGGTCGCCCCGGAGCGCGGGCAAGGGCAAGCCGCGGTGACGCGCGGGCCGCTGGTTCCGGTGCTGCTCATGTTGGCCAGCGCGGCCGCGCCCGCGCGAGCGACGCCCAGTATTTGGCTGCGCGCAGCTCAGCCGAGCACGAGCGCGCAGCAGACGGTTTTGAATCGGATCGAGCGTCTGCTGAGCTCCCTGGGCCTGGCAGAGTTCGATGCCGAGCTTTCCGCGGGCGCAATCGCGCTCACGCAGCTCGGGCAACCGAGTTGGCCGTGTTTTTCGCGAGCGGGCTCCGCGGCGAGCTCGCTGCCATCGACTGAGCCGGAGCTCGTGCTCGACGCGCGCTTGGAATATCTGATCGGCGGGGCACTGCTCGACACGCAGGCCGGTCGCGAGGCGGAGGCGCGCTGCATGCTCGAGCGTGCGCTGCGCGATGCGCCGAACAGCCCGCTGGCGGCGCACGGGTTATCGGATCTAGCCATTGCTGCGGCAAAAATGGGTGATCGCGAAGCCGAGCACGCGGCCTACTTGCGCGCGCTCGAGCTCACCTGGGAGCCCGACTCGCGCGGCAATTTATTGGCAAACCTGGCCGAGAGTGACATGGCGCTCGGTGAGCTGAAGCGCGCGGTGCGTGGCTACCAGCGTGCCCTTCAGAGCTCGCAGCAACCGGAGCTGGTGGCGGGCGCATACTTCGGATTGGCGGTAGCGCTCGATCGCTCGGGCGACCTGCCGTCCGCGCTCGAAGCGGCCAAGCGTGCCATCGCCGTGCAATTGCCGCCCACGGTGTTCGCTGCGGGCAGCGTGCTGGACCTGCCGAACGTATTTTTCATGCCCAGTTACGAGGTCCACTACTACAAGGCGCTCGGCGCAATGGCCGAAGCGGAGCGCGCCAAAGACGACCTCGGGCGGCGCGACGCGCTGGCCGAAGCGCTCGAGCAGTGGACGCGTTATCTCCAGCCCGCGGAGCTCGACCACGCACGCTTTGCCCCGCGCGCTGCCCTGCACAAGGCCAGCGTCGCGCGGCGCCTGGCCGACGTCACGACAAAATTGCCCAAAAGTGTCGGGAAAAACCGGGATAACCCGGCACCGTTGCTGTGACTCGCGCGAGCGCGCCCGGGTCAGGCCGCGTGCGGTAGCGTAGACGCCAGCGCGCGGCTCGCGCCCTCGGCGTCGTCCACGGCTTCGAACACGGGGTGCAGGTGTGGACCGCGACCGAGCTCTCCGAACGCGCCGCTCATCGCCAGCGCGCGAGCACGCGGGCCGTCCAGCACGAAGAATACGTCATGCAGGCCATCTCCGACGGGCGCGCCAATGACATCGACGATGATGCCGCGATCCACGTGCAGCTCCTCGGTGCCGCGCTGAATCAAGACGCGCTTGTCGGTGATCAAATAGCGGGTGTGCTTGGCGCCGTAACCTTGGCGAATGACCGCGTCGTAAATCACGTAGCAGCCGACCGCAAACACCAGCAGTATCGCCAGCGATAAACCGAAGGTCAGCGCGGCGAACGGGAAGGAACGCACGGCCATGCCGCCGCCGCGCACGACTCGCTGCAAGGCCGGGATCCCGTGCACGACCATGCGCTCGACACCCGCAAACAGGAACGCGCCCACGGCCACCAAACCCCATTCGCGCTGGCCCTGCGGCAAGTACGCGCGCAGTTGGGGGTGACGACGCGCCGACCAGATCACCCGCTCTCCGTGGTCGAGGCGTTGTGCTAGCGGGCGCTCGCCGTGTTGCCCCGAAGGCGCGATGGCTTCTGCGCCCCGCACGATCGCCCACACGCGATCCGGCGCGCGCACGCCGTACAGCTTGAGCGTGAGCTTGCGACGCAACGCCCCCGTGGGCACTGCACGCACCAGCTCCAGGTCGCCCGCGTTGCGATCGCTGTCATCCCAAAAGATGCGCGCGAAGCTGATCGCCTTGCGATCGATGCTGCGCCGAAAGGGGCCAAAATAGGTGATGACGTGCTGCTCGGTCACCACGTAGCGCGCGCTTTTGAGCCAGATCCGCGGTACCTCACGCGCCGCGATGCCGAGCGAAGCGCACCACACGGAGAACAGCATCGGACCCGCGGGAGCGGTGCGCAACGCGAGCGCGATCACGAGCGCGAAGCTGAGCGAGATCGCCGACAGCACGAAGAACAAGAAGGCAACAGCCCGCGCGAGAGGCGGCGGCGCCAACACGGTTGGACTGGCCATCCAAACGATGCGTTCGCCGAAGAGGGGGTCTCTCGCCACTTGATCGCCTCGTCTCGTATCAACGTCCTAAGCTGCCCTTAAGTTGCGCCTAACTACGCGGGACGTCCAGGGTTCCAACCGCGATGGAATCGCGAGCACGCGCTTTTGCGGTCGATCGTGCCGTGCTCAGGGATTGAGCGCGCGGGCCTGCCGCGCGCTCGTTCCGTTCAGCTCAGTTGCAGGCCCATTTTTGATTCAGGCAAATGCAGTCGGTATTGCCATAGCCGCATTCGGCGCCGCCGGTGCAGGTGCTGCCCACTTGAGGCTGGGTCCCCGGGCACGTGTTCGTGCACGTCCACTTCTCGGTTTGCCCGCACCGACACGTGCCCAAGCCGGGGTACGGGCAGGTGCCCTGACCCTGAGTGCAATCGTTGCCCACCGTGGGCTTGGTCGCCGGGCAAACCAAGACCGCTTGGCAATTCCACTCGTTGCCCGTGCCGCAGGTGCACTCGACTCCGGGGAAGTCGCAAGTGCCATCGACATTGCCGCAGGCCGCGCCGTCCATGGGAGCCGCTCCTGGGCAGACCAAGGTTTCGATACAATTCCACTCGCGCCCGGCGTTGCCGCCGCCACCCTGTGAGCGGCAGGTACAGCGCGAGCCGGTGTAATTGCACTGCGTCTGGTTGCTCGTGGGCGAAGTACAAGCCGTGTTGTCCGTCGGTGCCGCCGCGGGACAGCTAGCGGCGTTCGCCGCGCCGCCAGTGCCACCCGCGCCGCCCCCTGCCTTGGAACCGCCAGCGCCGCCACCCGTGCTGCCGCCGCCCGTGCCGCCGGTGGTCGCGCTGCCTCCGGCTGGGGTTCCAGCCGCGCCGGCTGCGTCGTCCGGCGCGCCGCCGCTGCCGGCCTCACCGCCGCTCGACTCGCTCGGCTCGCCTGCGTCCGCCGTGGAAGAGCCGGCATGCGCCGGAGTACCGCCATTGGCGCTGGACCCGGCTCGCGAGCTGTCGCCGCCGCTGCCCGCCGCTTCATCGGGATCGCTCGAACCACCGCACGACGCCGTAAGAGCAAATCCGGCGACGAGCGCCACACTGATACCGTAGGTTAGGGCTTTCATGGGGGTCTCCTCATGGCCCGAATTGCGACGGGCCTAAGCTGGCGTTTGGGAGGTTAGTAACCAAACTTCCCATCGACCCGTCAGAAATTTCAACGAGCCCACAAATGCGGGTCGCAGAAGCCTCACTTCGGGCTGCCGCTTGGCCGCGGGGCCGGCTGCTCAGGAGCTGGAGGGCGAGACGAAGACGACTTCGATGCGCGCGTTTCGTTCGCTCGCGCCGGGGCGAGCGGGGTCGAGGACGGGCAGGGTGGAGCCGGCGGTTTCGGCGGCAACCTGCGGCGCGCCTGATTTGCGCAGGGCGTCAGCGATGGCGGCGGCTTGAGCAGCGTCGCGTGTCGAGGCATTGCCGCGAGCCACGTGGACGACCGCGAGCAGCGGGAATTCCGGGTGCGCTTTCGCGACTTTGCCCAGGGTATCGAGCTGCGTCGAGGCTTCGCTGTTCAATTGATCTCTGGCGTTGAATAGCGCGCGCAGCGTGACGACTACGCCGCGATCGTCGCGGAAGGGGAGCAGACTCGAGGCGCTGAGCTCGTTCAACAGCGCGTCGGCCACGCCCGCGGCGGGGTTCTTCTGGGTCGCGGGGCGGCGAGCGAGAGTGAGCTCCCTGAGGCAGCCGCTGCGCGCGCCGACGGCGTCGTCGATCGGCGCCGGAGGCGTGCGCAACTTGCCGTTCAGATCTTCGACCTTGCTCAGCAGTGGGCCAACGCTTTCGCGACTCGGCTCGAGCAAACGTGCAGACATACACAGCAACTTCGCCTGCGACAGCAACGCTTTGACGGCAGCCAGGCGCGCTTGCTCACGCTCGGCAGAGGCGGGCGTATTGACGGGCAGCGGCTCGGCATCGCGTGCGACCTTGAGCCGCGTCTCCAAGGCTTCGGCCTCGAGTAGGATGCGTTGCTGTTGCGCGTCGAGATCGCTTTGCACAGCCGTGGCTTTGGCGAGCCGCGCTTGCTCATCGGCTAGCGCTGCTTCGGCGCGTACCAAGCGCGCTTGCACCGTGGCTCGCGTGTACGCGGCCAAGGCCTGTTCGCTCAAGATCTGCGCGGACGCTTGCTTGTTCTCGCCGAACGCCTGCTCGGCTTGCGTGCGGCGCAGCTCGGCGTCCGCGTAAGCTTGCGGCGCGCCCTTGGCGGCGGCTTGCACGGCGGCGCTGGCTCGCGCGGCGTCGACCTCACGCATGACTTCGGGGCGGGGCGTGGGTGCGCACGCGACGACGGCGAGCGAAAGCACGGCGCACAACGAACACGCGGCTCGCAGCATCACTTCTTCACCGCCGGTTGGCTCGGTTTGGCTTTGACGGCGGCGGCAGGCGCGGCTTTGGCCGCGTCTTTGCCCGGCTTCGCGGACTCGCTCTTGCTGGCGGCTGGCGCGCTCTTCAAGTTCTGCTCGGCGCGCCCTCGACGCGCGATGGTCTGCTCGATCAGCGCTTGGGTGCGCACGGCCTTCTGTTCCAAGTCGGTGACTGCCTTCTGCACCTCCGCCAGCTTTGTCTCGCTTTGCGCCGTGCGCACCAGATCCTCGGCCACGCGTGCCCAGCTGAGCGCCAGGGCGTCGAGCTCGGTTGCGTGCTGCAGATCGCCTGCGCCGCGCGCGCTCGCTGCGCGCTGTTGCGCGGCCTTGGCTTTGGCGACTGGAACCTGCACTAGATTGCGAGTCTCCGGCGCGTCGAGCTTGGCGAGCAGGCTCTGGGTGTCGGCGGCCGGATCCGGACCGGCGGCGAGCGCGCTCGGCGCGAAGCCGAACAGCGCTGCGATTACCAGGGCACAAGCGTGGGCAGGAGCGAGGCCAAAAGCTGCCGGAAGTCGGGCGCGTTTCACGAGCGAACGAAGCCACGTGTGGGCGCGCGGGTCAAGGCGTCAAGGCGCTCGTCCCGCTTCCAAGCTCAGGCTATACGGATGGACGGAGGATCCACAGACCATGACCACGCGTATACGGGCGAGCTGGGACGAATACTTCATGGCCATTGCACGAGTCGTCGCCACGCGTTCGACCTGCGACCGAAAGCACGTCGGCGCCGTGATCGTGCGCGAAAAGATGATCCTGACCACCGGCTACAATGGCTCGATCCGCGGCCTCGGCCATTGCGACGACGAGGGCCACTTGATGGAAGACGGCCACTGTGTGCGGACCGTGCACGCCGAGGCCAATGCCATCGTCCAAGCGGCGCGTAACGGCGTACGCGTGGAAGGCGGCGACATCTACGTCACCGCCTCGCCCTGCTTCGGCTGCTACAAGCTGATCGCCAACAGCGGTCTCTCGCGCATCGTGTTCGGTGAGTTCTACCGCGACAATCGCATCTTCGAGCTGAGTGAGAAGCTCGGCATCAAGCTCGATCACCTGCCGATCGAAGGCGTGCCGCGCGATGCTGCGGCGGCGCCTCCGATCTGAGCAGGCGGGCCGCTCAACGCAAGGGCGTGGGCGCCTGGTAGTACTTCTTCACCGCTGCTTTGAACTGACCGCCGTCCGTGTCCCAGGTGGTCTGGTTTCCGGCGCCGGTGCCGAAGGCGGCGCCTAGGCCGCCAGCGTCCACGAATTCTTGGACGTGGTTGAACAAGTATTTAGCGCGATTGTCACGGTAGTGGCCGGCTGTGCCGCCGGGCGTGGCGCTGGGCACTCCGAACGGGACTTGCCACCAGATCATCGGGCGGCCGAGGCCCGTCGTGATCGCTTTGGACCAGGCCAGGTACTCGTGAAAATTGGGGCTGGTGGTGTTCGTCTCGTCCAAATAGAACTTACCGCCGCGCTGACAATTCGGGTCCACGCCGGCCTCGAAACAACCCGCATCGCGATCCAGCGGGTCGGCGAAGATGATATCGGTCTTGTCGGCGCCGACCTTCTTCAGGAATGCGGCGGTGGCCGACGCATCGTCACTGGCCCACTCGGAGGCGTGGAAGCCGATCAAGACTTTGGGCGCGTAGGTGCGGGCGAGCTTGATGATGCAATGCCCCATGCCGACCAGATCGTCGCTCAGCTCCGCGCAATCCGGGGCGTTGGCCTTGAGCGCGACGCGGATCGAGGTCGGATCTCCATGTGATTGCTGCTGCGCGTAAGCCCAGAAATCAGGCTCGAAATGCACCACGGCGGGTTTGCCGAAGATCGCCAGCCGCTGGAAAAGCAGCTTCACGTCGCCCCAGTAACCCTTTTCGAACGTGTTACTGGCTAGCCCCGAGAGCGCGCCGTCGCCGGCTGCGGCCATCGCATAGAGCGTGAACATCGGCACGGTGCCGTGCGCGTCGGAAGTGTTCGCGATCTCGTTGACGAAGCTGCCATCCGGGTTCCAGTCCTTCCAACTGCCCCACGATCCGTCGCCATTCAGGTAGGCTACGAGATAGGCGTAGTGCAAGTCGAGGGTGGTGCCCAAGGTGAACGCGCCATCCTTGTTGTGATCGTTGCCCTCGTCCAGGTCGTTGCCCATGCCGATCAGGAAATTTGCCGGACGCCCAAGCTTGGCGGCGACCTCGGCTGCGCTGCTGGTGAGCACCGGCGGGCTACCGCTGGCACCAGGGCTACCGCTCACGCCGGGGCTACCTGCGAGGCCGGGGCTACCGCTGCTGCCCAGGCTACCGCTGGCGCCGGGGCTACCGCTGCTGCCAAGACCACCGCTCGCGCCAGGGCTACCGGCGTGGCCAGGGCTACCGGCGTGGCCGGGGCTACCGGCATGGCCAGCACTACCGCTGCCGCCCGAGCCCAGGGCACCATCGACGTTCGGATTGCCATCCGATGATGACCCGCAAGCCATACACAAGCCCATCGCGGCGCCTAACGCGAGGCGTCTCGAAAACAAAACCATGTTGTAGTCTCCTGATGAATTCTCGGCGCTAGCCGATACGGCGCCCACGCAAGCGCGCGAGCAAAGCTTCTCGATTGGCGGGAGGCGCGACTCTGGTCGCGGTCTTCCGGTGAATGCCACTCGCCTCTTCGGCTTCGTTGGCGTCGCTCGTTTGGACTAGTGCTGGCGCCGGCGCTGCGACGTTGATCGCGACCTCGGCTGCGGCGTGGCTGAGCTGCGTGTTGGGAACAGGCGCGGGCGCGCCGTTCACTGCGCGATCGATGAATGCCTTCGTGGCCGCGCCGAAGCGCCGAAAACGCACGCGCAACCCGCCGGGCCGATCGCCTTCCGGCTCCACATAGCCCACCACCTTGGCCTCGGCCCGAATCGGTTTCTGCCCGTTATCGAGCGTGACGTCGAATACGATCGCCGTGTCCAGCGGCAGCGCTGGCTGATCAATCAACAGCATCGACTTGGCTTCGATACTGAACCGCTCGTGCGCAAGGTACTCTTCCTCGTTCGCGTACGGGCGCTGTATGTGAATGACGATCGGACTCGACAACACGAACCTCCCGAACAAGGGCTGAATGGATATTGGAGTATACGACCCTCCGCACTGCCTCACTAGTCTTGCTTTGAGCCAAGCTCGAAGTCGGTGCTCCACACACGCCCCTCACTCGCCGCCGTGGGTGGATGCGAGTAGAAGTGGGTAGGAGCTTTTCCGCATGGATCTCGGCTCTCGCCGCCGACGATTGACAGCACCCACGCTCACGCGGATATCCGCCCACCTCATGACCCAGCAGAGCAAAATTCTAGTCATCGGTTCCGGTGGTCGAGAACACGCACTCGCGACGCGACTGCTTGCTTGTGCGAGCGTGAACGAAGTTATCGTCTCACCCGGTAACGCGGGCACCGCGCACTCCGCTTCGGGCGGGAAGGTGATGCGTTCCGTGATTGGTGACCCGCTCGAGGTCGCCGCTGGAGAACGCCCGGATTTGATCGTGATTGGCCCGGAGGTTCCGCTGTGCGATGGCCTGACCGATCGCCTGAGCGATGCTGGGCATGTCGTCTTCGGTCCTACCCGCCTGGCCGCGCAGCTGGAGGGGTCCAAGTCGTTCATGAAACGCTTTGCGGCTCGGCACGGGATTCCGACCGGGCGGTTCCAGGTGGTGACCAACGTGGAAGAAGCGGAACGCGCCGTCCACGAGTTCAGCGAACCGCCCGTGGTCAAAGCGGATGGGCTTGCTGCGGGGAAAGGTGTGGTCGTCGCCGACACGCACGCCGAGGCGCTCAGCGCGGCGGGCGCCATGCTCAGCGGCGCCGCGTTCGGCGCGGCGGGGCGCACGGTGGTGATCGAGGAGCGCGTCTCGGGCGCCGAAGCCAGCATGCACGCCATCTGTGACGGCGAGCGCTTCGTGCTGCTGCCCGCGGCCCAGGACCACAAGCGGATCTTCGACGGCGATCGCGGACCCAATACCGGGGGCATGGGCACCTACGCGCCGGCGCCTTTGATCACTCCCGCGCTCGAACAGCGCATCCGCAGCGAGATTTTCCAGCGCGCACTCGAGGGCATGGTGGCCGATGGCCATCCGTTTCGGGGCGTGCTGTTCGCCGGGCTGATGATCAGCGAAGAAGGAGAGCTCTCGCTGCTCGAATTCAACGTTCGCTTCGGCGATCCGGAGACGCAAGTGCTGATGGCGGTGCTCGACGGCGACCTAGCCGAGGCGCTCAGCGCCGCAGCCCGTGGTGAGCTTCGTCCCGAGTTGCTCGAGGTCTCCAAAGATCATGCCCTGTGCATCGTGCTGGCCGCAGGCGGATACCCCGACGCTCCGCGCAGCGGCGACGTGATAAGCGGGCTGGAAGCCGCCGCCGCCGTTCCGGGCGTGCAGGTGTTTCACGCAGGCACCAGTCTGCGCGACGGCCAGGTAGTCACCTCCGGCGGCCGCGTTTTGGGCGTGACTGCGCGCGGCGCGACGCTCCGTGAAGCGCACGCGCGAGCGTATCGAGCGGCGGAGTCGATCGCGTTCGAAGGACGTCAATTCCGTCGCGACATCGCGGCGCGCGCGCTGGGCCCGCGCTGATGTCGAGCGACATCGAGGCAGCCCTCGCGCAGCTCGCTGCAGGCAAAGTCGTCGCGGCCGCCACCGAATCGTTCTTCGGGCTGCTGGCAGACATTGCAAATCCGAGCGCGGTCGAAGCCTTGTTTGCGCTCAAGCCGCGCGGTGCGGACAAAGGCGTGCCCACGATCTTGCCGTCGCGCGCGGCATGGTCGGCGCTGGTCGCGGGCGCTATCCCGAGTCTGGCGCAAGCTTTCGCCGACGCGCATTGGCCCGGTGGGCTCAGCATTGCGCTGCCGGCGGCGCCGAGCGTGGCCGCGCGCGTGGCGCTCGACGGATCGCTGGCAGTGCGCCTGCCGGGTGCGTCTCCGGCAGCAGAGCTAGCCCGTCGCTTCGGGCGTCCACTCAGTGCGACGAGCGCGAATCTGCCCGGTGCTCCGCCGGCGACGCGCTCGGCGGCGGTCGAAGCCGCGTTTGCCAGCGCGCTCGAAGAGGGCAGGCTTTTCGTGCTTTCTGGGCAAAGCCCAGGCGGCGCACCGTCGACGGTCGTGCGCATCAGCGAAGCTGGCTACGCGGTGGTGCGTGTTGGAGCGGTGTCGCCAGCGGCGCTCGAAGAGATCGCGAAAACACACGTCCAGCCTGCTTGACGCGATGCATTGCTGGCGCTAGCTCCGTCTGCGGTGGGTACACCCGCCTGGAGGATCATGGCTCGAGTCATCAATTTCAATGCAGGCCCCGCAGCCCTTCCCTTGGGCGCTCTCGAACGTGCTCAGAAGGAGCTGCTCGACATCAGCGGGAGTGGCATGAGCGTGATGGAGCACAGCCATCGCGGCAAGGTGTACGAAGCCGTGCACGACGAAGCGATCGCCCTCGTCAAGGAGCTGCTGGCGGTACCGGACAACTACGACATCCTGTTCTTGCAGGGTGGCGCGAGCCAACAGTTCGCCGTGGTGCCCATGAACTTGCTGCCGGTGGGCAAGAGCGCGGACTACATCCTGACCGGTGGCTGGTCGCAAAAGGCTTACAAGGAAGCCAAGGTGCTGGGCAGCGCGCGCGTCGCCGGCAACACCGAGAAGGACAAGAAGTTCTGTCGCATCCCGAAGCAGAGTGAGCTCGAGCTGGATCCGAACGCGGCCTACGTTCACATCACGAGCAACAACACGCTCTTCGGCACGCAATGGCATGATTTCCCCGACACTTTAGCTGTGCCGATGGTCGCGGACATGTCCAGCGACATCGCTTGGCGGCCGATCGACGTTGCCAAGTTCGGCCTGATCTACGCGGGTGCCCAGAAGAACCTCGGCCCGAGCGGCATCGTGCTCGTGCTCATTCGTAAGGATTTGGTCGAGGCGGGGCGCAAGGACATCCCGGTCATCTTCCAATACCGGACGCACGCCGAGACCAACTCGCTGTACAACACGCCGCCCACGTTCTCGGTCTACATGCTGCGCAACGTTCTGGCGGAGCTGAAGGCCAACGGCGGCCTGAGCGTCGTGGAGAAGCTGAATCGCGAGAAGGCCGCGCTGTTGTACAACGCGATCGATTCGCGCCCGGACGTGTTCGCGAACCCCGTGGAGAAGGAAGCGCGCTCCACCATGAATGTGGTCTTCACACTCAAGAGCCCGGAGCTCGAGGCCGAGTTCCTGGCCGAGGCGAAGAAGCTGAAGATGGAAGGCCTGAAGGGCCACCGCTTGGTCGGCGGCATGCGCGCCTCCATCTACAATGCCGTCTCGCTCGAGAACGTGGCCGCGCTCGCGGACTTGATCAAGAAGTTCAAGGCATGACGTGCAGGGCGTGCGCGATCCGAGAGGGCGACCCCCCTCTCGGTCGTGACGCGGATTGTCCCGGATAGGGCGACCGTGCAGCGCGTGGTCGGCCCTGCGGACCCCGCGCTGCACCCGTTCCGCGTCTCGATTTGATACGCCCCGCGGATTTGGCGCGCAGGTGGCTGCGCTCCCGCAGCCAAACGAGGCAGCCAGACGAGCCAGCCTGCCGGACCGGCCACGGCGGCGCTTTTGCGGAGCTCCGCGCGCGACTTTTGACGGGTGAGCGGAGGGCGGGTTACTGTCATG